>Ga0207675_100000387_pt1 | contig 42191 bp, 34 predicted proteins | sample KBSSwiS42_FD_184305 | JGI IMG/M metagenome (GOLD analysis project Ga0207675, IMG submission 184305) | Switchgrass rhizosphere microbial communities from Kellogg Biological Station, Michigan, USA - KBS Switchgrass S4-2 (SPAdes) (version 2) | ecosystem: Host-associated > Plants > Roots >...
ATCGACGGGTTGTCCGCCTTGCGCGCGATCTTGTCGACCTCGTCGATGTAGATGATCCCGGTCTCGGCCTTCTTGACGTCGAAGTCGGCGGCCTGGATCAGCTTGAGGAGGATGTTCTCGACGTCCTCGCCCACGTAGCCCGCCTCGGTGAGCGCCGTGGCGTCCGCGATCGCGAACGGGACGTTCAGGATCTTCGCGAGCGTCTGGGCGAGCAGCGTCTTGCCGCAGCCCGTGGGACCGAGCAGCAGGATGTTGGACTTCTGGAGCTCGAGGTCCTGCTCGGCGTCCGACTGCATCATCTGGACGCGCTTGTAGTGGTTGTAGACAGCCACCGACAGCGTGCGCTTCGCCGGCTCCTGTCCCACCACGTACTCCTGGAGAACCGAGTAGATCTCCTTCGGCTTCGGGAGATTCTCGAGATCGAACGTCGGAGCGCCCGTCAGCTCCTCGTCGATGATCTCGTTACAGAGATCGATGCACTCGTCGCAGATGTAGACGCCCGGCCCGGCGATCAACTTCTTCACCTGGCGTTGCGACTTTCCGCAGAAGCTGCAGAGGAGTTGTTCGTTCGAGTCGGTTGGCCGAGCCACTCTCTTCTCCCTCGGCGCGAGGGTAGCGCACCTGAAGATACGCGGCGAGGGGCAAAGTCCCTTCTCGACGGATCGCCTAGAACGCGCCGCCCGCCGACCCTGATGCGTCCAGACCGCGCTAGTGCTTCGAGATCACGCGGTCGATGAGGTTGTATTCCGCGGCCTCATCGGCGCTCATGAAGTAGTCGCGCTCGGTGTCCTTGGCGACCTTCTCGAGGTCCTGCTTGGTGTGCTTCGCGAGGATCTCGTCGAGGCGCCGGCGCACGTCGATGATCTCCTTGGCGTGGATCTCGATGTCGGTGGCCTGTCCCTGGAAGGCCGAGCTGACCTGGTGGATCAGGATCTTCGAGTTCGGCAGCGACATACGCTTGCCGTCCGCGCCGCCGGCGAGCAGGAGGGCGCCCATCGACATCGCGATGCCGACGCAGATCGTCTGCACGTCGGGCTTGATGAACTGCATCGTGTCGTAGATCGCGAGACCCGCGTACACCGACCCGCCCGGCGAGTTGATGTAGAGCGAGATGTCCTTGTCCGGATCCTCCGACTCGAGGTGGAGGAGCTGGGCAACGATCAGGTTGGCGATGTCGTCGGTGACGGGCGTGCCGAGGAAGACGATCCGCTCGTTCAGCAGGCGCGAGTAGATATCGAACGCGCGCTCGCCGCGAGACGTCTGCTCGACCACCATTGGAACGAGAGGGCTCATAGGAGCCGAGACTCTAGCGAGCGCTCTCTGGAGTCCACAGCTTCTCGCGGGCGGCCGCTCGCTCGGCCTCGATCGGCTTCGCGTTCTCCACGATCAGGTCCACGGCCTTGCGCATCGCGATGTCCTCGCGAAGCGCGTCGTCCGCCCCCTGTGAGCGGGCGCGCTTCATCAGGCGCTTGAGCTGCTTCTCGGTGGCGTCCGGCGGCGCCGACCCGCGGAGCGCCTGCTCGATCTCCTCGTCCGACACCTCGATTCCCTCGACCTCGACCACCGCCGCGAGGACCGCCTCGCGCTTGAGCGCGGTCTCCGCCTCGGGCTCCGACTCCACGACGAGCTCCTCTTCGTCCTTGCCGGTCATGGCGAGGTACTGCTCGGGATTGACGCCCTGCGCGGCGAGCCGCCGCGCGGTGCGGTGCCACATCTCGTGTGCCTTCGAGTGCACGAGCTCCTTCGGCACCTGGATCTTCGCCTTGTCCACGACCGCGTCAACCGCGGCCTCCCGGAACTCGGCCTCGATCGCGCGCTCCTCGGCCTGCGCGATGCGCGACTCGATCTCGGTGCGCAGCTCGTCCAGCGAGTCGTAGCCGCCCGCCTCGACGGCGAAGTCGTCGTCCAGCTCGGGCAGCCGCTTCTCCTTGACCTCCTTCACCTGGACGGCGAACGACGCATCCTGGCCCGCGAGCTCCTCGGCGGGATAGTCGTCCGGGAAGGTCAGCTCGATCGTGCGCTCCTCACCTGCCGAGGCGCCCTTCAGCTGGTCCTCGAAGCCGGGAATCAGGCGCCCGGAGCCGAGCTCGACGACCTGGCCGCGGCCCTCGCCGCCCTCGAAGGGCTCCTCGTCCAGCGAGCCGACGTAGTCCATCACCACGAAGTCGCCGTCGCCGGCGGCGCGGTCGACGGTCTCGAGCGACGCGTGCGACTCGCGGAGGCGCTCGAGCTCGGCCTGCACCTCCTGATCGTCGACGTTGGGCCCGCGGCGGCCGACCTCGATGCCCTTGTACTCGCCGAGCTGCGCCGGGGGCACGACGCCAATCTCGATCGTGAAGGCGAGCGGCGCTCCCTTCTCGGGGAGGTCCGAAAGGTCCACCTGCGGGTCGCCGACGGTCTGGATCCCGGTGTCGGCAAGCGCCTGCTCGTACCAGCCGGGCAGGCCGCGGCGCACCGCCTCGTCGAGCACGGCCTCGCGCCCGACCTGGCGCAGCACGACCTCCGCGGGCACCTTGCCGCTGCGGAAGCCCGGCACGCGCATCTCGCGGCCGAGCTCCGACGCCGCGCTGTTCAGCTCGCGCTCGAGCGCCTCGGTGGGCACCTCGACCTCGACGCGCACGCGCGAGTCGGGGAGCTCCGTGATGTTCGTCTTGACGGCTGCCGCCATTGGACGGCTGACTGTAGCGGCGATAGCTTGCCGCGCGTGCTCCGGCGCACGGCCTCGGAGAAGCTCCAAGCCTGGATCGTTACGGGGCCGCTCGGGCACCTCTGGAGCGCGCTGGCGGACATGATCCTGATCTGGGCGCGCTACCTCGCCCACCGCGCACGCGGGCGCGCGTAGCCGTGGGTGCCGCGATCGCCTGGGGCACCGTGGCCGCCTCGTCCCTGGTGATCGGCGCGGCGCTCGGCCTCGCCCGGCCGTGGCCGAGGAAGCTCATCGGGCTCGTGCTCGGCTTCGGAGCCGGGGCGCTGATCAGCGCCGTGAGCTTCGAGCTGTTCGCGGAGGGCATCGACATCGCCGGGCGCGGCCTGCCGGTGGCGATCGGGCTCGCGGTCGGCGCGGTCACGTACTACGTGGCGGCCGGCCGGGTCGCGTCGGTGGGCGGCGGCGCCGCGCTGGCGCTCGGGGCATTCCTGGACGGCATCCCCGAGCAGATGGTGCTCGGGATCGGGATCGCCGCCGGCCAGGGCGTGAGCGCGGGGCTGCTCGGCGCGATCTTCGTCTCGAACCTGCCCGAGGCGATTGGCGGAGCGAACGACATGCGCAGGCAGATGCACGAACCGCGCAAGGTGATGCTGAACTGGGTGTGGATCGCGGTCTCCTGCGCCGCCGCGACGGTCGTCGGCTACGCGATCGCAGACATCGCGTCGAACGACCTGCGCGCGGGCATCAACGGCTTCGCCGCGGGCGCGCTCATCGTGATGCTCACCGACTCGATGATCCCCGAGGCGACCGAGCAGAGCGGCCGGACGACGGGGCTCGTGACCACGCTCGGCTTCGCGGTCGCGGCGGCGCTCTCGTTCAACTGACGCCGCGCCGCCGGAGGACCAGCCAGGCCAGCGCCGCGCCGATCACCATCGACAGAGCGATCACGACGATCAGCGGCGTCGACCAGCTGCCGAGGATCCAGTTGACCTCGACCTCGTCGAGGTTGAGCGCCGCGAAGACCCCTCCGACGCCGGCGAGCACGAGCACGGCGACCTGCCGCTTCTCCACGCCTGCAACCTACCTCAGGCTCGCGGGTGCGGGAAGCGCCCGCAGCCGCCGCCGGTAGCCGTCCATCACTGCCTTCGGGAAGTCCTGGTGGGTCTGCCTCCGAAGGGACGGGACGCGTTCGCGGTGATACGGGCTCTCGCGGTTCTCGTTGTGGCCGATCACGTTGCGCGTGGCTATCCCGTAGCGGCCCTGGAGCGCCCGCGTCAGCCGGAGCGATGCGGCGAGCTGGCGGCGGTCCCCCATCACCTGGGCGTCGCTCTGCCCGACGTGCTCGATCCCGATCGCCGTCCAGTTGAGGCCGACGGTGTGGCGGCACATGATCGAGGTCGGCACGAGCCGGTAGATGGTGCCGTCGCGGTCGATCACGTAGTGGGAGCAGACGCCCGGCAGCTCGTGCAGCTCGGGGTCGGGCTGGTTGCGCGAGAAGTAGTCGAAGACGGGCGCGAACGTCGAGGTGGCGGTGTAGTGCTCGACGATGACCTTCGGGTTGCGGAGCCGGTAGTCGTCGATCCCGTAGTGCCGCTTGGCGTACGCCGCCATGTCGGCCTTCCGCTCGGCCGTGTAGGGAATCGGCTTCGCCACCTCGCGAGGCGGGGCGATCGCCTTGGCCAGCGCGAGCACGGCCCTGGCGTGCCTGGTGACGCCGGCGGCGGGCAGCGCGCCGCCGGGGAGCTCGACGACGAAGGCGCTGTCGCCGGCGAAGGCGTGGTTCTGCCAGGAGATCGCGGTGCCGTGGTAGCGCGGGAGGCTCCTGCGCGGCAGGCCGCTCCGGGTCGAGTAGAGGCGCTCGAGCTTCGGATCGCCCGTGCTCTTCACGACCATCCGGAGCGCCTGGTGGTACCAGAGGGTCACGCGCGGCCGCTCGCGCTCGACGAAGCTCTGCATGACGCGCGTCTCCGCCTCCGAGGCGGGGCCCGAGCCGGACTCGTAGACGCCGTCCTGCGGCTGCCAGCGATAGGGGAAATTGCGGTTGAGGTCCACGCCGCGCGAGTTGTGGCGATCGTTCGCGGCGGTGCCGTCGGGGTTGGCGTCGTCGACGAGCCAGAGCGCGGTGCCCCGCGGCGGGTGCGCGCGCCTCAGCCGCGCCACCACGGCGCGGCCCGCCTGCTCGTTGCCGTGCACCGTGCCGACGACCATCACCTTCACGCGTGCGCGCGGGCGGCCGACGCGCATCGCCCGGATCGGGCGGCCCTGCTCCGAGTGCCCGATGGTCTCCCAGGCGGATGCCTGGGCGGGTGCGGGCGTCGCGGCCGCCGCCGCGGCGACCACCCCTGCGAAGAAGGCCGACAGCACCACCCGTCCGAGTATGGCGACCGCGCTAGGGTCAGCGTCCGGTGATCGCAGAGCTAGCGGACCGCGCCGCCGAGGGAGGGCGGCTGGCAATCGACACGGAGTTCGTGTCCGAACGCCGCTACCAGGCCCTGCTGTGCCTCATGCAGGTGGCGGTGCCGGACGCAAGAGAGCAGGGCGGGGTGCGCACCGAGGTGCTCGATCCGCTGGAGGGCAACCCGGACTTCTCGCCGCTCGCCCGGGTGCTTGCCGACCCGGCGGTCGAGGTGGTCCTGCACGCCGGGCGCCAGGACGTGGCGATCATGCGCCGCACGCTCGACACCGAGATCCACAACATCTTCGACACGCAGGTGGCGGCCGGCTTTCTCGGGTTCGGCAACCAGGAGGGCTACGAGTCGCTCGTCCGCAAGGTGCTGAAGGTCCGGCTGAAGGGGAGCGAGGGCTTCACCCGCTGGGACAAGCGGCCGCTTACGCCGCAGCAGCTCGAGTACGCGGCTGACGACGCGCGCCTGCTGCTGGCGTTGGGCGAGGAGCTGGAGCGGCGCCTGGAGGAGCGTGGACGGCTCGAGTGGGCGCGCGAGGAGTCGCGCTCGCTGGAGGACGTGCGCGACGAGCGCGACGCGACGCGCTCCTACGAGCGGCTTCCCCGGCTCGGCAGGCTGAGCGAGGCGGCCCGGGGCGTGGCGCTCGAGCTGACCGAGTGGCGCGAGGAGGAGGCTCGCGGCGCCGACCGAGCCCCGGGCTCGGTCCTGCCCGACCAGGCGCTCGTCGAGCTTGCCCGCCGCACCCCGCGCGACAAGCACGGCCTCGAGCAGATCCGCGGCCTGCCGCCGCAGACCCTCCACCGCCGCGCGGACGCACTCCTCGCCGCGATCGAGCGCGGCCGAAGCCGCACCGCTCCCCCGCCTCCGTCCGAGCCGCTGGCACGCGACCCGTCCGACGCCCCGCTCGTGTCACTGGCGCAGGCACTCGTGCGCCACCGCTCGATGGAGTCCGGCGTGGCCGTCGAGCTGATCGCGACCCAGGCCGAGCTGTCCTCGCTGGTCGGCTCAGTGCGCCGCGGCGAGGGCGCCGACCGCGTCCGAGTGGCGCAGGGCTGGCGCGGCGAGCTCGTGGGCGACGAGCTGAAGGAGTTGATCGAGGGCCGCCGCGCGTTGAGTGTGGACCCGGAGGGCGGCCTGCGCGTCACCCCGACCTAAGCGACGGCATCCACTCTTCCAACGCGCCGGGCTACGCGGCGGCGATCAACTCGCGGACGGCGTCCTCGCCAAGTGCAGCTCGCGCCTCGTAGACCGATTCGAATGAGTCGGGCGTCATCAATGGCCGCCTCGACGACGTGCCGAGTGATCCGCCGCAGGTGCTCGGGCGGGCGGCGTCGTAGCTCCCTGGCCAGCTCTGGGGCAACTGCACCCAGACGGGCCTCCGACGACTCCCCCGTCATCGGCATACGTCAGCCTCCGGACGGGGGAAGCGTCAGGCCGGGCGGCAGCTCGCCGTCGTCGATCAGGCGGTGGATGTCGCCGCTCCGGCGCGGGCTCAGGTAGACGTGGCGCTGGCCCACGCTCGGCTTCTGCTCGAGGAGCCCGGCGGCGAGGAGGGCCTCGCCGACCTCGTAGGCCAGCGCTCGCTCGTTGCCCGCGAAGCCGCGGGCCAGGTGGTCGAAGGCCGTGTGGTAGCTGCCCCACTTCCCCATGCCGTCGAGGCGCTGCAGGATGCGGCGGGCAACACGGCGCACGGGGTCGGGGTCCTCGTGCGCACGCGAGACGGCGCCCGCCGGCTCCAGCAGTTGGAGCAGCTGCTGCTCCAGTGCCTCCACGGTGTCGTCGTCGAGAGGCGAGCCGCCCAGGCGCGTGACCGCCTCTGCAACGCGCAGGGGGTGTGTCGCGCCGATGGGCGGGCGCAGATCCGAGACGTCCTCGAGCACATGCCCCGGCATCAGATGCGACACAGCCCTCAGGCGGTCGATCCGCCTCTCCTCGAACTCGGCCGACAGCGCCACCTGCGCGTACTCGGCGGCCTCGGCCGGATCGGCCGCCGGATAGGAGAGCGCCAGCATTCCGTGAAGCTCGCCGAGTCGCAGCGAGAGGTCGTCGCTCGAACGCGGCGGCCCTGGTGAGGCGCCCTCGACGATGTGCTCGACCGCCGCCGCGGCGAGCGCGCCGGAGCGCTCTCCGACCGCGCCGGGGTCGGCGCGCAGCTCGGGCGAGATCGGCAGCGCGGCCACCACCTCGCCGTCGTTCCACGCCACCCCGACGGCGATCGGCGTGCCGTAGCCGGTACGGGACTCGCTCAGCTCGACGAAGCCGCGCCGTAGCTCCGCATCGAGGAGGTTGCGAAGCCGTGCGGACGAGTCGCGGGGCGCCTCGGCGCCGCCGGCGTCCGCAAGGGCGCGCTCGAGCTCGCTGCGGCCGTCGGCCATCCGAAGAGCCTATGTCGGGTGGCTCCGGGTACGGTCGCGGGACATGAACGAGAAGTACCTCCGCATCTACATGCAGGACCACCTGGCCGGCTCGACGACCGGCCTCGAGCTGGCGCGCCGCACGGCGGGCGCGAACGAGGGAACTGACTACGGCCCGCCGCTCGCGAAGATCGTCGACCAGATCGCATCCGACCGGCGGCAGCTCGAGAACATCATCCGCGACCTGGGCTTTGGCGCGGACAAGCTCAAGAACATGGCCGCCTGGGGCCTCGAGAAGGTCGGGCGCCTCAAGCTGAACGGGGAGCTCACCAGCTACTCGCCCCTCAGCCGCGTCGTCGAGCTGGAGGGCCTCCTCACAGGAATCACGGGCAAGTGGGGCCTGTGGGTGGCGCTGCTCGAGGTGGCGCCGAGCGACCCCCGCCTCGACGCCACCCTCCTGGCGCGCCTGCGCGACCGCGCGGAGGAGCAGCGCGCGACGGTCGAGGAGCTCCGCGAGAAGGCCGCCCGGGAGGCGTTCGCCGCATAGGCTCCCGGGGGTGTCCTGGGAGCCCGAGCTCGAGGAGCTGCGCCGGCGCGAGGAGATGGCGCGGCGCATGGGCGGCGAGGAGCGGGTTGGCCGGCAGCATCAGTCGGGCCGCCTGACGGTTCGCGAGCGGATCGACCGGCTCTTCGACTCGGGCAGCTTCCATGAGACAGGTGCGCTCGCGGGGCGCGGCACCTACGCCGACGATGGCGAGCTGACCGACTTCCTCCCCGCGAACACGATCGTCGGCCAGGGACGCATCGACGGCCGCCGCGCCGTCGTCCAGGGCGACGACTTCACGGTCCGCGGCGGCGCCGCCGACGCGGCGATCTGGGAGAAGGCGGTCTACGCCGAGCGCATGGCACACGACCTCCGGCTTCCGCTGATCCGGCTCGTGGACGGCACGGGCGGAGGCGGCAGCGTCAAGACGCTCGAGCAGATGGGCTTCTCGTACGTGCCGCCGCTGCCCGGCTTCGACCTGGTCGTGGAGAACCTGTCGACGGTCCCCGTCGCGGCCGCGGCGCTCGGGCCCGTGGCGGGGCTCGGCGCGGCGCGCGTCGTCTGCTCGCACTTCTCCGTGATCGTCGAGGAGACGGCGCAGCTGTTCGTGGCCGGGCCCCCCGTCGTCGCTATGGCCGGCATGGGCGAGACGCCCGACAAGGAGGAGCTCGGCGGCGCTCGGATGCAGGCGCGGGCCGGCGCTGTCGACAACGTCGCCGCCGACGAGGATGACGCGCTCGACCAGCTCAGGCGCTTCCTCGGCTACCTGCCGGACAACGTCTGGGAGGCGCCAGCGCACACCGACGCGTCGGACCCCGTCGACCGTCGCGACGAGGAGCTCCTCTCCATCGTCCCGCGCGACCGGCGGCGCCCCTACAAGATGCGCCGCGTGCTCGAGGCCGTGCTCGACCGCGGCTCGCTGCTCGAGCTCGGCGCGGCGTTCGGGCGTCCGGTGATCACCTCCCTCGCGCGGCTCGGCGGACGGCCGGTCGGCGTCCTCGCCTCCGACCCCGAGCACTACGGCGGCGGGGTTACCGCCGATGCCGCGGAGAAGACGGCGCGCTTCGTTGACATGTGCGACCAGTTCCACCTGCCGGTCGTGAACTTCGTCGACGTCCCCGGCTTCGTGATCGGCACGGCGGCCGAGCGCGCCGGCACGATCCGCCGCGGCTCGCGCGGCCTGTTCGCGGTCGTCCAGGCCACCGTGCCGTGGGCGTCGATCCTCGTGCGCAAGGTCTACGGCGTGGCGGGCGCGGGTCACGGCGACGGCTCGCGCCTCAACCTGCGCTTCGCGTGGCCGTCCGGCAACTGGGGCTCGCTGCCGATGGCCGGCGGCCTCGAGGCGGCCTACAGGCGCGAGCTGGAGGCCGCCGAGGATCCGGCCGCGCTGCGCGAGGAGATCGCCGCGCGGCTCGAGGCGGTCACGTCGCCGTTCCGCACGGCGGAGCGCTTCAGCGTCGAGGAGATCATCGACCCCCGCGACACCCGTCCGATCCTGTGCGACTGGGCCGAGCGAGCGCACGAGCTCGTGAGACACGAGCTGAACCGGGGACCAAAGACACGTGGACCCCGTCCATGATATAGTTGCACGTGCAATCACCTTCCCGGCCGATCGACGCAGAAGAGCCGTCGACGAGGAGACACGTCAGGCATGAAGCTCAACGGCATCCACCACATCACCGCGATCACGGGCGACGCCCAGCGCAACGTGGACTTCTACGTCGGCGTGATGGGCCTTCGACTCGTCAAGAAGTCGGTCAACCAGGACGACCCGACCGTCTACCACCTCTTCTACGGCGATGAGCACGCCAAGCCGGGCCTCGACCTCACCTTCTTCGAGTATCCGGGCGCCGCGCCGGGCCGCGCCGGCCAGGGCATGGTGCACCGCGTCGTATGGCGAGTCGGCTCGACGGATGCGCTCGACTTCTGGACCCAGCGCCTCGCCGACAACGGCATCGAGTCGACGCGAGAGGGCGACACGCTCCTTTTCGCCGACCCCGAGGGCCTCGCGCACGAGCTGCTGGTCGCCGACGTCCCCGACGAGGCGCTGATCGCCGAGCACCCCGAGGTGCCCGCCGAGCATGCTCTGCAGGGCTTCCACGCGGTGCGCGCCTACTCGTCCGACCCCGAGCGCAGCCGCGAGCTGCTCGAGCAGGGGCTCGGATTCGAGCGAAGCGGCGAGGCTTGGGAGGCACGCGGCGACGAGCGCGGGGGCCTGTACTTCTACGACGAGCCGCCCGCCGAGCGCGGCATCCAGGGCGCCGGCAGCGTGCACCACGTGGCGTGGAACTCGGCCGACGAGGACCACGTGGCCTGGCAGCAGCAGGCAGCGGAGCACGGCGCCCACCCCACGCAGGTCATCGACCGGCACTACTTCAAGTCGATCTACTTCCGCGAGCCGAGCGGCGTGCTGTTCGAGCTGGCCACCCCGAGCCCGGGCTTCACGATCGACGAGCCGCTCGAGACGCTCGGCGAGAAGCTGTCGATCCCGCCGCGCCTCGAGGAGCTGCGCCCGCAGATCGAGGCGACGGTGAAGCCGCTCGTGAACCCGCGCACCGCGGCACGCACGCGCGCGTAGCCTTCCGCCGGTGCTGTTCACCGGCGGGACGATCAGAACGCTCGATCCGGCTGCCCCCGTCGTGGGGCAGCTGGCCGTTCGCGGCCCGTGGGTCGTGGACGACGACAAGGCCGGCGCCGGGGTGATCGAGCTGGGCGAGCGCTGCGCGCTGCCCGGCTTCACCGACTCGCATGTGCACTTCCCGACCTGGTCGCTCGGCCTGCGGCAGGCGCGGCTGGACGGCGTGCGCTCCCTGGAGGAGGCGCTCGACCGCGTGGTCGAGGCGCGCGCTCGCGTCCCGGAGGGCGGCTGGCTGCGCGGCCTGGGCTGGCGCGAGGGCGACTGGACCGAGGCGCCGACCCGCGAGGCGCTCGACCGCGCCGTGCCGGACCTGCCCGTGGCGCTGATGTCGAAGGACTACCACTCGCTCTGGGTCAACAGCGCGGCGCTCGAGCGCGCCGACGGGCCGCTCGAGGTGCCGGGAGGAGTGGTCGAGGAGAGCGGCATCCTGCGCGAGAACGCGGCATGGGCCTTCCGCGACCGCTACGTGCGCCCAACGGTCGACGAGATGCTCGAGGCATCCCGCGCGGGGATGAGGGTGGCCGCCTCGCGAGGCGTCGTCGCGATCCACGACAAGGACGGCTGGCTCGGCGCGTTCGAGGTCTTCGAGCGCCTGCTCGAGGCGCGCGAGCTGGACGTGCGCGTCTGGCAGTCGTTCCCCTGGGACAAGCTCGACGACCTGCACGCGCTCGGCCTGCGCTCCGGATTCGGGAACGACATGCTGCGGCTCGGCTACCTGAAGGGCTTCATGGACGGGACGCTCGGCTCGGCCACCGCCCGCCTGCTCGACGGCTCCGGCGTGGAGATCAGCTCGCGCGAGGTGCTGGAGGACGTGGTCCGCCGTGGCGCCGACGCGGGTTGGCCGGTGGCGGTGCACGCGATCGGCGATGCCGCCAACCGCGCCGCACTCGACGCCTTCGAGGCCACTCGCGACGCCTGGGAGCCGGCGGGCCTGCGGCCACGCATCGAGCACGCGCAGCTGCTGGACGAGGCCGATGTCGCGCGCTTCGCGGAGATCGGAGTGACGGCGTCCGTCCAGTTCAGCCACGCGCCCTCGGACCGCGATCTCGCAGAGCGGCTGTGGGAGGGAAAGCAGGGGGCGTACGCGTACCGCTCGCTGCTCGACGCGGGCTCGCTCCTTGCGAACGGCTCCGATGCGCCGGTCGAGGAGCTGGACCCGCTTGCCGGCATCGTGGCCGGCGTGCTGCGCACGATCGACGAGCGCCCCGCCTGGCGCCCCGAGCAGGCGGTGACGACCGAGGAGGCGCTCTACGCGACCTGCGTGGCGCCGGCGTGGCTGGAGCACGCCGAAGCGCGCCGCGGCACGTTGCGTCCCGGCAAGCTGGCGGACCTCGTGATCCTGAACCGCGACCCGCTCGCCTGCCCGCCCGAAGAGCTGGCGTCGCTGCGGGTGGAGGCGACCATGGTGGGTGGGCGGTGGACGTTCAACGACGGCATCGAGGGAGTCGGCGGTACCGGCGGGGCCGGCTGAGCCCCGGCGAAGCCGTGCTGCCTACGTTCTTGGTTGCTCTACGACCAAAAGTGGAGGCACCACCCGGATTTGACCCGCGGCAAGGGCCCTGATCCCTCTCAGTGCTGTCGCTCGCCGGGCAACCGCCTACTCCAGCTCCTCCTGCGTCATGTGATCCGCCGGCGTGATGCTGATCAGCCGGAAGCCCTCGCCGCTCACGAACTTGTGCGGCGTTCCCGCCGGGACCACTGCGATCTGGCCTGCCTGCAGCTCGACGGTGTCGCCGGCGATCGTGAAGGTCGCGCTGCCGGCCTCGACGATGAAGGTCTCGTCGTAGGGGTGGCGGTGCAGGCCCGGGCCGGTGCCCTCGCGGAACGTGCCGATGAAGAAGGAGACGCTCGAGCCGTAATCGCGTCCCTCGAAGCGCCCGATCAGGTTGCCCGGTAGGTCAGAGACTTCGATCATGGGGAGAGCCTACGTCGCGTGCGCGGGGGCGCGGCGGGTGGCGAGCCACAGCGCCGGGCCCGAGACGAGCGCGGCCGCTCCGAGCGCGAGCGCCGCCACGCCGAGCGCCTCGAGAGCCACGCCGCCGAGCAGGGCGAGTCCGGCGCCGGTCAGGCCGCTCAGCAGGTCGTTGAAGCCCATCAGGCGGCCGCGCTCGGATGGCAGGCTGCTGTCGGCGAGCTCCGCGGTTGCCGCGACGAACGAGAAGTTCCAGCCGAGGCCGAGCCCGAACAGGGCGATCGCGGTGGCCGGCACGCTCTCGACCCACAGCAGCGAGACGACCGACAGCGCCATCAGAACCAGGCCGCCGTAGAGCGCCGGCCTGCGCCCCATCCAGTCGATCAGCCGCCCCACCACCAGCACGAGCGCGTACATCCCGATCACGTGCGCGCCGATGATCGGGAACACGTTGTGCGCCGCGTGGTGCTGGTGGTCGACCACGACCGCGCCGGTGAGCGTCATCACCCCGACCATCACGCTGAAGCTCGCCTGAGCCGCCAGCAGCGCCGGGATCACGCCCGGGCGGCGCACGATCTCGCGCAGCGGCACGGCGGTCGACGGCGGGGGCTCACCGGTCCCCAGCATGTCCGCGATCCGGCGCGGGTCCGGGCGCACCATCAGCACGAGCACGAGTGCCACGAGCATGAAGCCCGAGCCCGCCAGCCACAGCGGCGCCAGCGCGTCGCCGTCCAGGTGCTTGCCGTGGAGCAGGGGACTGAACACGGCCGGGCCGAGGATCGCCCCGAACACGGCGCCGAACAGGACCAGCGCGATCCCGTGCGCGCGCCGCTCGGGCGGGTACATGTCGCCCGCCGCCGTGCGCGCCAACAGGGCCGTGCCGCTCGCCATCCCGATCAGCACGAAGGCCGTGAACACGAGCACGGCGCTCTCGGTGGCCGATCCGATGGCCGCGACCACCCCGCCCACCGCGCCCACGACGAAGCCCGCGGCGAGCACCGGCACGCGGCCGATTCGATCCATCGCGCGCCCCGCGAACGGAGCGGTGAGCGCTCCGCACGCCAGCACGATCGCCGGCCCCAGGCCCAGCAAACCGTCGATGCCGAGCACTTGGACGAGCGTGATCGACGCCACCGCGGCCTGCAGCTGCAGCATGCCCGAGTTCGCCGCCAGCGAGGCGGACAGCAGCGCGGTGTTGCGGGCGATCGGCAGCTCTGTCACGGCGACCGCGTCAGCGTACCCAGCGGCCCTCCGGTAGTCCTTTCGTGCTGATGAGAGAGCGGCTGCGCGTTCTGCGTCACCACAACTTCCGGAACCTGTGGCTGGCTCAGAGCACGAACGCGCTCGGCGACGGCGTCGTGACCGTCGCCCTCGCGCTGTTCGTCACGGACCTGACCGACAACCCCACCGAGGTCGGGATCGTGCTCGGCGCGCAGCTGTTCCCGATGCTCGCGTTCCTGCTGATCGGCGGGGTATGGGCGGACCGCCTGCCGCGCGCCCGGGTGATGCTCACGGCCGACATCGCTCGGGCCGCGCTCCACGGGCTGCTCGCCGTCCTCATCTTCAGCGACACCGTCGAGATCTGGCACCTCGTCGTGATCGAGGCGTGCTTCGGAACGTCGGCGGCGTTCGCCATACCGGCGTACTTCGGGCTGGTTCCGCGGACCGTTCCCGACGAGGAGCTTCAGGAGGCGCAGGCGCTCTCGAGCTTCACCTTCAACTTCGCCGAGCTGACCGGCCCGGCGATCGCCACCGCCCTCGTGCTGGGGCTGGGAGCCGGGTGGGCGTTCCTGCTGGATGCCGGGACCTTCGTGGTGAGCGCCCTGCTCCTTACGCGCGTGCGGGGCTCGGACACGCCACCCGCGCCGAGTGAGCGCCGGACGCTGCTCGGCGAGCTCGGCGAGGGCTTCCGCGAGGTGCGCTCGCGTCCGTGGATGTGGGTCACCGTCGCGGTGTTCGCCCTCGCGGTACCGCTCGGATACGCCCCGCTCTACGTGCTGGGCCCCACGCTGGCCGAGGAGACCTACAACTCCGCGGCCGTGTTCGGCGTCGTCACCGCGGCGTATGGAGCGGGTGCGCTGATCGGCGCAGTGATCGGCTTCCGCTGGCGGCCCACGCGGCCGATGCTCGCCGCCTTCGCGGTGATCTCGGTCTGGCCGGTGATGATCGTCGCGTTCGCCGTCGGGGCCCCGGTCGTGGTTGTCGTGCCCCTCGCCGTCGCCACCGGCATGGGCTTCGCCCTCTTCGACGTCTTCTGGGACACGACGATGGCCGAGCAGATCCCCCCGGACAGGCTCTCGCGCGCGAGCGCGTGGGAGTGGATGGGCTCCCTGCTCCTCCTGCCGGTGGGCTACCTCGCCGCCGGGCCGCTCGCCGACGCCACGAGCATCGAGACGGTCCTGGTGGGAGGAGCGATCCTCACGGCGGCCGTGCTGTCGCTGGGCGTGCTGCCGCGCGCCACACGCACCCTGCGCCGCGCGGAGCACGGTACGCACGTGTAGCCGAAATGGCGCCCGGGAATACCTCAAATGTGATGAGGCGAGAGACATGGCTGCCGGCTGCGCCTGAGGGCGTGCCGCGTGCCCGGGCGATCGTGCGCGAGCTCGCCGACGAGCTGTCGCTCGACCCGGGAACGACCTGGGACCTGGTGCTCGCCACGAGCGAGGCGTTCGCCAACGCGGTGGAGCACGGCCAGCCGTGCGACCCGCGCGGGATCCTGCTGCGCGCGGAGATCGGCGACGGCCGCATGGGCGTGGAGGTGTCCGACTGCGGCTGCTTCCCGGCCGAGCCGACCACGACGAAGCTCCATGGCGAGGGTGGCCGCGGCATGAGGATCATCGAGGCGATCGTGGACCAGGTCGAGGTCCACCCCGACCGCGGCTCGACGCGGGTTCGCTTCGCGAAGCGGCTGCTGACGGTGAGCTAGGCCGAGTCCGCCGGCGCCAGCTCGAACCAGACGCGCGTCCGGTCCTCGTGCTCCACGCCCCAGCTGTCCGCCATCGACTCGATCAGGACGAGCCCCCAGCCGCCCTCCTCGTCGAGCGGCTGATTGCGCGGCGTGTGCTCGAAGCCGACCCCCGGGTCGCTCACCTGGACGCGGACCCGGCCGCCGTCCATTGCGCTCAGCTCGAGCTCGATGACCTGGTCCTCGGCCGCTCCCCCGTGCCGGACCGCGTTGTTGACCAGCTCGCAGGTCAGGAGAAGCAGCGTGCTCTCGAGCTCGGACGGGAGCCACGAGGCCGCGCTCTCGATCCAGGAGCGCGCCCGCTCCGGCGCGCGGTTGCCTCCCGCGATTGCGATCCGGAGCCGCTTGCGCGGACTGCCGACTTCCGGCTGTAGGTTGAGTGCGGTGGAGTAGGGCATCAGGGGAGGCGCCCCAGAAGGGGATCGGCCCGGGTCGAGGTCCAGGTTTCGCGTCGGCGTGGAGGCGCGTCCGCTTTAGCGGCGCATCCCCAGGGCTAGCCGCCTGTTCTAGCCGTCCGAGGCAATTACGATCTTCCTAGAGGCATTGTGAAAGTCGAGGATCCCGAGCAGGCGTTGACCGATGCCGTCTGCCTGCGCGTGCGCGAGCAGCTGAACGGCAACGACGCCGATCTCGCCGAGGCCTTCGCGCGCCAGCTCTACCGCTGGGTGGCGCCGGAGGACGTGGCCGATCGCGATCCGCTCGACCTCTACGGCCTCGCCCTCGGCCACTTCAACTTCGCGCGCGAGCGCCTGCCCGGGGTCCCGAAGGTGCGCGCGTACAACCCGCGCTTCGAGGAGCACGGCTGGCAGTCGACGCACACCGCGGTCGAGATCGTGACCGACGACATGCCGTTCCTCATCGACTCGGTGAGCATGGAGCTGAACCGGCGCGGCTGCGGGGTCCACCTGATCATCCACCCGGTCCTCGCGGTGCGGCGCGACGCCCAGGGCCGGCTCCTCGAAATCCTGCCGAACGCCGAGTCCCTCGAGGAGGGCGCGATCGGCGAGTCGGTGATCCACGCCGAGGTGGTACGGCAGACGGATCCTGCTCGCCTGCGCGACCTCGAGGAGCAGGTCGTGCGCGTGATCGGCGAGGTGCGCGCCGCGGTCGAGGACTGGCAGACGATGAGGGCGAAGGCGCTCGAGACCGCCGCGGAGCTCGGCGAGGACGCCGCCGAGCCCGCCGCCTTCCTCGAGTGGCTCGCCGACGACAACTTCACCTTCCTCGGCTATCGCGACGGTGAGGGAACCGGCCTCGGGATCCTGCGCGGGCCGCAGCAGGAGGACCCCGCCGAGGGCCTCACCTCGGGCTCTGGCGGCATCACGCTCACGAAGGCCAACACGCGCTCGACGGTGCACCGCCCCGCCTACCTCGACTTCGTCGGCGTCGACGGGCGCTGCTTCCTCGGCCTCTACACGCACACGGCGTACCGCGCGAGCCCGACGGAGATCCCGATCCTGCGCCGGCGGGTGACCGAGGTGCTCGAGCAGGCCGCCTTCCCGCCCGGCAGTCACAACGAGAAGGCGCTGCTCGAGATCCTCGACACCTATCCGCGCGACGAGCTGTTCCAGATCTCCGACGACGAGCTGTTCGAGACGGCGATGGGGATCCTTCACCTTGGCGAGCGCCAGCGCCTGCGCCTGTTCGCCCGGCGCGATCCGTTCGGCCGCTTCTACTCGCTGCTCGTCTTCGTGCCGCGCGACCGCTTCAACACGGAGAACCGGCGCCGCGTCGAGGCGATCCTGCGCACCTCCACCGGCGCGACGAGCATCGACTACACGACGCGCGTGTCCGAGTCGGTGCTCGTGCGCCTCCACTACGTGGCCTACGTCGACTCCGACACGACGCCGGACTTCGACGCGGCCGAGGTCGAGATGATGCTGGTGGCCGCCACTCGCTCGTGGGCCGACGACCTCGAGGAGGCGCTGGTGGACGAGCTGGGCGAGGCGACCGGCGGCGAGCTGTTCCAGCGCTACGGTGACGCCTTCCCCGCGGCGTACCGCGCCGACTGGGTCGCACGCTCGGCGCTCGCCGACATCGAGCACATCGAGGAGCTGCCCGACGCCGACGGGCTCGGCATCAGCCTCTATCGCCCGCTCGAGGCGGGGCCGCGCATGCTGCGAGCGAAGCTGTTCCGCGCCGGCCGCCCACTGATGCTCTCCGACGTGCTGCCGCTGTTCGAGAACATGGGCGTGGAGGTGGCCGACGAGCGGCCCTACCCGATCGTCCCGAGCGGCCGCGAGGGCGTCTGGATCTATGACTTCGGCCTCAACTACGCCGGCGAGGGCGACCTGAGCGCCGGCGGCGTCCGCGAGAGCTTCCAGGACACGTTCGTGCGCGCCTGGCGCGGCGAGGTCGAGAACGACGCCTACAACCGGCTCGTGCTCGGCGGAGCTCTCACATGGCGGGAGATCACGGTCCTGCGCGCGATCGGCAAGTACCTCAGGCAGGCACGCATCACCTACAGCGACCGCTACGTCGAGTCGGCGCTGGTCGCGCACCCGGAGATCGCCCGGCTGCTTGTGGCGCTGTTCCAGGCCCGCTTCGACCCGCGGCGGGCAGACCGCGCCGAAGACGTCGCCGACGTGGCCGAGCGGATCGAGAAGGCGATCGACGCCGTCGAGAGCCTCGACCAGGACCAGATCCTGCGCATGTTCCTGGCCGTGATCCAGGCGATCCTCCGCACGAACTACTTCCAGACCGGGCCGAGCGAGGCGGCGACCCATCTGTCGTTCAAGCTCGACCCCTCGGAGCTCCGCTGGCTGCCGCAGCCGCGCCCGCGCTTCGAGATCTTCGTCTACTCGCCGCGCACCGAGGGCGTGCACCTGCGCGGCGGTGCGGTGGCGCGCGGCGGAATCCGCTGGTCCGACCGGCGCGAGGACTTCCGCACCGAGGTGCTCGGCCTGATGAAGGCACAGATGGTGAAGAACGCCGTGATCGTGCCGGTCGGGGCCAAGGGCGGCTTCGTGGTGAAGCGCCCGCCGGCGAAGCGCCAGGAGCTGCCCGAGGAGGTGGTGGCCTGCTACCAGACGTTCATCCGCGGGCTGCTCGACCTGACCGACGACATCCACGCGGGCGAGATCGTCCCGCCGACCAACGTGGTCCGCTACGACCGCGACGACCCGTACCTGGTGGTCGCCGCCGACAAGGGCACCGCGACCTTCTCGGACATCGCCAACGGGATCGCGCTCGAGGAGGGCTTCTGGCTGGGCGACGCGTTCGCCTCGGGCGGATCGACCGGCTACGACCACAAGAAGATGGGCATCACCGCGCGCGGGGCCTGGGAGTCCGTCAAGCGCCACTTCCGCGAGGCCGGGCACGACGTGCAGTCGGAGGACTTCACCGTGGTCGGGGTAGGCGACATGGCCGGCGACGTGTTCGGGAACGGCATGCTGCTCTCGCGCCACATCCGGCTGGTGGGCGCCTTCAACCACCGACACGTCTTCATCGACCCGACCCCGGACCCGGAACGCAGCTTCGAGGAGCGCAAGCGCCTGTTCGAGCTGCCCGGGTCGTCGTGGGATGACTACGACCGCGAGGCGATCTCGGCCGGCGGCGGCGTCTACGAGCGGACGGCGAAGTCGATCCCACTGTCTCAAGAGGCGCGTGAGGCGCTCGGCATCGAGGACGAGCAGCTCAAGCCGAACGAGCTCATCCAGGCGCTCCTGCGCGCCCCCGTGGACCTGCTGTGGAACGGCGGCATCGGGACCTACGTGAAGGCGAGCAGCGAAACGCACGCCGACGCCGGAGACAAGGCGAGCGACGCCGTGCGCGTGGACGCCTCCGAGCTGCGCGCGAAGGTGGTCGGCGAGGGCGGCAACCTCGGCGTCACGCAGCGCGGGCGAATCGAGTACGCGCTCGCGGGCGGGCGGATCAACACGGACGCGATCGACAACTCGGGCGGGGTCGACTGCTCCGACCGCGAGGTCAACATCAAGATCCTGCTCGACGCGGTCGTCGAGGCAGGCGACCTCACCCAGAAGCAGCGCAACGCGTTGCTGGTCGAGATGACCGACGCCGTGGCGGCGCTGGTCCTTCAGGACAACTACGAGCAGACGGAGACGATCAGCCTGGCCGAGGCGAACGCACCGAGCATGCTCGACGTGCATCAGCGCTTCCTGCGCTTCCTCGAGACGCGCCGCAACCTCGACCGCGGGCTCGAGGCGCTGCCCGACGACGAGGAGATCGGCGAGCGGAAGCGCGAGCACGGCGGACTCACGCGACCGGAGATCTCGGCGCTGCTCGCGTACAGCAAGATCGACCTGAACGAGGCGCTGCTCGAGTCCGACGTCCCCGAGGATCCATACCTGTCGGCTGAGCTCGAGAGCTACTTCCCGGCGCCCCTGCCCGAGCGCTTCGGCGAGCAGATGCGCTCACACCGGCTGTTCCGCCAGATCGTGACCACTCAGGTGGTCAACAACATGCTGCACGGCGGGGGCACGACGTTCGCGTTCCGGCTGCACGAGGAGACGGGCGCACCTGCGTCGCAGATCGCGAGGGCGTATGCGTGCGCGCGGGAGATCTTCGAGATGCGGCCGCTCTGGGAGGAGATCGAGAACCTCGACTGCAAGTGCGAAACGGGCGTGCAGATCGAGCTGCTGCTCGAGGGCCGGCGCCTGGTCGAGCGGGCGTCTCGCTGGCTGCTCGGGAACCGGCCGCGGCAGCTCGACATCGCGTCGACGGTGAGTCACTTCCGGCCTGGGGCGATGGGGCTCTACGCATCGATCACGCGACTGCTGTCGCCCGAGGACGCGGAGCCGCTGGCCCGCCGCGCCGACGAACTGCGTGAGCAGGGTGTGCCGGAGGACCTCGCGACGCGCGTCGCCGCGCTTCCGATCATGTTCTCGGCGCTGGACATCGTCGTCGTGGCGGATCAGCGCGAGCTTCAGGTCGACCAGGTGGCCGCCGCGCACTTCCGCCTCGGCAACCGGCTCGGCCTTCACTGGCTGCGCGACCGCATCGTCGAGCTGCCGCGCGACGACCGCTGGCGCGCCCGGGCCCGTGCCGCACTGCGCGACGACCTGTACGCCATCCACCGAGAGATCACCTCCGAGGTGCTTCGCTCGGCATCCGACGACGATGAGCCGGCCGGCCTGGTGGACGGCTGGATCGACTCGAACCCGGCCTCGGCGCGCGCGCTACAGACGGTCGGCGACATCCGCAGCGGCCAGAGCTACGACCTGACGACGCTCCCCGTGGCCGTGCGCGAGATGCGCAACCTCATCGCGCAGCCGTGACCTCCTCGCTGACCTCCCACAGGCGCCGGGCCGCCTGTTCGTCGCGCGCCGCCCTGTTCGGCCTCACGACCTTCGGGTAGCCGCGCTGCTCGGCGATGCCGTCGGGCCCGACGTACGTGCCACCCTCGAGACCCGGCTCCGTGGCGGCGTAGAGCGCCGGCAACGCGCCCATCTCGGCGCTCTGCCCAACGGCCGCGTTCGTGACCTTCATGATCATGCGGTCCACGAACGGCGCGGCCGCGCTCTGGAGGTTCGTGGCGGTGTAGCCGGGGTGCGCGGCGAGGCTCTTGACCGTGGACCCCTGGGCCCGCAGCCGGCGGTCCAGCTCCAGCGCGAACAACAGGTTGGCGAGCTTGGACTGGCCGTAGGCGTTCCAGCGGAAGTAGCGCCGCTCGCCGTTCAGGTTCTCGAAGGCGATCCCGCGAACCGTCTTGTGCGCGTTGCTCGACTCCGTGACCACGCGCGCGTCCTCGCGGCCCTCCATCAGCGGCAGCAGCAGGTTGGTCAGGGCGAAGTGGCCGAGGTGGTTCGTCCCGAAGTGAAGCTCGAAGCCGTCGGCGGTGTGGCGCCGCGGCGAGGCCATCACGCCGGCGTTGTTGATCAGCAGGTCGAGGCGGTCGTGCTTGGCTTTGAAGCGGTCGACGAACGACCGCACCGAGGAGAGGTCCGCGAGGTCGAGCTCCTCGAGCTCCGGCTCCGGCCCGGTGGCAACGGCCTTGACCTCGGCGAGGGCGGCACGCCCCTTCTCCATGTTGCGACAGGCGAGCACGACGAGCGCGCCCTTGCGGGCCAGCTCGCGCGCCACGACCAGCCCGAGGCCGCTGTTGGCGCCGGTGACGACGGCGACACGCCCCGTCTGGTCCGGGATCCGCTCGGCATCCCAGCCGCCTTCCATGTGGAGAACCTAGTTGATCGTGATGCGCGTGCTCGCGCGGACGAAGATCGTCGAGCCGTCCTTGCCGCTCTCGCAGCGCATCCTGGCCACGAGCCGCCACTGGCCCTTGCCGACGTTCTTGTTCTTCGGGATCCAGCGGAAGCTGAACCGGCCGTTCGTGCGAACGCGCCGCTGAGCGATCGGCACCAGGTTCTGGGGGCTCCGGACGGCGACGCGGATGGTTCGCGAGCAGAACTCGATCACCGGCCAGCCGCGCCCGCGGACGGTCTGGATGTCCGCACGCTTGACGGTCTTGGGGGAGGCGGTGATGGACTGGTTGGTCTGGGCCGTCGCCGAGACCGTGAGCGCTAGCCCGGCGAGAACGACGGCGGTGAGGGCGGCGAGGGGACGCATACTCGGATGGTCCCACCATTTGGGGCAGCCCGCGAATATATAACCAGTTGGTAATATATCCGCCGTGAGCGTGACGACCGCCGCCCCCTTCACCGCCATCGCCGAGCCGGCGCGGCGCCAGATCCTCGAGCTCCTGCGTGAGCGCGAGCGGTCGGTCAACGAGCTCGTCCAGCGGCTGAAGCTGAGCCAGCCGGGCGTCTCGAAGCACCTGCGCGTGCTGCGTGAGGCCGGCCTGGTCCGCGTGCGCCCGGACGGCCGCCGGCGCTGGTACGGGCTGCGCGCCGAGCCGCTCGCCGAGCTCGACGAATGGCTCGCTCCCTACCGCGAGTACTGGGGCGGCCGGCTCGATGCGCTGGAGCAACATCTCGACCGACAGGAGGACTGATGACCGACGGAACCCTCGAACGCCATGGCGACCGCCAGGTGCTCCGCTTCGAGCGCCGCCTCGACCACCCGGTCGAGCGCGTCTGGCGCGCGCTCACGGAGCCGGGCGAGATCGCCGCGTGGCTGGCGCTCGCGGAGCTCGACCTCACCGAGGGCGGCCGCGTCGTGCTCAGCTGGCAGAACACCGACCCCGAGGGCAACAGCGCCGTGGCGCGCGGCACCGTCACCGCTCTCGACCCGCCGCGGCTCGTCGAGTTCGACACCGACATCCACGGGCGGCTGCGCTGGGAGCTCGAGCCCGACGGCGAGGGCACCGCTCTCACCTTCACTGCAGACGCGCAGCTGCCCCCTGACTGGGAGCTCGAGGTGCTCGCCGGCTGGCACATCCATCTCGACCACCTGGAGGCAGTGCTCGACGGCGGCACGATCGACTGGCCGAACTGGAGCCGCGACCACATGCCGGAGTGGGAGCGGATCCGCGAGCGCTACGCGGCGCGCGTCTAGCGCGAGCGGGCGAACATGCTGAACGGATAGCGCTTCCGGTAGCCGTAGCGCGAGCCCCGCGGCGGCCCCTCCCAGTGCGTCGCGTGGCGCGCGTAGGCGAGCGCGCGCGGCGCGTACCAGGCGATCCTCCGACCCTGGCAGCGCTGCGTGTAGCCCGGGCGGTTGATCCACAGGTACGCGTCGACCATCGGGTTCGAGGTGCTCGTCGTGGGCGGCGTGCCGAGCCCGCGCATGCCCGGATTGCACCACACGGTGATCCGCCGGCCGTTCGAGCGCCGGTAGTGCACCGGCCCGCGCCCGTTGCCGGACGTGTCGATCACGAAGTGCTTCCCGCCGGTCAGGCGCGAGATCCTGAGCCCGTGGCGGATGTTCGCCCGCGTCCAGTCGTAGTGCGTCGCGTTCAGCATGAAGCCGCGCACCCTCGCGATCCCGATGGCCCGCAGCTGGCGTGCGGTGCGCCGCGCGGGCTCCCAATCCGACGCGCCGGCGTCGAGGTAGACGGTGGCGTTCGGAAGCCGCGCGAACCGCTTGACGCCGTATCTGAGCAGCCGGATGCGGTCGTCGCGGCGGCTCCTCGCCTGACAGTCGATCGTTCCGAGCGAGTCCGGCTCGAACGCGATCACGACACGCGCCCTCCCGATCCTGCGCGCGAACCTCCGATACCAGGCGCGTGTGCGCGCGTCCTCGGCCGGGCCCCCGCCGGTGTACCAGGGCCCGCAGTGGTTCGCCTCGGCGCGCAACACGGTCAGGACCGGCACGGCCCTGCGCCGCTTCGCGCGAACGATCTGCCTGCGCACCTTCTTGCGGAAGTGCGGCCTCGTGAAGCGGCCGAACCAGAGCGCTCGCGGCTCTCTGGCGATCCTGCGGATCAGCGCGGCCTTCCGGCGCTGCCCCGAGCGCCTGTACACCCGCATCTGATGCCACGCGGGCGAGTGGTGGTCGACATACAGCCGGACCCCCGCCAGGGGATTTCCGGATGCCTCCGCGACAGTTGAATTTGAGCTCCCGGCAACCAGCAAAACGGCAGCCAACAGCACGACAAGTACGACACGTCCCCCAAACATCGGCGCGACACTAGGGAACGGTCAGGACGGCAATTGGCACGATCCGCACGCGCGACGGTCGGCCGATTTTGACTATCTACAGAGGTCCCGAGCGGCCAGAACCAGCCCCTCGGCGCAGGCCTCGACGCTCTCGAGATCGACCCATTCGTCGACCGCGTGCGCACCCTCCCCGCCCGGCCCGAAGACGACCGTGGGGATCCCTGCCGCCTGGATGAACGCGGCATCCATCCAGTAGGTCTCGCCGTAGAGCTCGGCAGGCCGGCCGGTCACGGCCTCGGCCGCGCGCGCCACCGCCTGGACCACGTCCGCGCCCGGATCCACGCTGAACGGGTCTCGCACGAGGCTGAGCCGCGCCGCGGCGTCGTCGATTCCCTCGACCAGCCCCTCGCACTCGCGGCGCACGTGGTCGGCGGTCTCCCCCGGGACCGTGCGCCGCTCGAGCGAGAGGACGCAACGCGCGGGATAGCTCGAGAGCTCCTGGCCGCCGTCGATCAGCGACGCGTGCACCGACCCGGGCCCTACGAGCTCGTTCCCCGGGGCCGAGTCGAGCGCCGACTGGAGCTCCGCCAGGCGAGTCAGCGCGGGCGCCATCCGCGCGATCGCGTCCACACCCTCGGCTGCTCGCGACCCGTGCGCCGCGCGGCCGCGCGTCTCGACCTCGGCCCATACGAAGCCCTTGTGCGCGATGCAGACGCGCAGCGCGGTCGGCTCGGTGACGATCGCCGCGTCGGTGCGCCTGCGCTCGAGCACCGACTGGACGCCGATGCTCGCGTACTCCTCGTCGGCCACGGCCGTGACCACCACGTCGCCGCCCAGCCGCTCGGAGCGCAGTCGGGCAGCGGCCAGCATGCATGCCGCGAGGCCGGCCTTCATGTCGTAGGCCCCGCGTCCATGGAGGCGGCCCTCGCGCACGACCGGCTCGAACGGCCGCTCCATCCCCTCCACGCCAACGGTGTCGAGATGCGCGTTCAGCATCAGCGAGCGGCCGTCTCCCGTCCCGGGCGCCACTGCGATCACGCTGGGCCGGCCGGGCGCCGCCTCGTCGAGCTCGACATCGAGCCCCGCATCGCGGAGCCAGCGCGCCACGAACTCCGCGATCTCGGCCTCCCCCGCCCCACCCGGCACCAGCTCGGGGTTCACGGACTCGATCGCTACGAGCGAGGCGACGAGCTCCTCTGCGGTCATCGGCTAGGCGACGACGCGCAGGTGCCGGAACGGCCGGCCCCGGAGCTCGCGCACGACCGCGTCGACCAGGCGCTCCTCGTCGTGGACCCGGCCGTCGGTGACCGCGTCGATCAGGCTGCGCTTGCGCTGGAGCAGCTCGGCCATCGTCTCGTCGATCGTGTCCGGTGCCAGCAGGTACCAGGCGGTCACCGCGCTGTCCTGGCCGATCCGGTGGAGCCGGTCCTCGGCCTGGTCGTGGCGGGCCGGAGTCCAATCGAGCTCGAGGAACGCCACATTCGACGCCCTCGTGAGCGTGATCCCCTGTGAGGCGGCCTTCAGCGAGCAGACGATCAGCTGCGGACCGTCGGGCTCCTGGAACGCGTCGACCGCCCGCTGGCGCGCCTGCGAGGTGTCGCTGCCGAGGATGTGGAGCGCGTTCGGGAAGCGCTCCATCACGGCCCGCTGGGTCGCGATGTGCTCCGCGAACACGACGATCGGCTCGCCGGACTCGAGGAAGTCCGCGATCCAGGCGAGCGCGGTCGGAAGCTTGCCGCGAGCGGCGAGCTGGCGCAGGTTGTTGAGGCGCACGAGCTGCTCGGCGCGCAGCGCGGCGGCCACCTTCGCGTCGATCGAGCGCAGGTCGAGCGGCAGCGTCTGGAGCCACGCGATCACGTCGCGCTCGGCCAGGCGGTACTCGTGCTCGTTCGACAGCAGCACCGGGACGGTGTCGTGGCGCTTGGCCGGCAGCTGCGGAAGCACCTGCTGCTTCGTCCTGCGCACGTAGCAGTGGGCGCGCAGGTTCCAGTGGAGGCGGTCGTCGCTCCCCGCGGCGCGGAAGCGGCGCGTCAGGCGGGCGCCGCTGCCGAACTCCTTCAGGCGGCCGAGCACGCGCAGCTGCGAGACCAGCTCCTCGGCGCGGTTCAGGATCGGCGTGCCCGTGAGCGCCAGGCGGAGCGCGTCGTCCGGCAGCTGCTCGGCGAGCGCGAGCGCGGCCTTCGAGCGCGCGGCGCGCGGGTTCTTCACGTAGTGCGACTCGTCGAGGATCAGCGCGCGCGGCTCGAGCGCGATCAGCCTGTCGGCGTGCCAGTCGAGGATGTCGTAGTTGAGGACGATGATCTCGGCGTCGGCCGTCTCCTCGGTCCAGACGTCGTCGGTGCGGCCGCCGAGCACCGCCACGCGGCGGTTCGGGAGCCAGTGGTTCGACTCGCGCTCCCAGACGAGCTTCATGCTGGCCGGGCAGACGACGACGGTCGGGAACGCGTCGTCGGACTCGATCGTGGCGAGCGCCTGAACCGTCTTCCCGAGCCCCTGCTCGTCGGCGATGAAGGTGCGGCGTCGCTCGAGGGCGTAGCGCACGCCGGCGCGCTGGAAGGGATGGAGCTCGCCGCCCAGCTCGAGCTCGCCGTCGAGCTCGGCGTCCTCGGCGTACGAGAGCTCCACCGTCTCGGAGTAGCGCTGGTACTCGGCCACGAGCTCCTCGAGCAGCTCCGCGGCCGGCTCCTCGACGTGTACCTCGGGGTGCGCGTCGAGGTACTCGGTGAGCTGAGGCGCGAGCGCCGCATCCGCGGGCACGGCCACGCCCCACGGCGCGTCGCGCAGGAAGAAGCGCCCCGGGCGATGCACCGGCTCGGCCTCCGAGAGCTCGCGGAAGGCCGTCGCCGGCGCGCGGTCCCACGTGTGGAAAACCGTGAAGCGAGGCTCGCCGTCCTCGCCGATCTGGAGCGTCATCTCGGCGGCGGGCGGAGTCTCACCCAGGCGGAGCAGCCGCGCGCACGCCGTGGCGAGGTCGTCGAGCCGCAGCCCCTCGAGCTGCTGGAGCAGCTCGGCGTTGTCGGCGCTGAACGGGAACAGGAAGCGTCCGTCGCCGGCGTCCGTCGCCCTCTCCAGCTCGTCCGGCAGCTCGCCCTGGAGCGTCCGCACTAGGAAGTGGCCGTGCCCGTCGCGTGCCACGACCGTGCAGACGGCGCGCCAGCGGTCCGAGTCGCTCAGCCACGAGAGCACCTCCGGGCTGGGCACGAGGTCGGGGAAGCGCGCGAGGAGCCCCTCGATCGCCTTCGCGACGCGCGGCCGTGCGGGCACGCGCCACTGCTTGCGCCGCCAGTCGAACCAGCGACCGGGCAGCTCCTTGACCGCCTCGTTCAGCTCCTCGTGGAAGCGGAAGTCGAAGACCAGCTCCGGCTCGCGCGGGTTGTCCGCGAGCAACCAGACCTGGCCCGAAGCGGGGTCAGACTCGTTCTGAATCAGATCGACGGCCAAACAGACGAGCTTAGCGGCGACCGAGGCGTTCCAACAGGGGTATCGCCTCGTCGACCGGCGGCGCAGCGCGCAGCTCGTCCGCGATCGCCCGGGCCCGCTCGCCGTAGGAGGGATCGGCGAGGACGGTCTCGATGGCGCTTCGGAGCGGCGCCGTCGCCGCTTCCGGGTCCTCGCGCGTGGGCTCGACCGAGATGCCCGCGCCCACCTCGGCCACGCGGCGGGCGTTCTCGGGCTGGTCGGCGAACAGGGGCACGACCACGAGCGGGAGGCCCGCCGCGAGTGCGCCAAGGGTCGAGCCGGAGCCGCCGTGGACCACGGCCGCCGCCGCGTGGCCCAGGACGTCCTGCTGCGGCACCCACGGCTCGATTCTCACGTTGGCCGGCGCCTCGGGCAGCGCGCCGAGGTCGAGGTCACGGCCGACGGTCAGGAGCACGCGCACCGGCAGGTCCGCCACCGCCCGAAGCGCCACGCCGTACACGGGCAGCGCCTGCGGAAAGCCGCCCGCGACGCTGCCGAACGTCACGTAGACGAGGGGCTGGTCGCCGCGGCCCGGCCACCAGTCCGGGAGCTCGCCGGCCGGGACGTCCCATGCGGGGTCGTGGAAGCGGTGGGTGTCCCGCTGGTCGCCCTCGTCGAGAGTGCGCGGGAACGTGCTGAGGTATGGCGACCCGCGCAGCGCGTCGCCGACCGGGTCCGGCGCCAGGCCCTGCGCCCGCCGGATCGTGTCCACCTGCCCGGCCGCGATCCCGAGCCCGAGCTCCTCGCTCGAGACGAGGCCGACCGCGACGCGCGCGTGCGGCAGGCCGTGGAGCTCAGCCGCGAGCGCCGAGGCGTACTCGTTCGGGTCACGCACCACGACGTCGGGCCGCCACTCGTCGATCGCCGCTCGCAGCTTCGGGAGCGCGGCCGTGGTGTTCAGCCGGCCGAAGATCTCGCCGACCACGATCTCGTTGGCCTCCTCCGGCGGAAGCTGCGGCACCCGGCCCCAGAGCGCCCCGAGCTCATCCTCGGGCGGCGGGTCGAACTGCCAGAACTCGAAGCCCGCGCCCCGGGCCGCGTCCTCCAGGTCCGGCGGCCCCGCGACCAGCACCTCGTGCCCCGCGCGCTCGAACGCGCGCGCGAACGGCACGAGCGGGTTGAAGTGGCCGGCGCCGCGTGTCGACGAGAAGAGCGCGCGCAAGGGGCGCCAGTCTAGGCTGCGCGAATGTCCGGCGAGAGCGTCCGCTACCTGTCGCGCGCGGACGTGGAGGCCGTCGGGTTGAGCGGAGGCGAGGTCATCGACATCCTCGGCGCCGCCTTTCGCGCGAAGCGAGAGGGAGCGGTCGAGATGCCGCCCAAGATCGGCGTCCACCCGCGTGACGACGCCTTCATCCACGCGATGCCTGCGTACCTGGCGAGCGCGGACGCGGTCGGGGTCAAGTGGGTGGCGGGCTATCCTGACAACCAGCGGCTCGGCCTGCCCTACATCCACGGGCTCTTCGTGCTCTCCGACGCGGCCAGCGGGCGGCCGCTCGCGGTCATGGACGCGACCTGGATCACCGAGGTGCGCACGGCCGCGGCGAGCATGCTTGGGATCCGCGCGCTCGCGGAGCGGCCGGTCGAGGCGGTGGGGATCATCGGCTGCGGCCGCCAGGGGCACGCGCACCTCGAGCTCGCGCGCGAGGTCTTCCCCACGCTGCGCCGCGCCACGCTGTTCGACCGCCACCCCGAGCGGGCGGAGACGCTCGCCGCCGCCCATCCGGACCTGGACGTCCCGGTCGCCGCTGCGGCGCCGGCGATCGGCCCCGAGTCCGACGTCGTGATCACGACCGCGGCGATCGTCCGCGACCCGGAGCGCCCGCTGCGGCGAGAGGACCTCGGGGACGCGACCGTCGCCTGCGCGGTCGACTTCGACGCCAGCCTGTCCGAGGACCTCTTCGAGGACGCGGCGCTGTTCGTCGTCGACGACGTGGCCCAGTACGGCTACTACCGCGAACAGGGCTACTTCGGCGGCTATCCCGGCGACCCGGTCGAGCTCTGCGACGTGCTGGACGCGGACGCCGACCGCGCGCCCGGCCTCCGCGTCTTCGTGCCACTCGGTCTCGCTCTCGAGGACGTCGCGGTGGCGGCCGAGGTGGGCAGGCGCGCGAACGAGGCGGGCCTGGGCACCGAGCTGCCTCTCTAGTCGATCAGCCGCTTCTCCATCCGCCTCACCGCGACGCGCCACAGCAGCACGGCGAACGTGACGAGGAATGCCACCCGCAGCAGGTCGGTCGCCTTGAAGCCGAAGCAGGAGTCGCGCACCAGCTCGACCAGGTGGTGCAGCGGGTTCGCCTGAGAGGCGATCTGGACTCCCTCGGGCAGCTGGCTGATCGGGAAGAAGGTGCCTGCCACCAGGAAGAGGGGCGTGATGAACAGCGTCGTCACGTAGTTGAACTGGTCGATCTTCGAGACGCTCGCCGCTACGGCGATGCCGAACGCCGCGAAGCCCAGGGCCGTGAAGAAGCAGAAGAACGGCACGAGCAGCATGCCCGGCGCCGGGTTCAGGCCGAACAGCATCGACACGAGGAGCGGGAAGCAGCCGTAGAAGCCCGAGCGCAGGCCGATCCAGAGCATCTCGGCCGTCACGAGCTCCTCGACGTCGACGGGCGCCGCGAGGATCGCGTCGTAGGTGCGCTGGAAGCGCTCCTTCACGAACGTGCCGAACATCGCGGGCAGGGCGCTCGAGAAGATCACCGCCGTCGCGACCATGCCGGTCCCCACGTACTCGACGTAGGAGAGCCCGTCGACCCGGTTCACGAGCGTCGCGCCCAGCCCGAGGCCGAACGCGAGCAGGTAGATGACCGGCTCGAGGACGCTCGAGAAGGTCGTGGCCTTCCAGAAGGTGCGGAAGTTCGCGACCTCCCGGCTCATCACGCCGCCGATCGCGGCGGGCTCCAGGCGTCGCATTTGCGGAGCAGGCGGTGCCTGCGCAACCTCGCTATTCACTCAGCCTCCTCCCCGGTCAGCATCACGAACACGTCCTCCAGCGACGCCGCCCGCCGGATCGCGTCCGGCGGCACCGCGCCGTCGGTGGCCTTCTCGGAGCCCACGATCGCGATCGCCGGCCCGGCGGGACGCACCCTGAGGCCCTGCGCCTCGGCCTTTGCGCGCACGTCGGCGAGCCGATCCGGCGGCGCGTACACCTCGGCCGTCTCCCGGCCGGCATGCTGAGCGACCAGCTCGGCCGGCTTGCCGCGGCTGATCACCTTGCCGTGCGTCATCACCGCCACCTCGTCGGCGAGCCGCTCGGCCTCCTCGATGTAGTGCGTGGACATCAGGATCGTTGTGCCCCGCGACCGCAGCGCGTCGATCAGCGACCAGAGCTCGGTGCGGATCTGCGGGTCGAGCCCGACCGTGGGCTCGTCGAGCAGCACGAGCTGCGGATCGTGGATGAGGCCGCGCGCGAGCAGAAGGCGGCGGCGCATGCCGCCGGAGAGGCCGTCGACCGCGTCGCGGCGCCGGTTCGCCAGGCGGGCGAGGGCCAGGCCGCGGTCCACCGCGGCGCGCACGTCGGGCACGCGGTAGAGGCGCGCGAACACCGCCAGGTTGTCCTCCACCGAGACGTCCACGTCGAGGTTGTCCAGCTGGGGCACCACGCCCATCAGCGCGCGCGCGTCCTTCGACTCGCGCGGGAGCTCGTGGCCGAGGACCCGGATCTCCCCCTCGTCCTGATGCGCCTGCCCGGTCAGGAGTCGCATGGTCGTCGACTTGCCGGCGCCGTTCGGTCCGAGCAGGCCGAGGCAGATGCCCTTCGGCACGTCGAGATCGAGGCCGTCCACCGCGGTGATCGGCCCGAACCTCTTCACGACTCCATGTAGCTCGATCGCTGCCAAAGCAACTCCCCAGACTACGAACTCGACATGAGGCGAACGGACTTTCCGGATCTTTGGACAGACGTACAAGGAAAAAGTCATCGCGCGCGGCTAGCTTTGCCGGAGCCCGGATCCCGCCAGGAGGCTCGTTCACGACATGCCGCGTACTCGCCAGCCCAACATGACCGCCGCCCAGTGGAGCCCGAACGGAGGCTCGCTCGGCACGGTGGACCTCACCCAGCCGTCGAACTACCCGTTCGGCGCCGACGTCTTCTCCGCCACGGTGCAGCGGCAGCGCCTGCCCAGGGAGACGTACCGCCGCCTCCAGCAGGTGCTCGAGCAGGGCGAGGCGCTCGACGCGTCGCTGGCCGACGCCGTCGCGCTCGCCATGAAGGAGTGGGCGCTCGAGAAGGGCGCGACGCACTACACCCACGTCTTCCAGCCGCTCACCGGCCTCACCGCCGAGAAGCACGACTCGTTCTTCGGCCCCGCGGGCGACGGCATGGCGCTCGCCGACTTCTCGGGCAAGGAGCTGATCCAGGGCGAGCCGGACGCCTCCTCGTTCCCCACGGGCGGGGTGCGAGCCACGTTCGAGGCGCGCGGCTACACGGCCTGGGATCCGACGAGCCCTGCGTTCATCCTCCACAACCCGAACGGCGCGCTGCTCTGCATCCCGACGGCGTTCGCCTCCTGGACGGGCGAGGCGCTCGACGCCAAGATCCCGCTGCTGCGCTCGATGGACGCGCTGTCGCGCTCGGCGATCCGGGCGTTGCGGCTGCTCGGCGACGAGACCGCCACGCGCGTCTTCACCACGGTGGGACCCGAGCAGGAGTACTTCCTGATCGACCAGCAGTTCTACTTCGAGCGCCCCGACCTGATCAACACCGGTAGGACGCTGTTCGGCGCCAAGCCGCCGAAGGGCCACGAGCTCGACGACCACTACTTCGGGTCGATCCCCGAGCGCGTGCTCGCCTACATGATGGACTGCGAGCTCGAGCTCGCTCGCCTCGGCGTGCCGGTCAAGACGCGCCACAACGAGGTCGCTCCGGGCCAGTACGAGATCGCTCCGGTCTTCGAGAACTCGAACGTCGGCTCGGATCACCAGCAGCTCACGATGCAGGTGATGCAGCGGGTCGCGCGCAAGTACGGGCTCGTGTGCCTGCTGCACGAGAAGCCGTTCGCGGGCGTGAACGGGTCGGGCAAGCACAACAACTGGTCGATGGGCACGAACACCGGCCACAACCTGATGGACCCGGGCGACACGCCGGCGGACAACATCAGCTTCCTGTTCTTCTGCACGGCCGTGATCAAGGCCGTGGACAAGCACCAGGGCCTGCTGCGTGCCTCGGTCGCGAACCTCGGCCAGGACCATCGGCTCGGGGCCAACGAGGCGCCGCCGGCGATCATCTCGATCTTCCTGGGCGCCGAGCTGGAGAAGGTGTTCGACGCGTGCGCGTCCGGCGAGGGCGACCCGCACACACCGGCGTCCGTCCTCGGTCTCGGTACCCCGGTGCTGCCGCCACTGCCGATGCACGGCGGCGACCGCAACCGAACCTCGCCGTTCGCCTTCACCGGCAACAAGTTCGAGTTCCGCGCGCTCGGGTCGAGCATGTCGCTCGCCTTCCCGAACACCGTGCTGAACACGATCGTCGCCGAGGCGATCGACGACCTGGCGGACAAGGTCGATGCCGAGCTCGGATCGGGGTCCGACCTCGCCGAGGCGGTCAACGCCGTGGTGAAGGTCGCATACACGCAGTCCAAGCGGGTCATCTTCGGCGGCGACAACTACGCCGAGGAGTGGCATGAGGAGGCGGAGCGGCGCGGGCTGAAGAACCTCCGCACGACGCCCGACGCGCTGCCCGAGGTGCTCTCCGACCAGACGGTCAAGGCGTTCGAGAAGTACGACGTGCTCTCGCACCGCGAGCTCGAGTCCCGCTTTGAGGTCTGGTCCGAGCAGTACACGATCGGCGCGAACATCGAGGCGGAGACCGCCGCGGCGATCGCCCGGACGATGCTGCTGCCGGCGGCGATGCGCCACATCGCGCTGATCGACGCCGCGGGCATGGACGCCCTCGCGACCGAGGCCCGCACGCTCACCGGCGAGTTCGCCGACGCGATCGCGGCCCTCGAGGAGGCGAACTCGTACCCCGAGGGCGTCGAGGGCCTCGAGCTGGCGATCTACGCACGCGACCACCAGCTGACCGCGCAGGCACGCGTGCGCGAGCTGGGCGACCAACTCGAGAAGATCGTCGCCGACGACCTCTGGCCGCTGCCGAAGTACAGCGAGATCCTGTTCATCAAGTAGCCAGGCGTTGCAGCGGGCGCACCGCGCGCGGTCAGCCCACCGGTGCTGCCGGCTCGCGCGCGGAGCGCTCGCTTGCGAGGCCTTCGAGGCTGCGTTGGCTGAAGCGGTGGCCGCTCACGGCGGTCAGGAAGGACTCGCGGTCGAGGGCCAGCACGACGCTGTCGATGCGGGCGGACACCGTTGCGGTGCGCGGGACGTCCCGCAGGAGCGCGATCTCGCCGAAGACCTCGCCCTCGCCGATCGACGGGAACGCTCCGCGTGTGCAGGTGACGTCGAAGTCGCCCTGGGCGACCAGGTAGACGCGGTCGCCGGGCTCGCCCTCGCGGACCACCGCCTGGCCCGCCGGCACGTCCAGCTCGACCAGGCGGCGTGAGAGGTTCTCGAGCGTCCCGATCGCCAGCGGCGCGAACATCGGGACGCCTCGCAAGAGCGCGAACGCCTCCTCGGGTATGGGGGCGCCGGCCTCGAAGCGCGCGAGCCGCCGCCAGCGAAGCACGGCGACCAGCGGCAGGCAGCAGCCGACCGCCACCAGCGCCCCGCGCAGGCCAAGCAGGTTCACGAGCAGCGGGGCGAGGATCGCCCCGATCCCGCTGGTGATCCAGTAGCTGGTCTCCATGACCGCAAAGGCACGTCCGATCAGGTCCTCCGAGGTCAGGCGCTGGACCAGCGTCTGCGCCGCGGTCTCGATCAGGCTGTAGCCCACGCCCAGGCCCGCGAGCATGGCCGCGGCCACGGCCACCTCCGGCCACGCCGCCGTGCCCAGGAGCGCGCCACCCACCAGCAGGCAGCCAGCGGCCAGCCCGGCGGCGAGGCGCCCGCGGCCGAGCAGCGAGATCGCGGCGGCTCCTCCGACGATGCCGCCAACAGCCCAGGCGCTGTTGAGCCAGCCGACGCCCGCCTGCCCGAGGTCGAGCAGCTCGATCGCCACGAGCACGACCAGCACGTCGGCCGCACCCTCGACAAGAGTCGAGCACGCCGACACTCCCACGATCAGCCGCAGGTCCCGCTGGCGGGCGACTGTGCGGAAGCCCGAGGCCAGCTCCTCGAGCGCCTTCTCGGCCTCGTGCGCCTCCGCGCGATGAGCCGGTATCGGGTCGCGCCGGATGCGCGCGAGCGGCCAGGCTGCCAGCGCGAACAGCCCTGCCGTGACGAAGAACCCCGTCTCGATGCTCGTCGCGGCGACGAGCGCGCCCCCGAGCAGCGACCCTCCGAGAAAGCCCGCGTTCTCGACGGATGCGAGCACGGCGTTCGAGGCGGCGATCTGCCGGGGCGAGCCGGCGAGCGCCGGGAGGAGCGCCGCCTGGGCGGGCTTGTGCGCGGTGGTCAGCGCCGTGATGAGGGCGGCGAGCACCAGGACCACCGCGAACGGAGCATCCGCGGCGACGCAGGCCGCGATGCCGGCCAGCAGGAACGACCGCCCGATGGTGCTGGCGAGCAGGACCTCGCGCCTGGAGCTGCGGTCCACGATCATCCCCGCCAGCGGCGCGGCCAGCCCGGCCGGCACCATGCGCGCCAGCGCTGCGATCCCGACCGCCGCCGCCCCGCCCTGGTTGTAGGCGTAGACCGCGAGCACGATGAAGAAGGTCCAGCTGCCGATCGAGGCGAAGGTCCAGGTCAGCTGGACGCGCCGCAGGTCGCCGGTGGCCAGGGCGTCCGCGAGCGACTGCCGGAACGACGCCCGGTCCTGCGAGTCGGCCATCGCGCCACCCTAACCGGGGACGGGCGGCTTCCGCGAACGGAGGAGCGCTCAGCTGGTCGAGTGGTGCTGGGCGGCTTGCGCGGTCAGCTCGGCGCGGTTATGGACGTCGAGCTTCTTGAAGATGTGGGCGAGGTGGGTCTTGACGGTCGCCTTCGAGATGAACATCCGCTCGCCGATCTGGGCGTTGGTGAGGCCCTCGGCGACGCATGCGGCCACCTTCGTCTCGGTGGGAGTGAGTGAGTCCCAGCCGCCCAGCGGGCGACTGCGCGCGCCGCGCATACGGCGCGCCCATTGCACCGCGTCGTCGATGCTCAGCTCGGCGCCCTGGGCTCGGGCGGCCTCGTAGGCCGCTGACCCGAGGCCTTCGAGCAACCCGGCTTCGATGGACGCCCAATGCTGCTTCTCGGGTGGGAAACGGACGATGCCGAGCTCCGCGCGGGCGCGCTCGGCCGCGGCGAACAGACGGACGGCGTCCTCGTGAGCACGAACGCCCACAGCGACCTCCGCGAGCGCATCGAGGCAGCTCGGGACGTAGGTGGCGTGGCCGCCCTCGGCGCAGGCGTCGAGGTGGGCGAGCGCATGCTGCCGCGCGACCGTCCACTCGCCACTCGCCGCGGCCAGGCGGCCGAGAGTCAGGCGCGGTTGCGTCGCCAGAAGGCGGTTGCCAAGCACCTCCCCGGTCGCCTGGCCTCGCGCCGCAGTGGCCTCGGCGGCGCCGTCCGCCATCAGCCGCCGCCCTTCGGCGAGCAGCCAGAGCGCCCACGAATTCACGAACAGCTCGCGCCCCTCGATCAGCTGCAGGAGAGCCTCGAGCCTCTGGCACGCCTGCTCGTGCCGCCCGATAGCGAGCTCCGCCGAGGCCGCGACGGCCAACACCATTGGCACGACGCGCCCTACGCCGAGCTTCAACGCGCGCTCGAGCTGATCCTCCAAGCGTCCGAGTGAGCGCTCGGGATCCCCTTCCCAGATATCGACCATCGCTGTGAAGGCGTCGACAATGCCCTCGGTAAGAGGGTCGCCAACGGCGCTCACGGCCGCCCGCGCGCGCTCGACAGCGTCGCGAGCCTCGGCAAGGCGGCCATCGATAACGCCCATCTGCCCGGACGAGTACCACCGTCGGGCGACCTGGAACGGGTCTCCGACCTGCTCCGCCAGTGCCGCGACCTCGTCGCTGGCCGCGGCCGCCTGGGTGTGCTCAGCTTGGAAGAAGTAGGCCTGGGCGATCTGCTGCTTGGCGTAGACGAGCGCCCAATCGTCGCCGGCCACGCGGGCGAGCTCGGCCCCGCGCGCAGACTCCGCTCGCGAATCCGACGGGTTCAACCACAAGAGGGCCCCACCCAGCTCGACGCGCGCCCGCGCGGCGGTCCCTCTGTCGCCCACCTGCTCCGCGAGCGCAAGCGCCTCCGTCGCGTGCGCCTGCCCCGCCTCGTACTCGCCCGCCTGGCTGGCCAGGTATGTGCGGCCCCGGAGCACACGCGCACGCAGCGCGGGTTCGCGGTCGCCGCAGGCCTCGAGCGCGCGCGACTGGACCAGCTCCGCCTCGGCGAAGCGGCCCCGGGCCGACCAGTAGCGATACAGGGCGGCGCAGAAGCGCAGCGCCGCCGACGGCTCGCTGCTCAGCGCATAGTCGATCGCCGCGGCCAGGTTGGCCGCCTCGGGATCGAGCACCGCGACCCACTCGGGCAGCCGACCCGTCTCGAGCTCCGGGGCCGCATGTTCAGCCAGCGCAAGGAAGAAGTCGCGGTGGCGGTTGCGAAGTTCGTGCTCCTCCCGGGCCTCGACGAGCCTCTCCAGGCCGTACTGGCGGACCGTCTCGAGCAGCCGGAAGCGTGTGCCCGGCTCGTGCTCCCCAGCGATCACCAGCGACTGGTCGACCAGGGAACCCAGCACACCGAGGACGCGCCCGCGCTCCAGCCCATCGCACGCGCACACCTCCTCGGCGGCCTCGAGGGTGAACCCGCCGGCGAACACCGAAAGGCGGCGCAACAACACCCGCTCCTCATCGGTGAGCAGCTCGTGGCTCCAGTCGACCGACGCACGGAGCGTCTGCAGACGCGGTTCCGCCGTGCGTGGCCCACCGGTGAGAAGCCGGAAGCGATCCGCCAGCTCCGTCGCGATCTGGTCCACCGACAGCATCCGAAGGCGCGCGGCGGCGAGCTCGATCGCCAGCGGCAACCCATCCAGCTCGCCGCAGATGGTTGCGACCGACGCCACATTCGCCTCGCTCAGCTCGAAGCTCGGTCGCGCCCCGCGAGCGCGCTCCACGAAGAGGGACACCGAGTCGGACGCATCAAGGTCGCCGGTCCCGCCTTCTTCCCCGGGCTCGGGCAGGGACAGCGAAGGCACACGCCACTCCGTCTCGCCATCCACCCCCAGTTGCGACCGGCTCGTTGCCAGCACGACGACCCCAGGGGCGGCCTTCAGCAGCGACTCGGCGGCGGCGGCGCACGCCTCCAGCAGGTGCTCGCAGTTGTCGAGCACCACCAGCGCCCGCCGCGATCCCAGATAGGCCCCACACGCCTGTAGCGCCGTCATACCAGGCAGCGGTCGCACCCCCAACGCGTCGCCGACCGCCGCCCCCACCAGCTGTCCCTCCGCGAGCGGGGCGAGCTCCACCCACCAGGCCCCGTCCGGGAACCGCTCCAGCGCATCCGAGGCGGCCTGCAGTGCCAGCCGCGTCTTCCCGCACCCGCCCGCGCCGGTCAGCGTCAGCAAGCGCTCGCTCTCCAAGAGAAGGCTCAGCTCCGCCAGCTCACGCTCGCGGCCGACAAAGCTCGACAGCGCCACCGGCAGTTGGCTTCGATGCGCAGCCACGAGCCCAGATCGCCTCGAGGCACCCTCCCACAGGCCGCATCCCCGTGTCCACAGCAGCTGCTCATGGCATACCTTCCGGCGCATGGCGAGCTGGTCCGAATTCGAGGCGGAGGCGCCCGAGCTGGCGGAGCGCGTGCGTGAGCTCCTCGACGCCCACGGCCACAAGACGATCGCAACGATCCGCCGCGACGGCTCCCCGCGGATCTCGGGGACCGAGACCGAGCTCAGCGACGGCGAGCTGTGGATCGGCTCCATGCGCGACGCGCTCAAGGCGCGCGACCTTCAGCGCGACCGGCGCTTCGCCCTGCACAGCGCGTCGGAGGACCCGGACGTCTGGACCGGCGACGCGAAGCTGGCCGGAACGGCCGAGGAGGTATCGCGCCCCGGCGCCGACTCGCACCGCTTCCGGCTCGATCTCCGCGAGGTCTCGACGGTAGGTCTCGACGAGGCGCGCAAGCTCCTCATCATCGAGATCTGGAAGCCGGGCGAGCCGGTGCGGACGATCAGGCGGGCCTAGAGGGCCTGGCCGCGTTGAGGCCTCGGATGAGGTCCCAGGCGGGCTTGCCGAGAATGCCCTCGGATGCGAACGGGCTGTCGGGCCCGAATTCGTCCACGTCGCGCAGCGTGACGAAGATCTGGTCGGCGCCGCCCGCGCGGAGAGCCGGAATCGAGCTGGTCAGGTAGCGCACCTGTGCGTGCGGGTCGGGCCGGGACGGATAGCCGTGCTCGGTTATCCACAGCGGGCGCCGGCCGAAGAACCGCGAGGCCTCCCGCGCTCGACTGCGCAACCGCGTTCCGCGCAGATGGATGTTCCCGATCGCGAAGCGCGCGCCGGCGGCGATCGCCCGCCTCAGGAAGGGAAGTCCGCTGCGGAGGCCGGCGACACCCCCGTTCGTGATCCGGAAGCGACCGCGGGCGCGGCTCGAGATCGCGCCCAGCACGCGCCCATACTGCTCCGGCGTGCCGAGATACATGTAGGACAGGTCGGGCTCGTTCCAGAACTCCCAGGCAAGGACGCCTTCCCCGGCGTGCTCCATCACGGCGACCGCGAAGCGGGCGTAGGCCTGCGGATCTTCGGGCGGGCACTTCCAGCTCGCCTCGGCATCTGTGCCTGGCGGGCAGGCCGTCATACCCGCCGGGGTGCCGTTCAGCACGGCAAGGATTCGGATGTCCATGCGGCGGGCGAATGCGATCAGGCGGTCGAGCTTCGCGAAGTCGTACCCGTAGCCGTACGGGGTCGGACTGACGATCCCGTGTAGCTCGACGTCCAGCCGCACGATGTCGGCGCCCGACGCCCTCGCTGCCGTGAGGATGGCCGTCTGCTCCTCATACGGCGTGCAGCAGAGATGGATCATCGAATGCGACTGCACGTGCCGCGCGACCGCGGGACCGGCGCCGGCGGCCAGCAGGCACAGCGAAATCCAGGCGCAGCCAATCGCGGCACGGCAAAGCGCGCGCACAAGAGCCTCCTCGGAAGGACCCGGCGCGGCCGCGGGAGGGGAGCGACGACGGAGTGGTCATCGGCCCCGTGCTGGGCGGCCGTCCCGGACGTCAATCAGCGGAGGTCAGTGTCGCCCCGGCGTGACACGCGAACATCGGCCGAACGGGCTATATCGAGCCGAGGCGTGTGGGCTATTTATGCGGGAGGAGCCCGGTACACCAGGGGCCTGGCCACGCGGTCCGCGCGCTGACCGTGGAGTGCGGGCACGTCGCGGAGCAGCGCGATCTCGCCGAACACGTCGCCCTCCGCGAGTGGCGGGAAGCGGCCGTGCGAGTTGCTGACGTCGAAGCGGCCGTCGGCGATCACCTAGAAGCGGTCGCCGGGCCGCAAGAGGTTCAGGAGGTGCCGCCGCCCAGGCGTAGCAAGGCTCTCGCGAACGATCGCCGAAACGACGTCCGCGCCTCCGAGTCGGCCATCGGGGCACTCTAGCCCGCTCAGCGAGGGGGCTCTCCCGCGGGAGAGCCCCCTATTCGACTGCGGGATCAAGCCGCCCTAGTAGATGACGTATCCCGCCGACGTGAGCGTCGACTGGCTGATCATCCAGGTCACTCCATCCTGCTGGACGAATGTACCGGGGGTCACATTCATGGTCGTGTCCAGCTCGCCGTGAGCGCCCTCGAAGCGGCCGCTCCCGCCGGTGATCGTGATCTGCCCCTCGTCTTGGTGGGCGCTGCCGAGCACGAACTCCTCCGTGGTGAACGTGGTGTGCCCGTACATCTCGTCACCGTTCGCGGCCACGACGGTGACGTCGGCCTCGGCGGCCAAGCGAACCAGGTTCGGCGGAGTGAATCCAATTACCCGGGCCTGCCCGTCGGAGAAGCGGAGGAACGCTTTTCCGGTGTGGACGCCGATACCCGTCCCCTCGGCCGTGAACTGCAGCGTCTGAGTGTTGAGCCTGACCGTTCCCGTGCCGGTGCTATGCCACGACCGACAGATACCCTCCGCGCCAACCGGCGGCGAGGTCGGGCATTCGGGGCCGGCCAACGCCGACGCCGGGCTGAGCATTGCGAGCGCGAGCGCCAGGCCGACGAGCGCGATCGCCTTCAGCTTGGTCATGATCTGCTCCTTTCCTGGGTTTCCTGAGTTGCCGCGGCAGGGTCAGGTTGGTCGCCCCGGGCTGAGCGAACATCGGCCAAGTGGCTATTTCGCGCTCTCGCGCCCGGCGAACGGTGAGCTCAGCTCGTGGTCTGGCGCCGGACGGCGTAAGCGGTCAGCTCTATGCGGCTGTGGACGTCGAGCTTCCGGAAGATGTGCGCGAGGTGCGTCTTGACGGTCGCCTTCGAGATGAACATGCGCTCGCCGATCTGCGGGTTCGTGAGCCCCTCGGCGACGAGCTCGGCAACCCTGACCTCGGTCGGGGTGAGCGACCCCCAGCCGGCGGCCGGGCGGCGACGCGGGCCGCGCGCCCGACGCGCCCACTCGAGCGCGTCGTCGACGGTCAGCTCGGCGCCCTCGGCGCGCGCGGCCTCGTAAGCGTCGGGTCCGAGCGCGTCGCGCAACCGGCCCTCGATCACAGCCCAGTGCTCCGTCTCAGGCGGGACGCGGACGATCCCGATCTCGGCCCGAGCGGCGTCTGCGGCGGCGAACAGCCTCACACCATCCTTATCTGCGCCGAGGCCCGCCGCGACCTCCCCGAGCGCGTCGAGACAGCCGGGCACGAACGTCGCGTGGCCGCCCTGGGCACACGCGTCGAGGTGGGCGAGCGCGTGCTGCTGCGCGGCAGCCCAATCACCGCGCGCAGCGGCCAGACGCCCCAGAGTCAGGCGCGCGGCCGTGCTGAAAAGGCGGTTGCCCAGCCGCTCACCGCTTGCCTGAGCTCGCAGCGCTGTCGCCTCGGCTTCGCCGTCCGCCACCAGCCGATGCGCGTCGGCAAGCAACCACAGCGCCGAAGACGTAATGAAGAGCTCGTGTCCCTCGATCATCTGGACGAGAGCCTCGGCCCTGTCGCAGGCCTGCTGGTGCCGGCCGCTGGCGTGCTCCGCCCAGGCGATGTGGGCCAGCAGCACCGGCACGATCGCGCCCGCTCCCAGCTTCAGGCTGCGCTCGAGACGCACCTGGAGCGACGCGAGCGCACGCTCGGGCTCGCCCTCCCACCAGTCGATGCGCGCAGTGTTGATGTCGGCCATCGCCTCGAGGCCCGGCTCGCCGACGGCACTCAACGCCGCGCGCCCTCGCTCGACAGTTTCGCGAGCCTCGGAAAGGCGGCCGTCGAAGTCGGCCATGTGAGCGGGCCAGAGCCAGCGTCGGGCGACGTGGAACGGGTCTCCGATCCGCTCCGCCAGTGCAGCGACCTCGTCGTTGGTCGCCGCGGCTTGGACGTGGTCAGCCTGGATCACATGGGTCGTCATGATCAGCTGCTTGGCGTTGACCAGCGCCCAGTCATCACCCGCGGCGCGGGCCAGCTCGACCGCGCGGTTGAGCTCGGCTCGCGCCAGCGCCGGCTCCCGAAACGCCATGGCCGCACCCAGCTGGCAACGCGCCCGCGCCGCCGTCCCCCGGTCCCCCACTTCCTCCGCGAGCGCGAGCGCCTCCGTCGCGTGTGCCTCCGCCGCGTGGTAATGGCCGGCTCGGTTGGCTGTCCATGCCCGGCCACGCAGAAGACGCCCGCGCAGCGCGGGCTCGCGTTCGCCGCAGGCCTCCAGCGCGCGCGACTGCGCCAGCTCGGCCTCGGCGAAAC
>Ga0207675_100000388_pt1 | contig 42128 bp, 45 predicted proteins | sample KBSSwiS42_FD_184305 | JGI IMG/M metagenome (GOLD analysis project Ga0207675, IMG submission 184305) | Switchgrass rhizosphere microbial communities from Kellogg Biological Station, Michigan, USA - KBS Switchgrass S4-2 (SPAdes) (version 2) | ecosystem: Host-associated > Plants > Roots >...
TGAGCGACAACCCCTTTGACCCGTCGGTGTGGCAGCCCATCGAGGGATTCGGCCTGACCGACATCACGTACCACCGGCACGTCGTCGACGGGAAGCCGCAGCCGACGGTGCGGGTGGCATTCGATCGGCCGGAGGTGCGCAACGCGTTTCGGCCGCACACCGTCGACGAGCTGTACCGCGTGCTCGACCACGCCAGGATGTCGTCGGACGTCGGCGTCATTCTCTTGACCGGGAACGGGCCGTCACCCAAGGACGGCGGCTGGGCGTTCTGCTCCGGCGGCGACCAGCGCATCCGTGGCCGCAGCGGCTATCAGTACGCGTCGGGTGAGACCGCGGAGACGGTGGACCCCGCGCGCGCCGGTCGGCTGCACATCCTCGAGGTGCAGCGGCTGATCCGGTTCATGCCGAAAGTCGTGATCTGCCTTGTCAACGGATGGGCCGCGGGCGGCGGACACAGCCTGCACGTGACGTGCGATCTGACGCTGGCCAGCCGCGAGCACGCGCGGTTCAAGCAGACCGACGCCGACGTCGGCAGCTTCGACGGCGGTTATGGCAGTGCGTATTTGGCGAAGCAGGTGGGCCAGAAGTTCGCCCGCGAGGTCTTCTTCCTCGGCCGCCCGTACACGGCCGAGCAGATGCACGCGATGGGTGCGGTCAACGAGGTCGTCGACCACGCCGACCTGGAATCCGTTGGCCTGCAATGGGCTGAGGCCATCAACGACAAGTCGCCGCAGGCGATCCGGATGCTCAAGTACGCGTTCAACCTGACCGACGACGGCCTGGTGGGCCAGCAGCTATTCGCCGGTGAGGCAACGCGATTGGCGTACATGACCGATGAAGCCGTCGAGGGCCGCGACGCCTTCCTACAGAAGCGCGACCCGGACTGGACGCCGTTCCCCCGCTACTTCTAGCGATTGACTTCGACGGCGCGGCGGGCGTCGCGGTTGGTCTTGAGCACGCTGAGCACCGTCGTAATCGCGAGCGTCGCGACGATGAACAGCAGCGACGTGACGATTCCGATCTCCGGCAGTTGGAATGTGCCGAAATGGTCAAGGCGCGAATGGTGCAACGCCTCCATGACGAGCTTCACGCCGATGAAGCCGAGGATGACGGCCAGCCCCTTGTTGAGATACACGACCTTCTCGAGCAAACCCTCGATCAGAAAGTAGAGCTGCCGCAGGCCCATCAGCGCCAGCGCGTTCGCTGTGAAGATGATGTACGCGTCGCTGGTCAGGCCGAAGATCGCCGGGATCGAATCCAGAGCGAACACGACGTTGGCCATGCCGATGGCGGCGATGACGATCACCAGCGGGGTGAGCAGGCGGCGCTTGCCCTCGCGGGTGACGAGACGCCTGCCGTCGTAGTCCTCGCTGATGGGCAGGATCCGGTGCAGGAACCGCAGCGCAGCGTTGTGGTGGAAGTCCGGCTCCTCGTCGGAATCCTCCAGCGCCAGCTGGATCGCGGTGTAGATCAGGAAACCGCCGAGCAAGTAGAACACCCAGCTCGCCGCCGCGATCGCCGCCGCACCGGCGAATATGAAGACGGCGCGGAGCACCAGCGACAACACGATCCCGATGTAGAGGACCTTGTCCTGAGCCAGTGCAGGTACCGAGAACCGGGCCATGATGATCATGAACACGAACAGGTTGTCCACGCTCAGGCTGTATTCGGTGATGTACCCGGCGACGAACTCCTGGCCCGCCGACCCCGGCAGGAAGATGAACAGTCCCGCCGCGAACGCCGCAGCGACGCCGACGTAGACGAGCACCCAGCGGACCGCGTCCTTGGTGGTGACGGTTCGTTGTCGCCGGGCGATCACTGTCAGGTCGAGCACGATGATCGCAAGCAACACCACGACGGTGATGACCCAAACCAGCGGCGAGACAACAGAAACCACAGTCGACCTCCGGACGGCACGAAGCAACGGTCCGGAGGTCTCTTCCGCCCACGGCCTCGGCCGGGGCCGGCACCGCCGGGTCGGCCAGGGGCCGTCCGTGATGACGACGGTGCCGCGGAGGAATACTCCCCTCCACGAACATGCAGAACTATAGTCCGCTGTACAGAACGTTGTCGAACCGGGTGCGGCTAGGGGCGGAAGCGGGTCTGGCCGTGCGGCGACTTCGCGAACGCCAGCACCTTCGCAGGCGGCACCAGGAACACGTAGGCGATGTGGCTGTCCCCGCTCTCGTCGGTGTGCCCGAAGCCGTCCTCATGAGGTGTGAAATCCCATACCCCGTGGTACTTCTCGCGGATCTCGTCGGCCAGCCGGGTCAACGTGTCGAGCCCGGTCACCCGCTGCGCGTCGCCTTCGACCACGACGTCGAGCCCGTCGTTCCACGTGTTGACGCCGGTGGTGACGGTGACCGCGGCGGAGTGCGCGAGATTCAGCGCCTTCTGCTCCTCAGGGCCCGTGCAGAACACGAACCGGTCGTCCACCCACGCCCCCACCAACGGCGTGGTGTGCGGACGGCCGTCCTTGCGGACGGTGGTCAGCCAGTACAGCTCGGCCCTGACCAGTGCGTCTGCGACCTGGCTCCAAGCGGCGGCCTGCTTGGCTTCACTGAATCGGACGTCGAGTTGGCCGGTGAGAGTCATACCGATACTGACCGCACCGCGGCCCGCAATTCATCGACGAACAGTCCACCTAAACTCGGCACCGATGTTTGTTCCGCGCCGTCACCGCTTCTTCGCCGCCGTCGTCGCGCTGATCGTGGTGTTGCTGGCCGCCTGTGACGCGAACCCACCTGATCGGCGCGCAGACGTCGCGTCGTTCACCGACCGGATTCGCGAAATGCCCGGGGTGGTCGCCGCGACCTACGACATCGCCGACAGCCGCGCTCAGGGCATGGTCTACTTCACCATCTACGTCGACGTCGCGGACAATCTGACGGGCGAGCAGCTCAGGACGATCACCGCCCGGTATCTGCGGCAACTTCGAACCGGAAAGTACGCCGGCTATCGAGCCGAATTGGACGTGCGTCACGGGTGGAACCTCTTCGCCGTCGAGAGCGGGCGGCTGCCCATCACGAACACCGACCAGATCGTGCAGCAGGCGGGCACCTGGGTCGCCCTGCGCAGCGAATTCCCAGGCGCCACAGTCCGATTCCGGGCCACCGTCGCGCATCCCGACGGCCAGATGCCGATTCAGGAGTTCGGTCATTCCAACGCCGCCACAATCACCCTTGCCGGCGGCGCCGACTACGCCGGTGTCGCCGCCACCGCGCGCACCCTCGGCGACCGCTTTCCCCACCTCGCAAGCATCGATTGGACCATCAGCGCCGGTAAGGACCATCCGGCGCAGATCGTGACCTCTCGGCGGCTACCCACCGCGGCCGAGCTCGACGTGTGGAACCGCCTCAACGCCGACCAATTCATCCCGCACATCGACCGGCTCAGAATCAATGGGCCCGCCACGCCTGCTGTCTGGATTTCGGAGGAGACCACCCAGTCCCGCGATGTCGCCGTGGCGCTTGAACTCGCGAAGCGGCACCTGCCGATCGCCGCCACACTTCCCGCACCCGTCCTCTACAGCGCCAGCGACCAGATCTCGGGCCATATAGGCGACCAGGGCTTCGCGAGGGGACCGGTGTCGGTCACGATCGGCGGGTGCACGAAGCGCGACCCGCTCGTCTATCGGCCGATTCCCGCAGAACAAGACCTGATCAACAGATATGAGACCTGCGCCCCCTGACCTGCCGCCAGAACCCGCCGAAAAGTAGACCTCCTAAACTCATGATCCGTGAGCAAAAGTCCGCTGCGCCGGCTGTCCGAGAGCTTGTTGCTGGCCAGCATGCGGCCCGCATTGACCGAACAGGCGCTGCGACGCCGCCGTAACCCCGTCGACCTCACCGGCAAGCGCATCCTGCTGACGGGTGCATCGTCGGGCATCGGCGAGGCCGCCGCCGAGAAGTTCGCCCGCCGCGGCGCACGGGTCGTCGTGGTCGCGCGACGACAGGAACTGCTGGACGCCCTGGTCGAGCGCATCACAGAGGCGGGAGGAGACGCCCAGGCCCACGCCACCGACCTCTCCGACCTCGACTCCCTCGACGAGCTGGTCGCCAAGGTCGAACAGGAACTCGGCGGGGTGGACATCCTGATCAACAACGCGGGCAAATCCATCCGCAGGCCGCTTGCTGAGTCGCTGGACCGCTGGCACGACGTCGAGCGGACGATGGCGCTGAACTACTACTCGCCGCTGCGGCTGATCCGCGGCATCGCCCCCGGAATGATCGAGCGCGGCGACGGGCACATCATCAATGTCTCCACTTGGGGCGTGCTGAGTGAGTCCTCACCGCTGTTCGCCGTCTACAACGCCTCCAAGGCAGCGCTGACCGCGGTCAGTCGAATCATCGAAACCGAGTGGGCGGACAAGGGCGTGCATTCAACGACGCTGTACTACCCGCTGGTGAAGACGCCGATGATCGAACCCACGCGAGCGTATGACGGCCTTCCCGGGCTGAGCGCGGACGAGGCCGCCGATTGGATGATCACCGCGGCCCGAACACGCCCGGTGCGTATCGCACCCCGCATGGCCGTCACCGCCTCCGTGCTCAACAGTGTCGCGCCCAATGCCGTCGACGCGATGATGAAGCGGCAGCGGGTCCAGCCGAAAGACTGACTGACCTCCCCCATGCCGCAACCCGACGTCGCCACGATCGCCGACCTGGTCCGTGTCCACGCGGCGAAGCGGCCCGATGCGATCGCTCTCGTCGTCGGCGAGCGCATCATCAGCTTCGCCGAACTCGACGCCCGCTCCAGCCAGGCCGCACAGGCGTTCCGCGCCGCAGGCGTCGGGACCGGCGACCGGGTCGCGTTCGTCGAGAAGAACGGCGCCGAATTTTTCGAAGTGGTCTGTGGACTGGCCAAACTCGGAGCCGTCGGCGTACCCGTGAATTGGCGGCTGGCCCCGTCACCCAGTCGTCGAAATCAGGCCAGCGTTCATGGTCGCCGATGGCGACAATGAGGACCTCGAGGCGATCTTCGATCGACTCCACGTGACCGAAGAACTCCGAGCCGACCACAACCACCTTCGCCTCTGCGCCATCGATGATGTATACCCCGCCGAAGATCCGGGCGTCACAACGGGATCCGACGATGTCGCGTTCTTGATGTACACATCGGGCACCACCGGTTCGCCCAAGGGCGTCATGCTGAGCAACAACAACTACTTCAGCAAGGCCACCGGCATCGCGGACAAGTGGCGGTTCGACGCCGACAGCGTGAGCCTCGCCGTGATGCCGATGTTCCACATGGCGGGCTCCGGCTGGGCACTGGTGGGCCTGTACGAAGGCTGCACCACCGTGGTGCTGCGCGACGTCGATTCACCGGCGATTCTCGATGCCGTTGCGCGACATCGCATTACCAACATGCTGCTGGTACCCGCGGTGATCCAGATGCTGCTCGCGACACCGGGCGTCGCAGGCACCGACTTCTCGAGCGTACGCGCGATCGTCTACGGCGCCTCGCCCATCACCGACGACGTTCTCGTGAAGGGCCTTCAGCGGTTCGGTTGCGAGTTCCTCCAGGTGTACGGGTTGACCGAAACCACCGGCTCCATAACGCAACTCGATGACCACGATCCGGTACACCGGCCCGGACTGCTGCGCTCGTGCGGTAAGCCGTACCCGTGGGTGGACGTCCGAATCGTCGACAACGGAGGCGAGGATGTCCCGAACGGCACCGTCGGCGAACTGTGGACACGGTCGGCGCAGAACATGCTCGGCTACTGGCACAATCCCGCTTCGACGGCAGCGACCATAACGCAAGACGGCTGGCTGAAGACCGGTGACGCCGGCTATCTCGACGACGACGGCTACATCTACCTGCACGACCGGGTGAAGGACATGATCGTCTCGTGCGGCGAGAACGTGTCGCCCACCGAGGTCGAGAACGTCCTCATGACACATCCGGAGGTCGGCGACGTCGCCGTCATAGGCGTCCCCGACGAGAGATGGGGCGAGGCGGTCAAGGCGGTCGTCGTCCCCGCGGTCGGCACCTCGCCGAGTGAAGCCGACCTGATCGCCTATGCCCGCGAGCGGCTCGGCGGGTTCAAGCTGCCCAAATCGGTCGACTTCGCCGAGGTGCTCCCCCGCACCCCGAGCGGCAAGCTGCTCAAGCGCACGCTGCGCGAACCCTACTGGGAGGGCGTCGGCCGCCGAATCGGCTGACGTGCCCAAATCGGCCGGCGATGAGGCCGGGGCATGTTGAGATGGGCCATGCCAACCGAAGACATCGCCGCCGTCGCCGACATCGTGCGGGTGCACGGCGCCGAGCGGGCTGATGTCGCCGCCCTCGTCATGGGTGAGCGCATCGTCACTTACGGCGAGCTGCACGCCCGGTCGAGTCAGGCCGCCAACGCCTTCCGGGCCGCAGGCGTCGGGTTCGGGGACAAGGTCGCGTTCGTCGAGAAGAACGGCGTCGAATTCTTCGAAGTCACATACGGATTGGCCAAGCTCGGGGCCGTCGTCGTCCCCGTGAACTGGCGGCTGGCGCCCCCCGAGATGCTGCAGATCATCGATGACGCCGGTGCTGCAGTTGTCGTCGTGGGGTCCGAGTTCCTCGGTCACATCGAAGCCATCGCGGACGAGCTCACGAGTGTCCACACGATCCTCGCGGTCGGGCACCACGACCGCTGGCAAGCGTTTGACGACTGGATCGCCGATCAACCCACCGACGATCCCGGCGTCGCCACCGGCCCCGACGACATCGCCCTCCAGCTCTACACCTCCGGCACCACCGGCCTGCCCAAGGGTGTGATGCTGAAGAACAGCAACTTCTTCTCCCTGGTGTCGTGCATCACCCCGCAGTGGCGGTTCACTGCCGACAGCGTGAGCATCGCCGTGATGCCGATGTTCCACATCGCGGGGTCGGGCTGGGCGATGGTCGGCTTGTACTGCGGCTGCACCAACATCGTGATGCGAGACGTCGATCCGGTGGCCATCCTCGATGCGGTACCACGACACCGCGTCACCAATATCCTCCTGGTGCCCGCGGTGATTCAGTTCGTGCTGATGACGCCCGGCGTCGAGAAGACCGACTTCTCCAGCCTGCGCACACTCGTCTACGGGGCGTCACCGATCAGTGATGACGTCCTCATCAAGGGCCTGGAGCGGTTCGGCTGCGAGTTCATCGGCGTGTACGGCCTCACCGAAACCACAGGCGCCATAACGCAACTCAAGGGCCCCGATCACGATCCCGTGAACCGGCCGGAACTGCTGCGGTCGTGCGGCAGGCCACACCCGTGGGTCGAGGTGCGCTTCGTCGACGCCAACGGCGAGGACGTATCGACCGGCAGCATCGGCGAGCTGTGGACCCGCTCGCCGCAGAACATGGCCGGCTACTGGAACAACCCCGTCGCGACGGCCGCGACCGTCACGCCCGACGCCTGGCTGAAGTCCGGGGATGCCGGGTACCTCGGCGAGGACGGCTACATCTACCTGTTCGACCGCGTGAAGGACATGATCGTCTCTGGCGGCGAGAACATCTACCCGGCCGAGGTCGAGAACGTGCTGATGGCCCACGAGGACGTCGGCGACGTCGCCGTCATCGGCATCCCGGACGCGACGTGGGGCGAGGCGGTCAAGGCAGTCGTCGTGGCCGCGGCAGGGGCCTCCCCCAGCGAGTCGGACCTGATCGCGTTCGCTCGCGAGCGGCTGGCCGGCTACAAGCTGCCCAAATCCATCGACTTCACCACGGCACTGCCACGCAACCCCAGCGGCAAACTCCTCAAACGACAGCTGCGCGAGCCGTATTGGGAGGGCGTCGAGCGTCGCATCCATTGATCCGCACCGTGTCGCGTCGGCGTGCTGCGAATGACGTGATAGACACGGATTCATGGAGATCCTGGCCAGCCGGATGCTCATTCGGCCGGTCGACTACCAGAGCTCGCTGCGGTTCTACCGCGACCAGCTCGACCTGGCGATCGCCCGCGACTACGGCGCTGGCACGGTGTTCTACGCGGGGCAGTCGCTGATCGAACTCGCGGGTCACGGCGAGCCGAGCGCGGGCGGCACCATGTGGCTTCAGGTCCGTGACGTGTACGCCACCGAGGAGGAGCTCAAGGGCCGCGGTGTCGAGATCGCACGCCAAGCAACGCAAGAACCGTGGGGGCTGCACGAGATGCACGTCCTCGATCCGGACGGCGTGCTGCTGATCTTCGTCCAGGTGCCCGAGAACCACCCGTTACGGCGCGACACCAGACGCTGAGCGGCCCCCGGCTGACAGCCGAGGGCCGTCCGTTGCGATGTGGTTCAGTGAGTACAGTCCGCGAGCGGCCAACCGACGGAGGCCAACCGCGCGGCGACCTGATGGATCTCCTCCGGATTCGGTTCCTTCTCGATCACCGACTGCACCGCCGTGCGGATCTCGTCTTCGGTCACCGCGTCGGAATTATTCGACCTCAGGATCGCTTGGGCCGTCTTGATGACCTGATCCTCGGTCAGCGACCGTTTCAGCAGCGCCAGCAGCGCGAAGTAGTCCTTCGGCGGAACACCTTGCGGATAGCCCTTGTGCAGCCACCCCAGCACGTTGTCCAGGACAGTCTGGTTCTCGGTCATGTGTTTTGTAGCTCCCTACTTGACGAAGGGGAACGGATCGAAACCGAAGTGATGAATGATCGTCGTCCTGGTGATCCAGGCGACCGCGGTGAGGATCACCCAGCCGACGAACACGAACAGCAGGATGCCGAGCCACTTCAGCGCCGGATTGGGCGCCTGCACGGTGCCGTCGGCGTGTTGGCCGCCCGCACCGTTCGAGTAGGCGACCATGCCTGCGGCGAACACCGCGGGCAGCCCGGCACCCAGAACCAGTCCCACGACGAGGACCTTGAGAATCGCTTCTACGTAACTCATCAACGTTTCCTTTGCTTGTCGTCGCTGGCCCGCTAGACCGACGCCGCGTCTGTCTTCGGTGCCTTGGCGGCCTCGCGGACGTCGGCAGGCACGACGGAGTTGGTGGAGGAGTCCCAATCGGCGTTGACGTTGTTGCTGTCGACCTTCTGCTGCTGGGCACGCCACCAGATGTAGAAGGACAGTGCGCACAGGATGACGAAGATCAGTCCGTCGCCGGCCAGGTCCGAACCGGTCACGGACTCGACTCCGTGCGAGAGCCAAAACGCCAACGCGCCCATGAGCGCGGCGGCGGGCAGGGTGATCAGCCAGGCCACGGCCATCCGGCCGGCGACCGCCCAACGCACCTCGGCACCCGGCTTGCCGACCCCGCTGCCCAGGATCGAACCGGTCGCCACATGGGTGGTCGACAGGGCCATGCCCGCTGCGCTGGAGCTCAGGATGATCGCGGCCGACGATGCCTCAGCGGCCAGGCCCTGCGGAGACTCGATCTCCACGAGACCCTTGCCGAGAGTGCGGATGACGCGCCAGCCACCGATGTAGGTGCCGAGGCCGATCGCGAGCGCGCAGCTGAAGATGATCCAGAACGGCAGACCGTCCTTCTTCACGTCGCCGGTCAGGTGGCCGGTGGTGATCAGGGCGAGCGCGATGACACCCATGGTCTTCTGGGCGTCGTTGGTGCCGTGCGACAGCGCGACGAGCGACGCCGTCGCGATCTGGCCCCAGCGGAAGCCCTCCTCGCGGCGCTTAGCCATCACGTTGCGGGTGATCCGGTAGACCAGCCAGGTGCCACACGCCGCGACGAGGCAGGCGATCACCGGGGCGGCGACGGCAGGGATGATCACCTTCGAGGTGATGCCCGGCCAGTTCACACCGGCAGTGCCCAGCGCGGCGAGGCCGGCGCCGATCAGCCCGCCGAAGAGCGCGTGCGACGAGCTGGACGGGATGCCGAACAGCCAGGTGAGCAGGTTCCAGAGGATGCCGCCGATAAGGCCGGCGAAGATGATCGTCAAACCCACCGACGGCGTGATGCCCGACATCAGGTGACCGGTCTTACTGTCCTGCACCTTGAGGACCGACGTGGTGACGGTGACGGCGACCTCAACCGAGAGGAAGGCGCCGACGAGGTTCAGGACGCCGGCCAGCAGCACGGCGGTCTTCGGCCTGAGGGCACCCGTCGCGATCGACGTCGCCATGGCATTGCCGGTGTCGTGGAATCCGTTGGTGAAGTCGAATGCCAGTGCTGTCACTATCAGCAGCACCAGGATGATCATCTCTGCGCTCATGGGTGCTAATTCTGGTGCCACGATGGCAAATTTGACCAGCCTGCTAGCTACCCTAAGCGAGGCCTCTGACCTGTGACTTTGCCTCGTCCAGTGAGGTGTTCATCTACTGTTCACCTGCAGGTCCGGGGGCGTTGGTCTGCGCCGTCGACAGGCAAGCGCACTACCATCGATCCGTCGTGGGAGCCTAGACAGCCGGACCGTCCGTGGGGAGCTGACACTGTGACCAACTTTGTCGCCAAGATCGTCGCGTGGATTACCGCGGGCTATCCGGAAGGGGTGCCGGGCCCGGACCGAGTCCCACTGTTCGCACTCCTGCGGCCGCGGCTCACCGACGACGAGGTCAAAACCGTCGCGAAGGAACTGATGAGCCGCGGCGAGTTCGACGAGGTTGACATCGGCGTGCTGATCACCCGGCTCACCGATGAGCTGCCCGACCCGGATGACATCGAGCGGGTGCGAAACCGGCTGGCCGTCAAGGGCTGGCCGCTCGATGATCCGCGCGATTCCGAGGAAACCGAATAGCAGTCCTGCGCCCCGTCGCTGTCCCGTCAGGCGAGTCAGCTCTGTCGCTGCTACCGCTATTGGCGGATGTGCTGGCCGGAGCCGGGGCAGTTCTTCCGGTAGCTGCCGACGATGCACGCCAGACTTTGCTGCTGACAACGTCTTTGCGCGCGGGTGAGCCGATCGACGACGACGTTGCCGTGGTGGTCTCGACGTCGGGCACGACAGGCGCGCCGAAGGGCGCGATGCTCACCGCGGCGGCGTTGACCGCCAGCGCCGAAGCCACCCACCGCCGGCTGGGCGGCCGGGGACGATGGGTGCTTGCGCTGCCTGCCTATCACGTCGCCGGACTCCAGGTGCTGGTGCGCAGCGTCGTCGCAGGTACGACGCCCATCGCAGTGTCCGCCGGCTTCGACGGGGATGAATTCGCTTCCGCCGTCACATCATTGGGGTCGGGCCGAAGGTATGCTTCGCTAGTGGCGGCCCAACTGGACAAGGCGTTGCGAGACCCTGCGGGCACGTCGGCGCTGGCGTCGCTGGACGCGGTGCTGATCGGCGGAGGGCCGATGCCGCACGGAGTCGCCGAAAGAGCCTCGGCGGCAGGGGTTTCGGTGGTGCGGACGTACGGGATGAGTGAGACTGCGGGCGGCTGCGTGTACGACGGTGTGGCGCTGGAGGGGGTTCGGATCCGCATCGATGACGACGGGCGGGTGGTGCTCGGCGGGGCGACGCTGGCGAAGGGCTACCGCAATCCGGTGCAGCCGGATCCGTTCGCCGAGCCGGGCTGGTTTCGCACCGACGACATCGGTGCCGTCGACGATTCGGGTGTGTTGACGATTCTCGGGCGGGTCGACGATGCCATCAGCACCGGCGGGTTGACGGTGTTACCGCAATTGGTCGAGGCGGCGTTGGCGACCCATCCGGACGTTGCGGAATGCGCCGTGTTCGGAGTCACCGACGAGCGGCTGGGACAGCGGGTTGTCGCGGCTGTGGTGGCTTCAGGTTCCGCACTGCCGACGCTCACCGAGCTGCGGGCACACGTCGCGCAGACCCTTGACCCCACCGCCGCGCCGCGCGAGCTGCACATCGTCAATGAACTGCCGCGCCGCGGCATCGGCAAGGTCGACCGGCAGCGGCTGATCGAGTTGTTTACCCGCTAAGTCGACGCGACAGTCCTACGCTGAGGGCGTCACAGTCGCCTTGGGGGTTTGTCATCGCTGACGAATGTTGCGGATCCGACGCGCCGGAGTCACGGGACACCGACGACAGCGAATTCACCGCCGCCATCGAAGCGCTGACCAAGTATGAGAAGCGGCTGCTCAAAGAAGTGGCCACCCCGGACGCGGCCCGAGAATTTCTGCAGGATCCGCGGAAAGTCTTGCGCCGCCTGAAGATTCCGATTCCCGCCGTGGTGGATCACCGACTGCGGCTGCCCAACGCCAATCGGATCGAGGATGTCACGGCGCAACCGGTGACGCTGCCCAACGGGCAAACAATCACGCCTCAGGTGAATGTCCGGATCGTCGGACGGAAGCGCTGAGATGTCCGGGCAGCAAAGCGCCGGGTTCGACCTGGTGATGGAGTTCTCCGAAACACCGCTGCAGGATCTGCTCGGCGTCGCCTTCGACACCAGCGATTTCCTCTGCGGCCTAATTGATCTGCTCAACATCCCCTGCCAGGGGTTCAACGTCTCGGTCAGCCTCGACCGGCCAACCGATGTTGGGTTGTCTGCCTCTCAGACGGATGCCGTCGACATCCAGATCAGCGGCGCCCTCGGTGTGTCGTGGCGGATCCGACTCATCGTCGGCGTCGACGTCGACCGCAGCAGGCCTGGTCTCAACGTTGCCCGGCTGAATCTGCACGACCGCCTGTATCACCTGTCCGCAACCATCGGGGCGGTGCCGGCCAACACCACGGCACTCGGCAACCGCCTGCGCGACACCGTGCGCGCCATACCTCTCGTACCGATGGTCGTCAGTAGCGATCCGAATGCACCCACCGTCACGCCCATCAGGTTGGACGTGCGCGTGATCGACTCGACAGTCGGCGAGAATGCGTTCGCCGTCTGCCTCACCTTCGGTGGCGGCAGCCCGGGCGATCTGGCGAACCTGACGACGAGTGCGATCCCGGCAGGCAGCACAGCGACCCTGATGATGGGCTTCGGCTGGCTGCTCCGCCTGATGGAACCGGGTATCGAGGCCGGGATCGGCCTGGCACCTGGCGATTTCGTCGACGGTCACCTCACCCACTCGGTCGAGATCGACAGTGAACACGATGTCAACCTCACCCGCCTCGACTTCACCCTCGAGGACGGTTTCGTTCAGGTGCGCTCACGCGTCGAGAAGAACGGGTTCTGCTACACCGCAAGCGCCGATTTCGGCGGCGACTTCCGACTCGAAGTGCGCAACAGCCGGCTGCTTGTGGACGCCGACATCTCCGATCCCGACTTCGACATCGACGTGCCGTGGTACTGCTGGATCGGCGCCGGTTTCCTCGGCGCGCTGCTCGGTGGCCTCGTCGGGGCGATCCTGGTCCCTCTGCTGCTGTATCTCGTCACGTCGACTGTCGAAAACGTCGTCAACACCGTCGCCGACACGATCATCGCTGCGATCAATGCCGCAACGCCCTCGGTGGATGTGCCCGCGATCGGCTTCAACCTCATCTTCCAGAACGCGTTCATCGACGACATCGGCATCGGCTGCCGATTCGTCGTCCGCGACACCGCGCCAGTACGCGGCCGTGGAACTGTGCGGCTGCGCCCGGGGCAGGAATTCGACCTGGACGACGGCACCGTCGGTGCCACCATCGACGGTGCTGACTTGCGATGGACCGGACAGGGCACCGCGGCGAAGCTGGAAGCGCTGTGTGTGTCGCGCATCGCAGCTACGCCCTGGGTTCAGTTCGACGAGGTCCCGCGATACCGGCTGTACGGCTTGGACTATTCGCGACGCGTGGTTCCGATATCCGAACTGGGCTTCCTGCAAGTGATCGACCTGCCCTTCGTGGACGACATCGAGATGTTCCTGCCGAGCCTCGCGGTGTACGCGGTGCGCACCAACGAGCGGCGGTTGGCACTCGTACAGGTCATTGCCCTCGAGGACGACACAGTGACGCTGCGGTACAAGACATTCGGGTTCGCCGATCCGGTGGTGAAGATACTCGGGGCGTTCGCATGCCCGCCCCGCACACACGGCCCAGTCGTGCTCGACGGAAGCGTAAAGGTGGACAGTGTCGCGACGCGTCCGCCCATTCCGCTGAAGACCGAGTTGCCGGCGAAACTTGCTCCTCTGCTTGCTGTTTCGCGTACCAAGCGGCGCGAGGCGGCCCCGAGGCCGCTTCCCGAGGTCGCACGCTTGCAGGAGATGGCGTCGCTGGAAGGCGCGCTGGGGTCGAGTCAGGTGCAGCTGCGGTCCGGCGATGCGCGAGTCTCGTTGCCGGCGAGCGAGTTGCTGGAACTGGCCGATCTCCGTCCGGTCGCGATGTCGGATGCCATCACACGCAAGTCGGCGATCATCGGTGTGCAGCGGCAGCGCACCGCGGTGTTCACCGCAACCGTCGACCGGATCAACGGCGTTCGGTCGGTGACGTGGTGGATCAACCAGGTGTTGCTCGATCCTTCCCACGGCGACGCGCAGATCGACGGGGTGGGCTACAAATACAGCCAGAGTGGGCTCCAGCTGACGCTGACGACGGACTCGAAGTCGGCCTACGAATTCGAGCTGCGGGTGGCGGTGGAAAATCCGAACGCCGACCGGTTCGAGACAGCCATTTGTGTGCCTTTCGACCCTGTGTGCAAGCAGACGTTCCCCGTGGTGGGGCATTGGCAGGAGCTGATCGGAGTGGTGAAAGGCGTGCCGACAGAGGTCGTTCGATAGCCGATCTCCACCCGATCTCCACACCATCTCCAAGCTCCAAAGCCGCTGGCCAGACAGCATTTGCAGCAACAGCAGATCGCTGACAGGCAGAAAGGCTTGGACATGTTGAATTTCGTCATCACCCCGCTGGCGGCCGTGGCGCTGGGGGCCGCGGCCCTGGGTCTGGCAGGCGCGGCCGCGGCCTTCCCGAACACCGGAACGGCCGCGGACGTCGTCGACAACCTGACGGCTGAGGGCTACAACGTGCAGGTCAACGGGCTCGTCCAGGTGCCGCTGAAGCTATGCAACGTGACGGACGTCCACCCCACGCTCGATGATTCGGCGACGCTGCAGGAAAAGCAGCATACGCAGGTCTTCGTCGACGTGTCGTGCCCCTCGCACGACTGACACCCCGGCGGCCAACGGTGGCGGTTGCTAGCATCCGCTCGTGAGCCGTGCACTCGTTCTGGCCGCCTGCACAGTTGCTCTGTTCAGCGGGTCCGCCATCGCCTCGGCAGACCCGGCCGATCAGGGCGACGCCGTTTTCGCCATCGGCAAGTGCGTCGACCCGAGTCAACCTCCGCTGCAGCGGCCTGGCTCGTTCGCCTACAACTGCGACACCACCGGCATCATGGAGAACATGACGTGGACGTCGTGGGGCGCCGACGGGGCGCACGGAACCGGCACCGACAGCGCCGTTTCGTGCCAGCCCAACTGCGCACAAGGCACCCGGCTGTTCAACCCGATCGTCGTGCACGCGTGGAACGCGTCAGCGCCGACGAGTCCGGCGTGCCCGCAGAACGTTCGGTTCTACTCCGACTTGACGATCGCCTATCCCCACGGCGCTCCGCCCTGGATCAAGCCGGGCACCACGTGGTCTCCCGGAACCGATTTCGTGACGGTCGACGGCATGCCTGCGGTTCACTACTCCGGATTGACGCCGACGTGCGCGCCGCTGTGACCTAGCAGTTGACGGTCACCGGCCAGACGTTCCAGATGTCGTCGCAGTACTCCCTGATCGCGCGGTCCGACGAGAACTTGCCGCTGCGAGCCGTGTTCAGGATCGACATCCGCGTCCAGGTGGGGATGTCGCGCCAGGCCGCGCTCACCCGGTCCTGGCACTCGACGTAGGACGCGTAGTCGGCGACGACGAGGAAGGGATCGTCGTAGCGCAGGTCGTCGCAAGGCGTCGGCGGACAACCCGGTGCGGCTGTGCTCGTGGGTGGTGGCTGGGTTCTGGACGACGTCGGTCATCGGCGGAGTGTCACAGGCGTGGACGACCGCAAAATGAACACCAGGGGGATGATGTAGCAATGCGTCGCGAAGTGAACACCGCAGATGGGCTCCGTGAGATCGTCGGGCATCCGAACTCCTACGTGGCCAACAAGGTCGGCAACCGGCTGACAGCCGTCCAACAGGATTGGCTCGCGCATTCCCCGCTGGGTTTCGTCGCGACGACCGACGCACAAGGCCGTGTCGACGTGTCGCCGAAGGGCGACCCGCCCGGTTTCGTCCACGTCATCGACGACACGACCATCGCGATCCCCGAGCGGCCGGGCAACAAGCGGGTGGACGGTTATCTGAACGTGCTGCAACGGCCCTACGTCGGCACGCTGTTCCTCATTCCCGGACGCGGGGACACGTTGCGGATCAACGGAACCGCGCGAATCCTCGCCGACGCCGACTACTTCGACGCGATGACGGTCCAGGACAAGCGACCGATCCTCGCGCTGGAGATCGACGTCGAGGAGGTGTTCTTCCACTGCGCCAAGGCATTTCTGCGCTCGGAGACCTGGGACCCGTCGACGTGGAACCCAACCTCGGTGCCAAGCGTCGCGCAGATCGCGCAGGCACTCAAGAAGGACATGAGCCTCGCCGAGCTCGAGAAGTACTACGGCGAGGACAACATGCGAAAGGTGCTGTACTAACTGCGCAGGATTGGGTGCTCAGATCTGGTTGACGCCGCCATCGACGGGAATATCGGCGCCGGTGGTGAAGCTGCTCAGGTCCGACGCCAGGAACAGCACGGCGTTGGCGACCTCCTCGGGCTTGCCGTAGCGGGCCAACGGGACGATGCTGCGCTGGTAGTCCTCGAACTGTTGCTCTGCGGTTGGTCCTTCGAAGGTCATCCGGGCGAGCGTGTCGATGCCGGGAGTGTCAGTGGCGCCGGGGCTGACCACGTTGACGCGAATCTTGCGGTCCCGCAACTCACTTGCCCAGGTGCGGGCCAACGAGCGCAGCGCCGCCTTGATGGCGCCGTATACGCCGATGCCGTCGTTTCCCCTCGCGTTGGTAGTCGACGAGTTGAGGATGATCGAGCCGCCGTCGTTGAGTAACGGGAGCGCCTTCTGCACGGTGAACACGACGCCCTTGAAGTCGATGTCCAGCTGATAGTCCAGGTGCTCCTCGGTGATGTCGCCGATCCGTGCGACGTCGACGACCGCGGCGTTCGCGAACACCACGTCGACGCGTCGACCGCTGTCGGCGACCGCGGAGTACAGCCGGTCGAGATCTTCCTGCTTGCTCACGTCGCCTTGTACGCCGGTGACGTTGTCGCCGATCTCCTTGACGGCAGCATCGAGTTCGGCCTGGCGTCGTCCGCTGATGAAGACGTACGCGCCTTCCTCGACGAACCGCTTGGCGGTGGCCAAGCCGATGCCGGTGGTGCCGCCCGTGATTACCGCTGTCTTGCCCTTGAGAAGTGCCATCGTGTGCCTTTCGATAGTTCTGGACCATTCGGTCAATAATTAACGACACGCGACCCGCGACTTCTATTCCGGGCTACTTCGAGCCGGTCGGGATCAGTGCAATCATCTGCTCGGCCGACGCCTTGAGCTGCGCGGGCTTCACCCCGCCCTTATGGAGCGCTTCCTGCCCCCTCATGAACGCCAGCACGGTCGTGGCCAGCGCCTGCGGATTCTGCTTCTTGTCGATCGTGCCGTCGCGCTGCGCCTCTCTGATGCAGTCGGCGAGTTCGGCGCCCCATGTCGCGTAAGCATTTTCGACGGCACGCTCCACGCTGTCGTCGGTGGCGCTGAGTTCGGCTGCGCTCTTGGCCATCATGCAGCCGCGGTGCGCCTTGTCGGCGGCGATGGTTTTGAGTTGCGCGCGGATGTGGCGCGTCAGCCGGTCGTAGGCGCTGTATCCGGGGTCGCGGAGTTGGGCGCGAACAGTATCGAGCGAGGCGTTGATGTAGTCGTCGAGCGCGCGCATGAACAGCCCGTGTTTGTCGCCGAACGCTCCGTATAGGCTGCCCTTGCCGAGGCCTGTGACGGATGTCAGGTCGTCGACGGACGTCGCGGCATACCCGCGCAACCAGAACTCGTCGCGGGCGGCGGCGACCACATCGCTTTCATCGAACTTGCGGGGACGGGGCACCCTTTCAGAGTACGCCGTTATGGAACGAGCGGTACGGATCGGCTCTTGACGAGCACCGCGCGGGTGTAGAGCAGGTGAAAACCTCGGCGTTGCACGTTCTGCTGCGATTTCGAACCGGGCTGGGTGGTGACGACGGCGATCTCGCAGCCGGCGCGGACGGCGTCGGCCAGCCGCGCCGACAACAGCGCGGTCTGCACGCCGTGACGACGATGCGCCGGCGCCGTCGCCGCACCGGTGAGCTGTGCCACGCCTTCCGATATTCGCATGCTCGCACCGCCGGCGACGACGCCGCCGCGCAACGCGAGATACGGTGTGGCGCCCGCCTGTTCCATGTCCCCGATCGCCTTCTCCACGACCTCGCGCGGAAAGTCCTCATGGGAAGGGACGCCTTCGATGTCGGGATGGGCGAAGCCCTCGACCACGATATCGAGCCACGCCGCGCGGTCGTCGCTCAGCCGCACCTCGACCCCTGACGGTGGCACCGGCTGCTGCAGGCCCTGCAGAGATCGGCCCAGCACGTTCTCGAACGACACCAGTTGGTAGCCCCGGTGGGTCAATGCCGCACCGATGGCGGGATCCGCGAGGTTGGAGAGCTCGACCTGCGCGGCGCACGCGCGTGCAACGAACGCCTGCTCGATCTCGTCGAGAGAATCGCCGCTGGGTACACCGCCGAAGCCGAGCCCCCACGATCTTGCTCAGCGGCGAGCCGTCTTCCGCGTAGCACGCTGCACCGCAAGTGATCGGGATCACAAACGCCCCGGCGCCGACGCGCACGCGGGCGGCTTCGGTCGCAGCAGTGATCAGTTGTGTCTCGACTCGTTCGATGCGCTCGGCCAGGGCAACGCTCCCGAAAAGCGGCGCCGCGTCGGTAGTCATCGAATGGTCACGTTAGCGGTAATGGGCCGCGGACCCGAGGCCAATAGGCTGGCGGGCGTGCGGATCGGTCGCAGGGAGGCGGTGGCGGTCACCGTCGGCGCGCTCCTGGTGGTCGCGGCGTTCGTGGTGCCGCATCTGCACCTGGGCATCGTCACGCCGCTGATCCACTCGTCGGCCCAACGGTTTCACGACTTCGCCGACACGGCGCCGATCTTCGGATGGTGGAACGCCCATGTCGGTTGGGGCACCATCCCGGCGATCGTCATCGGCGTCGCCGCGGTGGTGTGGGGCCAGGCGGTCGCGCTCCGCCTGCCGTGGCGTGCGCTGCCGTGGGTCACCTGGGCCACCGCGTGCGCGTGGGCATTCTCGCTTGCCATGATCGACGGCTGGCAGCGCGGCTTCGCCGGCAGGCTCACCGCCCGCCATGAATACCTGCGGCAGGTGCCGACCATCACCGACATTCCCGAAGCGGTGCGCACATTCGCCAGCAGAATCCCTGATTTTCAACCGAATTCGTGGATCACGCATGTGTCGGGCCATCCGCCGGGCGCGCTGCTGACGTTCGTCTGGCTCGACCGCATCGGACTGGGCGGCGGCGCGTGGGCGGGGCTGCTGTGTCTGCTCGTCGGCGCCAGCGCCGCGGCCGCGATCGTGGTGGCCGCGCGCGCCCTGGCGGACGAGGACACGGCCCGGCTCGCGGCGCCGTTCGTCGCGGTGGCGCCGACGGCCATCTGGGTCGCGGTGTCGGCCGACGGTTACTTCGCGGGCGTCGCCGCGTGGGGCATCGCGCTTTTGGCGTTGGCCGCCCGGCGCACGGTGCGGTGGCCGGTCGTGGCCGGCGCCGGTGCGGGGCTCCTGCTCGGCTGGGGCATCTTCTTGAATTACGGACTGGCGCTGATGGCACTGCCTGCGGTGGCGGTGCTGCTCACGGCGGTGGACTGGCGGGCCGCCATGGGCGCTTTGGTCCCCGCGGTGATTGCGGCCCTGGCGGTCGTCGGCGCGTTCGCGATCGCGGGGTTCTGGTGGTTCGACGGGTACACGTTGGTCCAACAGCGCTACTGGCAGGGCATCGCCAACGACCGGCCGTTTCAGTACTGGTCGTGGGGGAACTTGGCGTCGGTGGTGTGCGCGATCGGGTTGGGCAGCGTCGCCGGTATCGGCCGCGCATTCGACGTCGCGGCGATCAGGCGGCGCCCCGGCCTGCGTCTCGTGGTGCTCGGCGCGCTGCTGGCGATCCTGTGCGCGGATCTGTCCATGCTGAGCAAGGCGGAGACCGAACGCATCTGGTTGCCGTTCACGGTGTGGCTCACCGCGGCGGGGGCGTTGCTGCCGCCGCGGTCACAACGCTGGTGGCTGGCGCTCAACGTCGTCGGTGCTCTGCTGCTCAACCACTTCATCCTGACGAACTGGTAGCAGCCGCGCCGCCAGCAGGTATACCAGCACGCACATCCACACGACTGAAAGCGAAATCGACAGCCCCAGTGGGTAATTGCGGTCGAGCACGGTCATGTTGTCGGGCCGCATTCCGGGTTTGCCATAAACAGGTACCGCCAAGAACGCCAGCACGACGCTACAAAACACAGCCAGGGCGATGGGCGCCCACCATTTTCCCGGGATCAGCCGCCGACCCACGAAGCCCAGCGCCACGCACACCGGCGCGAACACCGCGTCGTGCAGCACGACGCCCACCAGTGCCCACACGAGGATCCGCATGGTGATCACCGGCGGGTTCTCCCACAGCAGCACCGCGCCATAGGCCCCTATTGCCACGCCCAGCACGATCAGCACGAATCTCACGGCGCCACCACCTCGACGCGCGCCAGCCATTTCGTCTGCAACACACCGGGTCTCGTGGGCGCGATCAGCCGGCAGGGATACCCGTGGTCGAGGTCCAGCGTCTGGCCGTTGAGTTTCAGTGCGATCAACGTCTGCGTGTCACGGGCATGCCTGGCAGGCAGGACGGTCCGCGAATACGGCCCCGGCGGTTCCAGCGAGATCATCCGCACGTCCGAGTCGCGTGAGCCGCCGACGGCTTCGACGAGATCGGCAAGCACTATCCCGGTCCACTCGGCGTCGACGCTCCACCCTTCGACACATGCGATCGGCAACCGGTGCGTGGCCTGCGGCATCGCCTGCAGGTCGGCGAGGCTGAATGCCCGCGTCGCCGATCCGTTCGTCACCGTCAGCCGGTAGTCGGGTGACCGCGCGCTGCGCAGCACGCCCGCCGCGATCGCCGACCGGTTGATCGGAACCCCTTGCGGCCCTTGCCCCGAACGCGGCGCCAGCACCGACACCTTGCGAAGCAGTGGAATCGTCTGCCCCGCTGTGATGACCGTGGCGAGCGCCACCGCAAGCCACGTTCCGCGTAACAGGGTGCGCCGCGTCGGCCCGACCAAGACAGGCGTGTCGTCGACGGGCTCCCCCAGCGCGCGACGGATGACCGGCAGCTTCACGCCAATGTGTACGAGCACCGCGCCCACCGCGACGTAGGCCATCGCGTAGTGGCTGGTGGTGAAGAAGAACTTGAACGCATACCACTGCGCGATGTTCAGCAGCCCGGTAGACAGCTGAAACAACATCGACCCGACGAGCACCAAGATCGACAAGCGCTCGATCTGGCGGACCGGACCCCCGATGATCGGACGCTCGAACAGCTTGGGCCACACCGACCAGAGCTTGACGATGATCAGCGGAATGGCGGCGATGCCCGAGATGACGTGCAGGCCCTGGGTCACGCGGTAGAGCCAGACCGGCCGGGTGGGCCAGAAGAACCACGGCTGCGGGTGCTGGATGAAGTGGCTGATCAGCCCGGTGACGAAACAGATCGCCACCGCGACGCCCAACGCGAGGCCGACGCGCGCGGTGACGGCCGTGCCGCGCAACGTGTCGGTTTTCATATCGCCGCCAGGCTGACCACCACGCGGCGGCCGATCGGGTGGATCGCCGCGACCGCAAAGCCGGCGTCGTCGGCCAACCGCGCCGCGCAGTCGATGCCGACCGATGCCCACCGGAACCATGGGCCGATGGCGCGCGACGATTCAAGCCGGACCCATCCCGAGTGGATTCCGTCGATTGCCGAGTCGAATTCGGCCAGGCAGCGTCCGCCCTGTCGAAGCAATTCGCCAGCCCGCCGCAGGATTCGCGACGGGTCACCCCCGAGGCCGACGTTGCCGTCGGCCAGCAGCACGTTGTGCCACCGGCCGGTCCCGGGCAGCGGATCGAAAACGTCGCGGCGCAGAGCAGGGGCGCCGCTGCGGCGCGCCAGTGCGACGGCGGTGGCGGATTGATCGACCCCGAGCGCAGGCACACCACGCTGGACCAGGTGGGCCACCAAACGCCCAGGGCCGCAACCCAAGTCGATCGTCGGGCCGTCACAGAGCCCGACGACGGCACGGTCGAAGCGCGTGTCGGCGTTGCGGCCACCGAGCCAGCTGTGTACCGGCAGCCGGTCGACACTGCCGTCGTCGTGACGAAGCCAGCAGCGCTCACCGTCGAGGGCGCGGTCATAGAGCTTACCGAGCATGCGAAACATTCCGGGTGGCGCGGGCGAACCGGCTCGCGGGCGCACATTCCCGCCGGACCGCGTCGACGTCGTCGAGGGTGTCCACATCCGCCAGCGTGGGAACCAGACTCACATTGGCTCCAGTGTCGGTAAGCGCCGCCAGCGTTACAGCGCCGGTATCGGAACGCGACATTGGAATCGAACGCAGGCAGTCGGCCATCATGGCATCGGTGGCGCCGAGCACCCACCAGCCGCCGTCCCTTGCGAGACCGAGCACCGCGTCGGCGGCGAGAAGTTCCCGCGCACATTCCGCGATCAGTTCGGCGGTGACCTGCGGGGTATCCATTCCGATCTGCAGCACCGGTAGAGCGCCTGCGGCCGTTGCGGCGTCGACGTGCGCGTTGGCCAGCCGCGCGGCGAAGTCAGCGCCACGCTGCGGCACCACGGTGAAATCGGCCAGCCGAGCCCGGATTTCGTCGGCGCGATCAGCCGCGTCCAGTTCGCCGGTCAGCGCCACCACCCGCTCAGCGACCGGCGCCGCCGCCACCGCGTCCAAGGTGTCAAGGAGCGCGGCGGCGGCGATCTCGGCGGCGGCCTGATCGCCGACGCCGGCCGCAAGGCGCGTCTTCGCCTGGCCGGGGACCGGTGCCTTGGCGACCACCAGCACGACGACCGGGATCATGAGATCACCCGCCAGAAGTCCAGCGCCGCAATGAAACTCCCACGGACCGAGCCGCTGACCTTCGACTTGCCGCCGGTGCGCGGACCGTACGCGACGTCGCGTTCGACGACGCGCCACCCCGCTTGAGCCGCTCGCACGAGCAGTTCCAGCGGGTAGCCGGATCGGCGGTCGGTCACACCCAGTGTCAGTAGCGCCTCGCGGTGCGCCACCCGCATCGGCGCGATGTCGTGGACGGGCAGGCCATATCGAGTGCGCAACCGCCAGCACACCGCCGCGGTGCCCAGCCGCGCGTGCCACGGCCACCGCAGCCCGTCGACCGCGCGGCGGCGCCCGATGGCCATATCGGCGCCGCGGCCGAGCTCGTCGACCAACGCAGGCAGTTCGCGTGCGTCGAGCGACCCGTCCGCATCGATCACGGCCACTATCGGCGTCGCCGCGGCCATCACGCCGGCATGCACGGCCGACCCGTAGCCCGGTTGGGTTTCGGCGACCACTTCGGCGCCGTGCCGTCGGGCTACGTCCGCGGTGCCGTCGGTGCTGTTGTTGTCGACCACCAGGGCCCTATACCCATCGGGCATCGCCGCCAGCACCCCCGGCAGCGACGCCGCCTCGTTCAGGCAGGGCAGCACCACCGTCACGTTGGGCATATCTGTGGACGGTAGGCCGTCCACGACGCGCTCGGCAACGAATGAACAATGACGGAACGGTGACATAGGCGCTGGTAGCAGTGCCGCGAGACTAAGGTCGGAACCATGACGCGGGTGCTGATCGCCGACGACGACATCGTGGTGCGCGATGTCGTCCGCCGATATCTGGAACGCGATGGCCTCGACGTCTCGATCGCGCACGACGGCACGGAGGCGTTGCGATTGCTCGGTTCCGAGCGCATCGACGTCGCGGTGCTCGACGTGATGATGCCCGGCCCGGACGGCCTGACGCTGTGCCGCAGCCTACGGCAGCATGGCGGCTACGCGGTTCCGGTGATCCTGCTGACCGCGCTCGGTGAGGAGGACGACCGGATCGCCGGCCTCGAGGCGGGTGCCGACGACTACCTCACCAAGCCGTTCAGCCCGCGGGAGTTGGCTCTGCGGGTGCGCTCGGTGCTGCGGCGTGCGCCGTCGCCGGTGAGCGTGACGCCGCTGGACATCAGCGTCGGGGACATGACCGTCTCGACGGCCGCCCGGTCGGTGACCATCAAAGGCGAGCCGGTGAGCCTGACCAATCGCGAATTCGATCTACTGATGTTCTTTCTCACCCATACCGACGCCGTCTTCTCCCGGGAAGAACTGCTGAAACAGGTGTGGCGCTGGGATTTCGGCGATCTGTCGACGGTGACCGTGCACGTCAAGCGGCTGCGGTCCAAGCTCGGCGATCACCATCGGGTGCAGACGGTGTGGGGACGCGGATACCTGTGGACTGGCGGCGATGAGCGCTCGCGCGAAGAGCAATCCTGATGCCGGCGAATGACTTCTGGGAGATCGTCGGATGGGCGCTGGCCTGCTCGGTGCCGGTGGTGCTGGCCGGGGCGATCATCATCCGGTTGGCGCGGTCGTGGTCGCTGGCGGTGAGCATGGTGGCGCTGGTGCTGATCCCGACGATCGCGACATTCACGGGTGTGCTGGGCGCCAGCGGGTTCATGATCACCGAGACGTTCGAGCGGACGGCCGTCGTATTGGTGATCGTGTCGGTGGTGACGATCCCTGCCGCGGTGATGCTGGCGCGCTATCAGGCCCGAAGGACGGTGTGGGAGCAGGAGATCCGCGATTCGGAGCGGGCGGCTGAACAGTCGCGACGCCGGCTCGTCGCGTTCGTCAGCCACGACCTGCGCACGCCGCTGGCCGGGATTCGGGCGGTGTCCGAGGCGATCGCCGACGGCGTGGTGCCCGACTCCGAGGTCCGGGTACACGCGAAAACGATTGAGCAGGAATCGATCCGGCTCTCGGAGATGGTCGATGACCTGTTCGAGATGTCGAAGATCAACGCGGGCGCGGTCGAACCGGCGTTCGACAAGGTGGCGCTCGACGAGGTCGTCGACGATGTGCTGGCCGCACACCGCATCGCCGCCGAGCGCGCGGGAGTGTTCTTGAAGGCTGAGCTGCCGGACGAGCCGGTGCGGGTGCTCGGCAGCGACCGGGCGTTGGTGCGGGTGCTGTCGAATCTGGTTGCCAACGCGATCGCGCATACGCCGGAGGGAGGCAAGGTGTCGCTGGCGCTCGGGTCCGACGAGAACGGCGCGTGGGCCCGCGTCGACGACACCGGCGTGGGCATCAACGAGGCCGACCTGCCGCGGGTCTTCGATGTGGCTTATCGCGGCTCGAACGACCGAGTGCCACGGGCGGATTCGTCGCTGCCCAGTGGTTCAGGGCTGGGCCTGGCGATCGCCGCGGGATTGGTGCAAGCGCATAGGGGCACGCTGTCGGCGCACAACCTGACCACGGGTGCGCGATTCGAGGTTCGGTTACCGCTGGCGGAGTAGGTGCTTCGCGGGGCATGTATCCCAAAGTGCCCACGTACGCAGCGACAAACCCGCTGTCGCTCGTTACACGGGCGATTTGTGCATGTGGTTCAGGCACTGCTCTTGTAGTTGAGTGTTCATTCTATTATCGTCGTTAACCTCAGGCCCGACAGGGAGGACCGACTATGGCCAGCAGGGCACTGCGAAAGTTCAAGTTCGAACGACGGGTGGGCCGCATCGTCGCGAATCCGCTCGTGGCGGCAATGGACCGCATCGGCATCCGCTCGTCGCACGTGGTGGAACTGGAGACGACGGGCGCCAAGACCGGCCGGCCACGCCGCGTGCCCCTCACCGCCCGCGCCGACAACGCAGGCGTCTGGGTGATCTCCCAGCACGGTCGCCGCGCCGGGTGGGCACACAACATCGCGGCCAATCCGAAGGTGCGCGTCCGCGTCGACAATCAATGGCGCAGCGGCACAGCAACTTTCGAACCCGACGACGATGTTCGCGCCCGGGCACGCAGCTTTGGTGGCGACGGCAAGCTCAGCCAATCCGCTACCGCGCTGACCATGCGCGCAATGGAAAGCGATCCGATGTCGGTACGGATCACCTTCGATTGAGGCTCAGTCCGGAAGCGAGTTGCTCAGCCGCTCCGTCGCGGCCAGATAGTCCTCGATGAACTCGCGCACCACCTCGCGGGCGGGCTTGACCTTGTTCATCAGTCCGACACCCTGACCGACGAAGTACGTGGCCAGCGCCTGCGCGCCTGGATGGCCCTGCGACGCCAGCACGTCGACGCGGCGGATGATCGGCTCGCTCAACATCGATTGCAGCGGCAACGGCAGCGGCTTCCGCCCACCCTCATTCGGCTGCCACGCGTCTGTCCACTCCGACTTCAGTTGCCGCGCAGGCTTTCCGGTACGCCCCGCCGAGCGTACGGTGTCGCGTGACGTCGCCGCCAAGAACTTCTGCACGGTGTGCGGCGCGGTCTCGGCCTCCTCCGTCGTCAGCCACACCGAACCGGTCCATGCCCCGTCCGCGCCCATTGCCACGGCCGCGGCCATTTGCCTGCCGGTCACGATCCCGCCTGCGGCCAGCACCGGCACCGCGCCCTCGATCGCCTCGATGACTTCCGGGATGAGCACCATGGTCGTCACCTCGCCACAGTGGCCGCCGGCCTCGGTCCCCTGCGCGACGATCAGGTCGACGCCCGCCCGCACCTGTTTGACCGCGTGCTCCTTGGCGCCGACGAGCGCCGCGACGGGCACGCCCCGCTCTTTTCCGGCTTCGATCATGTAGTCCGGCGGCACCCCCAGCGCGTTGGCGATCAGCTTGATCGGATGGCTGAACGCCACCTCGAGCAGGTCCTGGCCGGTGTCACCGGAAAGGAACGACGGACCGGTCCGCGGCGACTCCTCGGGCTCGATGTCATGTGCGGCCAGCAGGTCGGCGATGAAACCGCGGTAGTCCTCCGGGATCCGGCTGGCGAGCTCACCCCGCGACAGGTTCTCCCCTTTGCCCTCGAACTTCGCAGGCACGATGAGGTCGACGCCGTAGGACTTCGCGCCGACGTGGTCGTCGATCCACGACAGCTCCTGGTCCAGCTGCTGCGGCGTGAATGCCGTCGCACCAAGCACGCCGAACCCGCCGGCGTTGGTGACGGCGGCCACCACGTCCCTGCAGTGACTGAAGGCGAAGAGCGGGAAATCGATACCGAACTGCTCACAGATGGCTGGCTTCACTCAACCAGTATCACTAAGTGAAATCTGTCGACGACAGGAACCCTTCGACCTCGGCGAGCATCCGCGGCCCGTCGAGCAGCGCCGGGTCGTTGTGCCCGGCGCCGGGCACCAGCACGAACCGCTTCGGCTCGGCGGCCGCGTCATACACGCGCTTGCTCAGCGACAACGGCACGATGTCGTCGCGATCACCGGCGATCACCAACAGCGGCGCGGACACCGACGCGATCCGCTCGATCGATGGATACCGGTCGAGCAGCAGCCGCCGCACAGGCAGCCATGGATAGTGCACCGCGCCGACGTCGGGCAGCGACGTGAACGGCGACCGCAACACCAGCGCCGCCGGTGGCCGCTGGACCGCCAGGCCGACAGCCACTGCGGCGCCGAGGGATTCACCGAAGTACGCGACACGCTCGACGCCGGGCTGCGCAGCCAGCCAAGCCTCGGCGGCACGCGCGTCCGCCGCCAGACCGTCCTCGGTGGGGCGCCCGGAGTTACCGCCGTAGCCGCGGTAGTCGAACAACAACACCGAATACCCCATCCGGTTCAGCGCGGCGGCGAGTGGAGCTCGCATCGAGCGGTCTCCCGCGTTGCCGTTGAAGACCAGCACGGCTGAGCGACCTCCGGGCAGATACCAAGCACCCAAACGGATTCCGTCCTCGGTCTCGAGCACGACATCGCGCGCGCCCGGCCACACCGAGGCCGCAGACGGCACCGGGCCGGGCGACGGGAAATAGATCAGCCGCCGCTGCTGCGACCACACCACCGCGAACAGGCCCGACGCCACGAGCGTGACGATAGCGACAGCGACCGCGGTGCGGCGCATTTCACTCCCGAAGCGGCGCGTAGGCGAACTCGCGCAACCCGTCGCGTGGATCGACCGCCGCACGGAAGCCAAGCACGTCTTCGGCCCGCGCCGGGTCGGCGACGATGTGTCGTACGTCGCCGCTGCGGTACTGGCCGGTGACGAGGGGCAGCACCTCGCCGCGTGTCTCACACAGCTCGGTGGCCATCTCGTGGATCGAGATCGGTCGCCCGGAGCAGACGTTGAACGCCGAGAAGCCGGCCAGATTCGCCTCCACTGCCGCGACGTTGGCCGCGGCGACGTCGTCGACGTGGACGAAGTCGCGCATCTGCCCACCGTCTTCGAAAACCCTTGGCACGTCGCCTGCTTCGAGTTCGGAGCGGAAGATGGCCGCGACCCCCGAGTAAGGCGTGTCGCGGGGCATACCGGGGCCATAGACGTTGTGATAGCGCAGCGCGACCACCGAGCCGCCCGTCGACTCGGCCCACGCCAGCGCGTAATGCTCCTGCGCGGTCTTGCTCGCTGCGTACAGACTGCGCGGCCGAAGCGGCGCATCCTCGTCGACCAGCCGCCACCGCACCGAGTGTCCGCAGATCGGGCAACGATGTTCGAAGATCCCGGCGTCGAGGTCGGATCGCGTGCGCGGCAGCGGGTCGACCAGCCCGTGGTCGTCGCATTCGTATCGGCCCTGACCGTAGACCACCATCGAGGAGGCCAGCACAAGCCGCCGACAGCCCGCCGCGAACATCTCCGCGAGCAGCGCCGCGGTCCCGAAGTCGTTGTGGCTGGCGTAGGACGGCGCGTCGGCGGCATCAACGCCGGCACCAACGACCGCCGCCTGATGACAGACCACGTCGATACCCTCGAGCAGCGTCGCCAGCGGGGACGCGTCACGAACATCGACCCGCCGAATATCGGGCGGCAGTTCGGCATCCGGGCCGTGCGCAGCAGTGAGCATCGCGTCGAGTCCCACCACCTCGTGGCCGGCGCCGGCCAGTGCCGCGGCCACCCGCGTCCCGATGAATCCGGCCGCACCGGTCAGCAGCACCCTCACGGCAGCTCGAAGGGCAGTTCGACGCCGTCGTGTGGCAGGCAGTGGGTGCATGTCGAGACCCGAGCCACGTTTCCTATGGCCTCGTGCACCAGCTTCTTGAACGGCACCAGGTTGCGCTCGAACTCAGCGAACACGTCGACGGCCCTGACTCCCGTGCCCGCCTCGATACCCGCGTCCAGATCGGTCACCAAAGCGATAGCGGCATAACACATTTCGAGCTCACGCGCCAACACCGCCTCGGGATAGCCGGTCATGTTGACCAGCGTGAAGCCCTGACTCGCGAACCACTGGCTCTCGGCGCGGGTGGAGAACCTCGGCCCCTGAATCACCACCATGGTGCCGCCATCGACGACGCCGGGCAGTTCTGTCACCGCTGCCCGCAGCGTCGGGCAGTACGGGTCGGCGAACCCGACGTGGATGCCGCCGGAGTCGAAGTAGGTGTCGTCGCGGCCTGAGGTGCGGTCCACCAATTGATCGGGCACCACCATCGCGCCCGGTCCCAGCTCGGGTGTCAGGCTGCCGACCGCGCACGGCCCGAAGATGCGACGTACGCCCAGCGCCCGCAACGCCCACATGTTCGCGCGGTACGGCACGATGTGCGGGGAGAACTCGTGCTCGACACCGTGCCGGGGCAGGAACGCCACCTCGTGCTCGCCAACGGTGCCGACGGTGATCGGCGCACTCGGCGCGCCGTACGGGGTGTCCAAATTGATGGTGCGGGCGTCGGAACCAAAGAACGTGTAGAAGCCGCTGCCGCCGATCACTCCGAGAATTTTTTCGCTCCTCACGTGCGCTGCAATCCGTCCATTGTGGGTCATGCCGCGAGCCGGTCGAATTGTCAGGTTCAGGTGCTTAACTCACCGGATGGGCGTTGCCCGCCAGTTCGGCCCTGACGGACCCACGGTGTTCCGGGTGGGAACGGCGGTGGTCGTGGGCGTCGTAGCGGCCGTCGTCATCGGCGTCACCGCGGGTGTGAAGTACGCGCCTCCCGCGGGGTGGCTCGTGACGGCGATCATCTACCTGGCGTGGACATGGGCGCTGATCAGACACATGACCGCCGCACAGACGAGAGAGCACGCCTGCCGGCGGCACGAAGAAGACGCCACCCGCGGCTGGTCGCACGCGATCATGCTGCTCGCGAGCATCGCCAGTCTGGCGGGCGTCGGCTATCTGCTGCTGGCTGAGACGTCCAAGAGCGGTGATGTCATCGCAGCCGCCGTGGGCGCTCTCAGCGTCGTCGCCTCGTGGTTCTCGGTGCACACGGTGTTCATGCTGCGCTACGCGCGCCTGTTCTACTCCGGCGAAGAGGACGGCATCGACTTCAACCAGGGTCACGATCCGAAAAGCCAACCCACGTATCGCGATTTCGCATACCTGGCGTTCACCATCGGGATGACGTATCAGGTTTCGGACACCAACATCAAGGCCCGCAACATCCGTGCCACTGCGCTGGGCCACGCGATGCTGTCGTTCTTCCTCGGCGCGATCATCCTGGCGGTCACCATCAACCTCGTCGTGGGATTGGCCAACTACAACACGTGAGCGCCGTGGCACGATGACGCTCGTGGCCAGTTTCGCGCAGTGGGTCGAGGGCGCCCGGCCGCGGACGTTGCCGAACGCGGTCGCCCCGGTCATCGCAGGCACCGGCGGCGCCGCCTGGCTGGACGCGGCGTGTTGGTGGAAAGCGCTGTTGGCGCTGCTCGTCGCCGTCGGCATGATCATCGGCGTCAACTACGCCAACGACTACTCCGACGGCATCCGCGGCACCGACGACGTGCGGGCGGGTCCGTTGCGGCTGGTCGGCTCGAAGCTGGCCGCGCCGCGCGCGGTGCTGGCCGCGGCGGTGGTCAGCCTGGGTATCGCGGCGGTGGCCGGGGTGGTGCTGGCGTTGTTCAGCGCGCCGTGGCTGATCGCGGTCGGCGCGGCGTGCATCGCCGGCGCCTGGCTGTACACCGGCGGCTCGAAACCATACGGCTATCTCGGGCTTGGCGAGGTCGCGGTGTTCGTGTTCTTCGGCCTGGTCGCGGTCCTGGGCACGCAGTACACCCAGGCGTTGCGGGTCGACATCGTGGGGTTGGCGCTCGCGGTGGCGATGGGCTCGCTGTCGTCGGCGGTGCTGGTGGCCAACAATCTGCGCGACATTCCGACCGACAAGCAATCCGGCAAGATCACGCTCGCGGTGCGGCTCGGAGACGCCCGTACCCGGGTGCTGTACCAGGCGCTGCTGGTGGTCGCGTTCGCGCTGACGTTGGTGTTGATGCTCGCAACGCCCTGGTGCGCTGCGGGGCTGATCGCGGCGCCGCTCGCCGTGCGCGCATCTGGTCCGGTGCGAAAGGGACTCGGCGGCAAGGAACTCATCCCGGTGCTGCGCGACACCGGGCTCACGATGCTGGTGTGGGCCGTCGCCGTGGCGCTGGCGCTGGCCTTCGGCCGGTGACTGTGCGCCGAGTTCGACGTTTGGTGCGATCCACTCTTCGCCCAAACGTGAGTTTGGGCGCTCAACGCCGCCGGCGAGGGCGTCAGCCGGTTGACGTCCCGGTCCAGTATTCGACGAAGCGGCCGTCGGCGAACCGCAGGATGTCGTTGCCGGTGAATCGCACACGCCCGTCTGCCGTCGCTCCGGTGCCGATCCAGCGGGCGGCCAACAGATCGCCGTCGACGAACGGCTCGACCTCGACCACGAACATCAAGTCGGAGAGCATCTTCTGCGTCTCGTCGACGATCGCCTGCAACTCGTCGGGACCATTCACCTCACGATTCGGCCAGTGCCCGACGAAATCGGCGGAGACCAGCTCGGCGGCGACGGGCTTGCCCGCCCACAGCTCGTTGATCCAGCGTTCGTACATCGCCTTTGCGGTGGTCATATGCACCGTCTACCCCACGGTGACGCAGACTATGCGGCCGTGCGGTGATCACGAATATCGCACCCAAGATGTGCACTTCGACGCGCATCATCGGGCCGCCGAACCAAAGGTGAGAAATGCGATTCCGGTGAAAGCCCCGGCGATCACCTGGCTTACCAGATATTCGCCGCCGAACAGCGCAGCAAAGTCCACCGTGCCCGCCACCACAGCGATGCCGACAGCCAGATGCCACACACTATTCGGCGCATCTCGACGCGGCTCGACGCAGCTATAAACCACATATGCCAGTACGAATGCGAACAGCAGTTCTGCCGTGAATGCCGCCACCAGAACACGCCCGCTCAACATCATTTCCATCACGGCCTCGGATTGGCCGGATCCGACGATGAGTCGAGTTGCGATCGCCGCGCACAGCCCGGCGGCGAGCTGGGCCAACCAGAACGCTGCCGCCTCACCGAACGGCATGCGGCCCCACAACGCCGCGGCCAGTGTGATCGCCGGGTTGAAATGCGCGCCGGTCCCGAGCCCTCCGGAGTAGATGAGTGCCATCAGGACCACGCCGATGCCAAGTGCCGCCATCGGGGTGCGGCTGCACAGACCCACGCCGACGGTCAACACGAGGCCGAACGTCCCGAGTGCCTCGATGGCGTACTTGTCGAGCGTGCGAGGTCTCGCGGCGAGTGCGCTCGGCGTCGGGACCTCATCCAGCCAGTGCGGGGCGACCGTCATGGAGTACTACTGTGGCGGGTGAGCGGGCCGAAGTCGTCAACGTTGACCGCCATCCGACGTTCCCACTAGCCCGAGAACGCCATACCCGCTAGCGGTAATTCTGCTGCCTCAACTGTGAGTTCCGTGCAAGATTGTTGAGTCTGCACCGTTGTCCCGGCGCCGGAAGGATTGAACATGTCTGCCGTGCAGGTCGTCGTCGCGGACGACGATGTGCTGTTGCGCGAGGGATTGGCCAGCCTGCTCGAACGATCGGGCTTTGAGGTGGTCGGACAGGCCGCCGATGCGGCGGAGCTACTTGCCCTGGTGCGTGACCGCAAGCCGCAGCTGGTCGTCGTCGACATTCGCATGCCGCCGACGCACACCACCGAGGGCCTCGATGCGGCACGTGTGATCCGCGCCGAACTGCCCGACACCGGCATCCTGGTGCTGTCCGCGCACGTCGAAGTGGAACACGCCACCGAATTGCTGGCCAGCGGGCACGCCATCGGTTACCTGCTCAAGACCCGCATCACCGACGTCGCGGACTTCGTCGACACCCTCGAACGCGTCTCCAAGGGGGCGTCGGTAGTCGACCCCGCGCTCGTTCAGGAACTGGTTTCCGCGCGCCGCCGCGACGACCCGTTGGCCGTGCTCAGCGCGCGTGAACAAGAAGTGCTGATGCTGATGGCCGAGGGCCGTTCGAACGCAGGCATCGCTCGACGGCTCTGGGTCACCGAGGGCACGGTCGAAAAACACGTCCGAAGCATCCTGACGAAGCTCAACCTGCCCGAAACCGGCGACGACCACCGTCGCGTCCGGGCCGTGATCACCTACCTCGAGGCCCGGTGACGTTCAGCAAGTTCGCGGATGGCGTCGGGTGACAACGAGAACTTCTGCAGAAATCCCACCGCCGGGCTCGCATTGATCATCTCTTCGAGGTCCGACTCGGCGTAGGTGGAGACCAGGATGACCGCCAAGGTGGTGCTCGTCGCGCTCACGCGGTCGAGTAGCTCCGCGAGTGCGAACCCGTCCTCGCCGCCGAGGTCGATGTCGACCAGCGCCACATCGGGATGCAAGTCCTCGTAATACCTAAGCGCCTCAGCGCTATTCGAGGCCTTACCGACTACGCTGATTCCCGCACGCTCGAGCATGGCGCTCGCGGCGTCGCGAAAATCCGCGCTGTCGTCAACGATCAGACAGCGCATATCGCAACCCACGGCAATACACATTGGTCAGCCTCGCAGATGTCGAGCAACATTACATTCCGGCTAGCCGGAACTCTTGCCGTCGAAACGCGCTCGAACGCGCACTTATCGCCGCCATCACAGAATCGCCTGGCACCGGCAATAATCGAGGGGCCATTCTGTGTTGAAGAGGCAAGATGAATCAGCAATCCATCACACCACCGCAGCGGGGAGCCGAACCCAGGCCTCCGTGGGATGTTCGACTGCTGGGGCTGGTCGTGCGGCCGACGGCACCTCCACTGTGGCTCGGCATCGTTGTCGCCGCTGTTTTCATCATCAGCGAGACCCTTCTTGTGCATGGACTGAAGGAGACCGCGCCAGAAAACGCGTTCGGCGTGCTGTTCCTGGTCGGCGTGCTGGTCGTCTCGGCCGCGTGGGGATTCCGGCTCGCGGTGGCCACGACACTGGCCAGCGCGGCGGTCTACGTCCAGTTCCATATGGACACCGGCGTCGGCTTCATACCGACGCACCCGCAGGATGCGCTGGCGATCCTCATCTTCCTGCCCGTCGCGCTGCTGGCCAACGTTCTCGCCGGGCAAGCCCGGTTGCGCGCTGCCGAATCGGAGCAACGCAGGCGCGACGCCGATCTGTCGGCCGACTTGGCCCGACTGATGCTGCGTGCGGGCGACCTGCGGCCCGCGTTGGACACCGCAGGCGAGCGGATGGCACAGGTGCTGGGGCTCCCGTTCGCGAGGCTCGTACCGGATACCGTCGCCGCGGGTGAGCACCAATCCGCGATTCCACTGCGTGACGGCGACACACCGCTGGCCACCCTGTTGGTCCCCGCGGACCTGCCCAAGCACATGCAGTATCGCCTGGATCGGCTGGTGCCGTCTCTCGAAGCCATGCTCGCCGCCGCCCGCGACCGCGAGGCGATCCACGCGGAACTGGAGGCCAGCCGAAAGGAACTCGAGCGGTTCTTCGACCTGACGTCCGACCTGTTCTTCATAGGCGACGAAACTCATGTCAGGCGCCTCAACCCTGCTGCGGAGCGCATATTCGGATACACCACCACCGAACTACTGTCCAAGCCGAACACCGAGTTCATCCACCCAGACGACCGCAACCGCACGCGCTCGCTGGTGGACGCACTCGCCCGTAGCGGTGGCACAGCGCAATTCGAGAACCGATGTGTGCGCGCCGACGGCGCCGTCCGGTGGCTCGAGTGGAGCATCGTCGCGGAAAACGGCCAGCTGTACGGTGCCGCTCGCGACGTCACCGACCGGCGACGCGAGCAGGACCGGCTGCGCGAGGCGCAGCGCATGGTGGAAGCCAGCCACACTGAAGTCAGCGCTCTCGCCGAACAACAGGCCGCATTGCGTCGCGTTGCAACGCTGGTCGCGCGTGGGGTGGACCCGGCACAGGTGTACCCGGCAGCCGTTTCTGAGCTGTCTCGTGGGCTCGGCGTCGACAACGTGGCACTCCTGCGTTACGAATCCGGTGAGGCGCTGGTGTTACTGGCAGCACGCGACGAGAGCGAGCGCACGAAAATGTCTATCGGAGAGCGGATTCCGCTGGACGGCGACAACGTGGCGGCGTTGATCGTGGCCAGCGGAGCGCCGTCACGCATCGACGACTTCGACGGCGCCGAAGGCGAGACGGCCGAGCGCATCCGCCGCCTCGGGTTGCGGTCTGCGGTGGGTGCGCCCATCATCATCGACGGCAAGATCTGGGGGGCGCTGGTGATCGGTTCGTCGCAAGCCGTGCCGATGTCGCCCGAAACAGAAACGCGCATAGGAGATTTCGCAGACCTCGTGGCGACGGCCATCTCCAATGCGGAAACCCGTGCTGAGCTCACCGCGTCAAGGGCGCGCATCGTCACCGCAGGCGACCAGGCTCGCCGTCGCTTCGAGCGCGACCTCCACGACGGTGCACAGCAGCGGATCGTGTCGCTCGGTCTCGAACTGCGGGCGGTCGAGGCATCGATACCCGCCGAGCACCAACAGTTGCGAGAACAGCTGTCGAACGTCGTCGATGGTCTGGTCGGTGTGTCGACGGAATTGCAGGAGATTTCGCGCGGCATTCACCCCGCGATCCTGTCGAAGGGCGGGCTTGGACCTGCGATCAAGACGCTCGCCCGACGCTCCGCAATCCCCGTCGAGCTCGACATCAACGTCGATCGCCGATTGCCCGAATCGGTGGAGGTCGCCGCCTATTACGTTGTCGCAGAAGCGCTGACGAACGCCGCCAAGCACGCACAGGCATCCGAAGTCAAGGTGTCCGCCGACGCCGGCGACTGTGAGTTTCACCTGACCATCAGCGACGACGGGATCGGTGGCGCCGTCGCAGGCACGGGCTCAGGCCTGATCGGACTCAAGGACCGGGTGGAGGCCCTGGCGGGCCGGCTCGGCATCTCCAGCCCGATCGGTAGTGGGACGACCTTGGACGTTGTCATCCCACTCCAGTGCGAATAGCTTTGCGGCACTGCCAGTCTCAGTGGTGTCCGCCGTGGTGGAAGATCAGCGCGTTCCCGAAGAACGGGTACTGAGCCTGGTAATCGATCGGCGGCGGCGTGGCACTCACTTGCGCATTACCGTCCGACTCGCAGATACTTGCAGTTCCAGTCGAGGTGCAGGTGGGCGCGGCTTCAGCGAGCGGTGCCGCCGCGATCGCGACTGCGCTCGCGCCGGCCAGCACCAGCGGTGGGATGACGCTCAGGATTCTCATGACGACGCTACTCCTTTTTTGGCCTCCCCGTTGTGACAACTCCAGGATTGCGCGTGCGCCACGCGATGTCGTCAACGCTGACACCCAGCGGGCGATAGCAGTTATCCCCCAGTCGGTGTCAGTCGTCGAAGACTGCCGAGAACGGAACACGGGTGAAGCCTGGCGGAGTGGGCTCATCGGGACGCGCAACTCGCGGCTTGTTCCTGGTAGGCTTGTCGTTCGCCCGGAATTTCCAGTCGTCGTCGAAAACACCTGCGAGGTATTCCGCGATCTCGCTATCGAAGAAGATCAGGCTGGCGTCACGGTTGGCGGCAACGCCTTCGTTGGACCAGTTGTGGCTGCCCACCATGGCGACCTTGTCGTCGACGATGATCGTCTTGTTGTGGCAACCCTCCTGGAACCGAATGGTATCGCGCGGAAAGCCCTGCACCGTAAGCAAATCCAGCTTGTCTTCGGTCATCAGGTTCCGGAAGATGAACCGCACCTCCACGTCGGGATCCAGCACCTTTTCCTTGAGCGCTTCGACCAGGGCAAGCAGCTCGGGAAAGTCGTCGCCGTCGCCGCGGAGGTTGATGTACTGGTTCTGGAAGCGAAGACTCTTCTTGGCGGATTTGATGAGTTTCAGCACGTTCTCGGCGTAATTGTCCGGCGTCAGCAGCGGTTGCACCTTGACGATGCGATTGACACGTAGCGGCTTAAAGAACTGGCCGCCTTCGCCGAAGGCTGCTGGCAGTTCGACTGCCTCCGGGACGAAGAGGTCCGGTGCCGCGAATTCGACGGGTTCCCCCGCCTGCGCAGCGCACAGCTCGAAGTCACGTCGGATGTACTGCTCGAAAATCTCCGCCAGGGTTTTGCTTTCGAAGATGGCGTGATATTCGCGGTTGTACTCACCGGGAAAACCATCGGGTAGGGGCTGGCCGGGATCTGCGCCATCGCCGAACAGATGAACGTTCGGCTGGTTCGACGACTGCCAGTTGCCGCTGGACAACCAACCCGCCCTGCCGTCGCGGACCGCGACCTTGATGTGATACGCGTTCGCCCACAGCCCATCGGGTCTCGCGCCCGTCTTGAACGTCGCCCAGGTGTGCTCGAACCGGTTTGTCATCTCTTTGTCGAGCGGCTTGAGCACTTGGGTCTTGGTTTTCAGATCGTGTTCCTTGACGCCCTTCGTCGGTGGTTCGACAAAGGGGTGGAGCACCAGTTCGAAGGTGCGGTGTCCTGGCGTGACCGCCTCTTCGACGGCCTTGAAGACGTGCGGAGCGGTGAATTGGTACATCGCGACGGTCAGTCGCTTACGGGTTCTGCCGAGAAAGCTCTCGAGTTCGCTCCAACCCGCCTCGGGGCTGACGCAGACGGTCAGCACCATCTTCTCCTCGACGAGCGGTAGGTTGGGCCGAGCCGGGGGTTCATACGTGCCTCGCTTTGGCGGCGCGAACGCGATAACCACCTCATCACGAAGCATCGACTCGAGCGGGGACACAGTCGCGCCTCCCGGCGTTCCGAATGCCACTGGCGCCGCGTCGATCTGGGCCAGCTGCTCATCGACGGTGGCGTCGGTCACCACCACCGGCACCCCGAATTGTCCTTGGAGTTCCTGTGTGCTCACCGGCGCGGTGCCGGGGATGACCGCGACAACGGCACTCGGTACAGGGTCACCGTTCGCGGGGTATTGGTAGCCGGGCCGGACGGTGACGACGTCCGGCTGACCCGCAACGGCTTCGCGGATCAGCGGAAGCGCCTGCAATACCGGCTGGAACGATTCGCGTACAGCGTCCGAAACCGCGAAAGCATCAGATTGGGCCATGATGTTCCTTTCAGAGATCGTTGCTACGCACCCGCGCCGCGGGATCGCCGATGACGACATAGTTTTGGGCGTCGTTGCGCTCGAGCCAGTGCAGCACAAGCTCGCGATCGCTCAGCCGCCCACCCGCAGGAGCGGAAGGCGAGGTGGCGCTGGCGAGCGCGGTCGACAACACCGCGAACCGAGCGCCGAACGCCCCGCTGACGGCGTGTCCGATTGGCATCCCTGTCAGGACGTTGCCGATGGTGTTGCGAAAGGTGCCGATCTGGGCATCAGGAATCTTGGGTGTCTTGATCGAGCATCCCCAGGCCCGGTCGACATGACCGATGACCGCAAGGGCGCCGCCGTTGGGGTGTCCCAGCAAGCGTTGAGGTAGCGCCGCTACGAACGGTGACGGCGCTAGCGGGGGCGCCTCGCCGGTGTCGGACAAGTCCGTCAAGAATTGGTCGGCATTCGGAGTGCCTGCTCCGAAACACGCGAACGTAAAGGCGATCAGGCCGTTGACATTTGCGTCATCGCCGATATCCGCTGCGGTGAGAAAGTGTTGCGGTCGGGTGTCGCCGAAGCCGGACCAGTCTTGGCACAACAGCGCGCCTTGATCGGACTTCTGCCTCGGGTCGCCCGAATCCACCGCCATCCCATGCGAGGCCGTGAACAACATCGCAGGCGCCTTCGGTGCGTGCATCACGTCGAGCAGGGCCGCCCGCATCGCATCGTCCGCCAACAGCAACCGGCTGTCATAGCCAACGTCCACATGGATCGGCCGTTTGAGCGCGCCTCGCGCATCCGGGATGCCTTCGGCGAGCGGCGTTATCAGCAGCGACGCACTGAGTTGCGTGGCGGGATCGGCGGGGTGGCGGGTTCCCCAATAGACGATCTCCCGCGAGTTGGGAACAGGTCGGGCCTCCTCGTAGCCGACAATCGAGCGCGCGTACCTCTCGTATTCGTCCGCCGTGTCGAAGGCAAGGCGGCCTACCGCGTATTCGATGCCGACGAGGTACTGGAATTCGAACGGAATGAGATCTGGCGGACCCACCAGGAGAAGGTAGTAGGGAACGATCTCCGGATCGACGCTGCCTGCCGAGATTCCATGGCGGTCATACCAATCGCGCATTTGTTCGCCCCGCCGGTAATCGAGTTCAGCGAATCGATCTCCTGCCTGCGCTCGGCGCCGTGCCAGCAGCGGTTCGAGCGCCGAACGCACGTCATCCGCCGCATCCTCATGGAAAACAACGCCCCAGCCCGATTCGTCCAACTTGAGCGGATCAACGCCGAATCGAATTCCGAACATCGGGGGAAACAGCTCGTCCGTATGGTCAAGTGCCCGCGGCCGGGGTCGGTTCACCAAATGACGGGCGAGGTCTTCAATTGTGCGCGGGGTAAAGGCGTATTGGCCGGTTTCGATGTCGATACCGTTCACGACGACGAGATCGTCGTCCCCCGCAGGAATGAGTGCGTTCACTCGAAACGCCCTTCTTGGAAAGGTTTTCGTAACTCCCGCATACGGCAACCGCCCTCCCTGCGGCTCGATACAGAATGACACCAGCTTATCGCCGGCAGCCGCCGCGAGATGACCAAATGCGCTTTTTCAGAGTTGACGCCCTATTTGGCTGGTGAGCGTGTCGACTAGTCGGTCGACGTCGTTCTCGGTGTTGTACAAGTGGAAACCCACGCGCACCGCCCCGGCCCGTGTCGAGGCGCGAATACCCGCGACCCGCAGCTTGTCGGCGGCTTCGGCGATCGGTACCGACACGATGGCCGAATTCTGCTGCGGCAGGCCGAGTTCAGCGCACACCCGGTTGGCCAACCCGACGGCGTGCGCCTCGACCGCAGCGGCATCGAGGGACGCCAGCCACGGCAGGGTCAGGCCGGCACCGAGCGCGCTGAACCAGGCGGGCGAGGCATCGAAGCGCCGCGCGTTATCGGCCAACCGCAGCGGCAGCCCGTAGATCGTCTGCCACGGGTCCTCACCCGCGTACCAGTTCGCGGCGTGTGGCGTCATGATTCGGCTCACCCTGTCGCTCAGGGACATCCACGCGGTGCCACGCGGTGCCAGCAGCCACTTGTAGACCGCGGCGGCCGTCACGTCGGCCCAGCCCACGTCGACCTGTTTCCAGCCGAGCGCCTGGGTGAGGTCGATGACGGTCAGTGTCTCGGTGCCCGCCAGGGTCTTGCGCAGGGTGTCGACGTCGAGGACGGCACCGTTGGCGGACTGCACCAGGCTCGCGGTCACGACGTCGAAGTCGGCCGCGGCGGACACCAACTCATCGGCGGTCAACTCGGTGATCGTCACACCCCTTCCGGAGTGCGCGGCGAACGGGAATGTGGTGCTGGTGAACTCGCCGGCCAGAGTGGCCACCCGGCTGCCGTCGGGAATCGCGGCCGCGACCAACCCGAGCGCCGCGGAAACGTTGCCGCCCATGGCCACGGAGTCGACAGGCATCCCGGTCAGAGCGGCGTATCCGGCGCGGCCGGCACGCACCGGTTCGTCGAACGACGACGCCTCCATGGTGCCTGCCTGCCATTGGCTGATGCAGTCTTGCAATGCATCGATCAGAAATCGCGGCGGCAGGCCATACGTCGGCGAATTGAGAAACCCCTCGGCACCCACGAATTCGGCGCCGAAGGCTTCGCGCATCAAGACGTCCGTCACGTCGCGGGCGGCTCGTCGCCGGCGGACGTCTCTTCACCGCGCAGTCTGGCCTGCAACTGCTCTCGATCCTTGCGGCGGCGTTCGTCGAAAACGGCGATGCTCGCCGTGGCGCGACGTCGCAGCGGGGCGAAGATCCAGATGCCCAGCGGAAGCGCGATGACCAATGCGAACAACAGCGCAACGACGAGCGGAAAATCGCGCACGCCGAGGATGTGTCCGGTAGCGAAGATCAGCGCGGTCAAGACGACGACGAGCAGCAGACGGGCCAGGACATAGGCCAGCACGTCGACCATGAGGCTGGATCGGGGCGGTCTATCGGGCACGGCCCGAGCCTACCGACGGCGCGTATATTCAGATAAAGGAGGTTTTTGTGGCGTATTTGCTCCTGATACTCGTCTTGGCCGGTTTGATCTACGCCGGCTGGCGGCTGACGCGGATGTCCGCTGCCCGCCCGAAGACGCGCGTGATCGGCCCGGACGATGACCCGGATTTCCTGCGGCGGCTCGGCCACGACGACAACAATCCTCGCCAGTAGCGACGACGCCCTGAGCTAGCCGGACTGGGCGTCCGGCCGCTTTGCGCCCGAAAAACCATCGGCGACGACCGCCGCCAGTTCGACCAAGGCGTCCCGGGTCTCGGGCTTGAGCCGGTCGAGGCTGATCTCTGCGCCCTCCTCCAAGTGCGGGTCGAACGGCACCTGCTTGACAGCGCGGCACCGCCGCGAGAAGTGATCGACCACCTTCTTCATATCGACTTTCCCCGACCGCGGCCGCACCGCGTTGATGACGGCGATCGAGTTGCGCACCATGTCCTGGTGCCCGTGCGCGTCCAGCCAATCCAAGGTGGCCGACGCGCTCCGGGCACCGTCGACCGATCCGGAGCTGATAACGATGAGCACGTCGGCCTTCTCCAGGACCGCCGACATCGCCGAGTGCAACATGCCGGTCCCGCAGTCGGTCAGCACCAGGCTGTAGAACCGCTCGAGCACCTCCAGCGTGCGGGTGTAGTCGTCGGAGCTGAACGCCTCAGACACCGCAGGGTCGCTCTCGGACGCGAGCACCTCCAGCCGGCTGGGGCCCTGTGAGGTGTAGGCACGGACGTCGCTGTAGGCCTCGATGCCCTCGGCGTCGCGCAGGAGGTGCCGCACGGTGGCCGGGGTTTCCAGCGGCACCTTCTGGCTCAGCGTGCCGCGGTCGGGATTGGCATCGACGGC
>Ga0207675_100000392_pt1 | contig 41984 bp, 75 predicted proteins | sample KBSSwiS42_FD_184305 | JGI IMG/M metagenome (GOLD analysis project Ga0207675, IMG submission 184305) | Switchgrass rhizosphere microbial communities from Kellogg Biological Station, Michigan, USA - KBS Switchgrass S4-2 (SPAdes) (version 2) | ecosystem: Host-associated > Plants > Roots >...
TTCAGCGAGGACGGCGGCCCCTCGATCGCTGAGCGGATCAACGCCGAGCTGATTAAGGCGAAGCTGGTCCCGTTCAGGCCGGCGGATAACAAGCGAGTGCCTGGCCGCGGCGCGATGGGCGGATGGGATCAGGTTAGAGGTCGTCTTGAGGGAGACGAGGAGGGCTTGCCGATGCTGGTCGTGTTTTCGACCTGCACCGACTTCATCCGGACGTTTCCAGCACTGCAACATGATCCTTTAAAGCCTGAGGACGTTGACAGCGACATGGAAGATCACGCCCCGGACGATGAGCGATACGGCTGCATGTCGCGGCCGTGGATCCGCAAGCCGCCGGCTAACGAAAAGCCCAAGAACATCTCCGGCTACAAGTCGGCGCAGGCCTCGGGCGATGATGGATGGAAGGTGTATTGAGATGGGTAAAGAGGACATCCAAGTCATCCCACCGGGCCCATACGTTTGCCCATTCCAACGCGGCGCTGAGCCATGCGATTGCCCAGACTGCCTCCGCATGTCATCGCTGCGGATCTGGGGCTCAACCGTGACCTGCGAGGAACTTGCAGCGGCTTTCGATGCGCTCGCGCGGGTAGAAATTCCCATTGGGGCTAGAACCACAGGAGAGTAATAACATGGACGAGAACCAGACCAACCCGGAAGCCAAGTCGACCCTATTCGTTCCGAACGACCGCACTCAGGGAGTGATCGAGCCCGCCAAGCCTGCCGTCACGAAAGAGCCCGCAGAGCCCAAGGTCGACCACATCGCGGAAATCGCCGTCCTCGCCAACTCGCTGACCACCGCGAGCCCGTCCGGCGCCGAGAGCATCCGGGACCAGATCCTGCAGCGCTGCGCCGACATCAAGGATCCCAAGGCATATGACGCGCGCATGGCGGCCCAGAAGAAGGCCCATGACGAGGCCGAGGCTGCCAGCAAGAAGATCCGCGAGGCCGACAAGGCGAAAGCCAAGGCCGCTTGATGTAGACCTGAGCCAGTCTGATGCAACCGCTTCTTCAGCCCCCGGAGCCCATGACAGCCGGGGGCGGAGTCTCGTCTATCGATGACGACAGCGCCCAGTATCTGAGCGTCGACAAGCTGAAGAAGCAGTATTACGACTACCTCGGCGCCAAGACGGCCGAGGTGGAAGAAGCCCGCGAAGCCCGGCATTATTACCACGGCGATCAGTGGACCGATGCAGAAATCGCCGTGCTGCAGCGGCGCAAGCAGCCGGTCGTCACATCGAACCGGATCGAACGCAAGATCAACGCGGTTGTCGGCATTGTCGAGAAGTTGCGGCAGGATCCGAAAGCCTACGCCCGGACGCCACAGCATGAACAAGGCGCTGACGTTGCGACCGCGGTCATGCGATATTGCCTGGACACCAACGATTGGAAGTCCAAATCCACCCGCAACGCCCGGCTGGGGGCGATCGATGGCATTGCCGGCGTTGAGTTCGACCTTGAAACGGGAGATGTCGGCGATCCGGATCTGGCGATCCATATCGTCTACGCTGACACCTTCTTCTATGATCCCAGGTCGTTCGATGAGGGCTTTACCGACGCCCGTTACATGGGAATTGCGAAGTGGATCGACGTTGACCAGGCCAAGGAGCTGATCCCATCGAAGGCGTCCGAGATTGACGACCTGATGGAGACAGGGTCAGACGTCACGACCTCCGCCGATCAGGACCGGGAGCGAGTGTGGGTCAACACCAGCCTGAAGCGGCTGCGGATGGTTGATCACTGGTACATCATGAAGGGGAAATGGTGTTGGACGCTCTATATCGGGAACACCGTCATGATGCAGGGCCAAAGCCCGTTCCATGACGAGAAGGGCAAGACGTTCCCCCGCTTCCTGATGTTCTCGGCGGCTGTCGATCACGATGGCGACCGTTACGGGTTCATTCGGAACCTGAAGAGCGCGCAAGACGAAATCAACATGCGCCGGTCGAAGGCGCTGCATCTGCTCAATACGCGCCGTGTGGTGTCCGAGAAGGGCGCCGTCGACGATATCGAGATTGCCCGGCGCGAATGGGCCAAGCCGGACGGATGGGTTGAGGTCAACCCGGGCCTGAAGATGGAGCCGGACGAGTCCGCCAACCAGGATTTCGCCGGCCAGCTCGAGATGCTCCAGGAGGCCAAGACCGAAATCGAGAACTTCGGGCCCAACCCGGCCTTGATCGGGCAGGGCCTTGAGGATTCATCCGGACGGGCGATTGCGCTGCTGCAACAGGCAGGCATGGCCGAGCTTGGACCATACCTGTCATCCTTCAAGAACTGGAAAATCCGGGTTTACCGCTGCATCTGGAACATCATCACGGAGCATTGGAAGGCCGAGCGCTGGATCCGGGTCACCGATGACCAGAACGTGGCTCAGTTCTTCCAGATCAACAAGCTTGAGGTTGACCAGTACGGCCGCCCGGCGATTGTCAACGCCATCGGCTCCATGGATGTCGATTTCATCATTGACGAGGGTCAGGACAGCATCAACATGCAGGCCGACGCGGCGATGACACTGCAAAACCTCGGCCCACAGTTCGCCCAGCAGTTCCCGGAGATCGCGATCGAGCTTTCGCCGATCGAGTCCGTCATCAAGACCAAGATGCTGAAGAAGATCCAGGCTGCGCAGAACGCGCCACCCAAGCCTGACCCGAAGATCCTTGCCCTGCAGGCCCAGCAGCAGCTTGACCAGCAGGCGGCGGCCCAGGCGGCCCAGCAGAAGCAGGCTGAGTTCGTCGCCGAGCAGCAGCGCGAAGCGGCCAAGGCCGAGTTCATGCGCGAGCAGACGCAACAGCAAATGGCGTTCGACTGGCATCTGAAGGAACAGCAGGCCGGGCTTGAAATGGAGATCGAGCAGCGCCGGGCGCAGAACCAGATGCGGATTGACGCCATGAAAGCGGCTGCAGGCATCGAGGCCGCGAGGGCCAAGGGCGAGGTTGACGCGGAGATCGCGCGGGCCAACGCCAAGCCAAAGGCCGACGCAGAGTAATCGCACGAGCCGGCGACACAGGCTCAAGACGACCCCGCACGCCTGAGCGACATCAGGCAAACGTCTTCGCACGATACGCGAAAGGGTAAAATATGCCGATTGAAGCACTTGAGGGATTGACGGACCAAGACCTGTTCAACGAGGCCAACGCGGACGAAGTACCGGCTGAAGTCGAGACTGAAGCCCCGGAAGCCGAGCCTGAGCAGGACGAGCAACCGCGCGACGACGCTGGTCGTTTCGCTGGCAAGCCAACCGAGGAGCCTGAAAAGCCCGTTGCGGAGACGCAGGCCGAAAAGCCTGTCGTCGATGACAACGCGCCGCAGGTCCCATCGTGGCGGGTCAGGGAGATCAACGAAGAAAAGCGGGCGCTCGCCGAACGGCTGACGGCACTTGAAACCGAAAGGAATCAATGGCTGGCAGAACGTCAGCGGCTCACGGCACAGGACAAGCAGGCTCCGAAGGTGGAGGCGGCCAAACCTGATCCGCTGCTCGATCCGGAAGGCTACGAGAAGTACCTCGAGAACAAATTTGAGGAAAAGCTTCTCAACAACCAACGGGAATCGTCTCTCGCACAGGCTCATCGGACCTACAAAGGGGAATTCGAGGAGGCCTACGCGGCTGCACAGAAGCAAGTCGATCCTGCGCTCAAGGCTCGCATGCAGCAGTCACGTGACCCCGGCGAAACCCTGATGGAATGGCACCGTGAGCAGAAAACCCGTGCTGAAGTCGGCAACGATCCCAACGCCTATTTCCAGAAGAAGCTGGACGCATGGCTTGCTGACCCGGCCAACCAGGCCAAGGTCATCGAGCGGGCGCGCAGCACCGCAACCCAGCAACCCGGCCAGACCCAGCAAGGGCGCCCGGCCGTTTCTCTCCCGCCATCCTTGACCAGGGCGACCAACGCATCGGCGGACAGTTCCGCAGATGACAACGACATCTCGAACGATGGGCTCTGGCGCCACGCCAACGCCTAAAACCGGCCGAACCCCTGATGACCGACCCGCCTTGATGGCGGGTTTTTTATTGGGCTGACGGCTTCAGAAAGGACAAGCCGTCATGGCTCTCACTACGATCCAGGCCAACAACAAGGTCATCAAGTTCACCAAGCAGGTCAATCGGGAATGGGTTCGCGAGAACTATTTCTCGACCTACATGGGCGAAGCCATCACCTCGATCATCCGCAAGCGCATGGAGCTGACCTCCGGCGGCGAGCAGATGAACATCCCGATGGTCGCCCGCCTCGCGGCGACCGCCGTCGCCTCCGGCGCTCTGGCCGGCAACGAAGAAGTCATCGACAACTATGGTCTGCGGGCCTGGATCGACTGGGGCCGTAACGCGGTCAAGACCAACAAGGCAGAAAAGCAGAAGGATTCGGCGGCGATCTTCGATATTGCCCGCCCGCTTCTGTCGGACTGGCTCAAGGAACTGACCCGCGACGAAATCTGCGATGCGCTTTATGCGCTGGTGTCGGAATCGGCGCCTGCCGGGCTTGGTTCAGCCGCAGGCCAGCGCGTCAACGGGATCCTGTTCGATTCCTCCACCGCAGCCCAGAAGAATACCTGGGTGGTGGATAACGTCGACCGCGTTCTGTTCGGCAAGCTGAAGTCGAACTACTCGGCCACCTTCGCCACGGCGACGGCAACCCTGGACACGACCGACGACAAGTGCAACCGCGCTGCCATGCGGCTGCTCAAGCGCATCGCCCGCACCGCCAACCCGCGCATTCGGCCATTCAAGACGGTCGACGGGAAGGAATACTTCGTGGCCTTCCATGGCACGCGCACCTTCCGGGATCTGAAGATCGATCTGGAAACCATCAACAAGGACGCCCGGCCCCGCGAAGGCAACGGGATGAACAAGAACCCGATCTTCCAGGACGGCGATCTGCTCGATGATGGCGTGATCCATCACGAGGTTCCCGAGCTGGAGACCCGCGTGCCGACCTACTACACCAACGCGGGTTCTGGCGGCACCACGGACGTTCGCCCGGTCTGGCTGTGCGGTCAATCGGCGATGTTCATGGCTTACGGCCAGATGGCCAAGCCAACGCAGCTCGACAACACCGACTATCAGTTCAACCAGGGCGTCGGCATCGAGACGGCCTACGGCGTCGGCAAGATGTTCAAGAAGACCACCGGCGGCCTGCTCAAGGAATGGGGCATCGCAACTGCATTCTTCGCCGCGGCTGCGGATTCCTGATGACCGGGGCGGGCTTTGCGGCCCGCCTTTTCCCCTCACCCCCATTCATAAGGAGCCGTCATGGCTAACTATCCTGCCCGCAGCAGCGGGGACCAGACCATCAACTATCTCCGGGCTCCGATCACGTTCGCTCTCGGTTATACCGGGGTCGCGCAGGTCGGAACGATCCCTGCCGGCTGCGTCGTTCTGCGCAGCTATGTCATCGTCACCACGGCGTTCAATGCAGGCTCGACCAATACGCTCAAGATCGGCACGGTCGCGAGCGATGCCAGTTTCGGCACCGGCATTGCGCTGGGGACCGCCGGAGTAATCACTGGCGGCACGGCGTTGGCCACGGCTACCACCGTCACCCCTACAGCGGACACCGCAGTCGTCGCCACCTCGGTTTCGACCGGTTCGGCAATGACTGCGGGAGCCGGCATCGTCGTCGTGGAATACTGCCCGGTAGCATAGGCAGCCGAAACCTGGAGGGCGGGCTTCGGTCCGCCCTTTCCATTTGAGGAGAACCCATGCGCATTGGCCTCTGCACGCCATGCTACAACGAACAGGTCCATTACGACTACATGCTGTCCGTCATGGCTGTGGACCGGATGGCGGCCAAGCTCGGGTACGAGTTGAAGACCTACATTGCTGCGGGGACTGCGATCCTCCCCAGGGTCCGCAATCGCCTGATCGCCCATGCCATGGATGACCAGTGCGACTGGATCGTATGCATCGACGACGATATCGGGTTCAGTGCCGCGGACTTCTTCAAGCTGTTCAAGCATGGCGTTGACGTCATCGCCGCAGCGCCGGCAAAGCGTCATCACCGGTGGGACGAGCAGCCCGCCGCAGTGGCCAAATTCCCGGTTGGTACGATCATGGGCAAGCGCACCGATGCCGGCCGCATCTGGCGGATGGATGCGGTCGCAACCGGGTTCATGGCAATCCACTCCAGCGTCATCAAGCGGCTCGAGCCGGTAACCGTTCCCTACATCGCAGATGGCTCCCCGGTTCGGAACTGGTTCTGGCTCGACATGATCACGATCGATGGTCAGGTCACGGACGAGGGCGAGGATTACAACTTCTGCCGCAAGTTCAAATCGGTCGGCGGGGAATGCTGGGTCGATCCAGACATCCGCGTTCGACACTACACCGGTTCGGTCTGCCATGACGTCTGTCTGGCGGATGTCGAAGTCAAGGAAGAGGCAGCATAATGGCAAAACTGACATGGCTTGGCGAGGATACCGACGGTACGGCGGGCCCGTCGTTCACCACGGCGTTCGGGGGAATCAAGTTCCCCAAGGGCGCGCCGGTAGAGGTGGCCGATCGAGACATTATCGCGCGGGCCAAGCGCAACCGGTTCTTCGAGGTCGGCGGCGTCCCCGGCCGGCCTCCGAAGGACAAGACTGACGAACCCGCCGATGTCTAAAACCCGCCAAGAGATCCAGTTCAAGGCCTTCGCCATCCTCACCGGTGGCGATGTCGGGACGAACGTGTCCGCAGAGGACGCGACGGACCTTGACGGCTATATCGATGCAGTTGTCGCTGAACTGAATGCTGACGGGACGATCTACATCGACGATCCGGACGAGCTCGATGATGCGCTGTTCATCACGTTCTGCAAGCTGGTCGCGAACGCGGCGGCCGATGAGTTCGCCGGGGTTTCGGATGAGGCCAAGGCGCAGGCGCTGCGCAACCGGTTGCGGGTTCTGGTGCGGCAGACGCCGGGCTTCAGTCCGCAGATTGTGAGTTATTTCTGATGAAGCCAACCGCCGAGCGGGTCAGGGAGTTGCTCGATTATGACCCCCTTACGGGGGTTTTTCGTTGGCGGGCATCTCCTAGCAACAACACGCCGGCTGGATCGGTCGCCGGTGCAGACTGTGATGGCTATGTCCTCATTAGGGTAGATGGCGGGCGATACAAGGCACATCAGCTCGCATGGCTTTATGTGACGGGTGAATGGCCATCATCGCGCATCGACCACAAGGACACCAACAGAGGTCACAACGCCTGGGCCAATCTTAGGGCGGCTACCAATAGCCAGAACAAAGCGAACATGGGCAAGCGGGCTGACAACAAGAGCGGATACAAAGGAGTTAGCTGGTACAAGCAGACAAAGAGGTGGAGAGCCGGTATCGGCTTCCAAGGCGCTCAGAAGACTATCGGCTATTTTGACACTCCTGAGAAAGCCCATGCGGCATATTGCGCGGAAGCCTCGCGGCTTTTTGGTGAATACGCGAGGTTTTCGTAATGGTTTCTGTGCCGATTCCTTGGCCTCTCTCCACTTCACCGGGCGCCAGTCCTCAGGAAAGTGCGGGTCGTCTGATCAACTGTCTGGCCGAGCCCCTTGGCAAGGATATCGAGGCCTCAAAGAAGCTTGCCCCGCCTCCCGCGGTCTGGCGCAAATCCCCCGGCCTGTCGCTGTTCGCGGCTTCAGGGCAAACCGGATTCCGCGGCTCTATTCTGGTCGACAGCACATTTGTCGCGGCGTGGTCTGGCAAGGTCACGAAATTCACGTCTGCCGGCGTCGAAACGCTGATGACCGGATCGTTGACGGGAACGGAAAAGGTCTTCTTTGCCCGCAACAACAAGGTTGGGTCTCCCGACGTGGTTTGCGTCGCGCCTGGCACCGGCGCATTCTCGGTGCTGGCCAGTTCGGTGATTGCATTTGCTGATCCCGATATTGGCTCCCCCAATAGCGTCTGCTTCATGGACGGCTATTTCATCTTCTCGTATGGCGACGGAACGCTGCAGGCGTCGGGGCTGAATGATGTCACGATCGCCACCACGGACAAGACCAAGGCTCAATCGAAGCCGGGCGGGCTGAACCGGGTCGTGACCTTCAACGGCCAGTTGGTCGCGATGGGCCCGACATTTGGCGAGGTCTACGCGGACACGGCCAACCCTACGGGCTTTCCGTTCACGCGATCGTACACCATTCAACGGGGCCTGTTGAGCCGTTACGCCATGGCGGGGCACGACGACGGCTTCGGGTCAATGCTGGGTTGGGTTGCCGATGATCATTCTGTGGTGCGGCACAACGGGACACCAACACCGGACAAGATTTCACCTCCTGATCTGGACCGGCTGCTAGCCTCGGTCCCGGATGACAATTCGCTCGAGGCGTCGGTCTACATCTCGCAGGGCCACCCGAAATGGGTGATTTCATGTCCGACGTTCACATGGGAGTTCGATATTGGCTCGCAGAAGTGGAACGAGCGCAAGAGCTACCTGCAGACCCGCTGGCGCGCGATCGGCGGGACGTTCGCGTTCAGTCAATGGCTGGTCGGAGACACGCAAGGCGGGCGTATCCTGAAGATCGACGCGAGTGCTTTGGACGAGTACGGAAGCCCGCTGATCATGCAACTGGACAGCGGGCCTGTCGTAGGGTTCCCGGCCCGGACCAAGGTCGGTAAGGCCGATTTCAACTTCGTGACCGGGGTTGGCATCGCGACGGGCACCGATCCGATCGCCACCAACCCGAAGGTCGGCATTTCGTGGTCGAACGACGGCGGGATTACCTACGGCAACGAGTTCATCCGCGATCTCGGGCGACAGGCCACTGACGCGCGAATTGCGATGGTACGAACCGGGATGACCAGCACGCATGGCCGTCGCTGGCGGCTGAAGATCAGCGATCCGGTTTACGGTGCATTCCTTGGCGGTAATCAGGATACGAGGCTGACGCGATGACACCATTCCCGGGCAGGGACGTTCCGGTGTTTGATCGTAATACCGGGCTGATGCTGCAAACTTGGTATGACTACTTTTCGGCGCGTCAGAAACTAACGCAGCTTCCGGACGTCTCGACGGTCGCACCGACAAACGGGCAAGTCCTGATTTACAATTCAACGACCAAGCTCTGGACACCGGGAGCAAATTAATGGGCCTATTCTCGATCTTCTCGAATGATGATGCCGAGCAAGCCGCCAGACAGCGCAACGCCGGCCTGCAGAAGGGCTATGACGAGCTGTCGGGCAATTATCAGCAGGGCCGGGATGCGATCAAGACCGGAGTGGATACTGCCACCGGATACTACAAGCCGTTGATAGACAAATATGGCAGAGGTACGGATGCCTATGGCGATGCTACTGGGGCGAACGGAGCCGAGGGCTTCGCCCGGGCGAAGACCAATTTCACGACCGATCCCGCCTATGGCTTCCAGATGGACACCGGCTTGCAAGCGCTCCAGCGCACTCATGCTGCGGCGGGAAATCTGAACAGCGGGAACGCGGACGCCGATACCTTGAAATTTGCTACCGGATTGGCCGATCAGTCATATGGCAATTATGTAAGCCGATTGCAGCCATATTTTAACGCTGAGGCCGGGGCGGTCGGTGGGGCTGCTGGTGCTGCAACTGGTGGAGCTGGCGCGATTGACCGATCTTTCCAAGGTCAGGGCAACGCAGCGAATGCCAACTATACCGGGCAGGGCGCGAGCGACGCGGCGGCAACCATGAACAACTACAACGTCTCAAAGAATAGTTGGGATGCGATTGGCAAGGTTGCCGGCACGGCGGCAAACCTGTTCGGGATGTTCGGCTGATGGCTGGCATCGACGACATCATCGCAGGCGTAAGCGGCAACACCCGCTACGACTTCTCGACGTTCGGAGACCCGATTGCGGCCTACAATTCCGGGCGTGACCAGAAGGCCAAGAACGACCTCCGCGATGCGTTCAAGCCCACCGCTGAAAATCCAAATGGCATTCCAATGCTTCGGGATGGCTCTCCGGACTTCGGCTCAATGGCCAAGACGCTCTACCAGAAGGGCGCCATCAACGAAGGCAACGCGCTGATCGGCGCCTCTATCGGCCCAACCGAGCGCGCGAAGCTCGATAGCGTCGACCCCGGCCAAGCGCCCGGCATCATCAGCCCATCAGCCAACAGGATGGCTCCGGCAGCGGCACCCGTGAACCGGGGCGGCGCGCAGGCGTCGACAGCAGGGCCGCAGGCTGCTCCTCCGGCGGGACCGCAAGATCAGCCCACGGTGATGAAGATCCTTGCGGCTCAGGGCATCCCGAACGATCAGCTCGGCACGGCCAGCGCCTCGGTGGCGCGTCAGCTGGGTGTCGACCCAACGGCGCCGATCGACATCAACGATCCCCAGGTGCGCAATGTGCTCGCCCCTGCGGTTGCCCAGATCAAGAAAATGGGCCTCGGGCAGGTCCAGCCGCCACAGCCCAACCCGCAGCAACAGCCGCCGCAGCCCGGTCCTCAAGTCGCTCAGGCGCCGGTTCAAGCCGCCCCACAGACCCCAGCGCCGCAGGATGACCAGATCCTCAAGCGCCTGACCCTGCTCGCGGCCAGCCCCGACAAGGCCACCGCGGCCGCGGCTCAAACGCGCCTGAAGAGCTATCTGGCCGGCAAAGAGCCGACCACCGAGATGAAGAACGCCGCGGCGAGCGGTCAGACGCTTCCGGAATATCAGGCCTCCCAAGGTGATCTGAAGGCGACCGAGGCCGGAGCGGTCGAAAACGCCAAGGTCTATGTTGCCAAATACCAGGCTATCGACGAGGCAGGAACGCGCGCTATTCAGGAAATCCCCAAGCTTCAGATTGCATTGAAGCAGATGGAAAGCCCGGATTTCTATTCCGGCATCGGCAACAACTACAATCTCGCCCTGAAGCGGGTCGCGGTCGCGCTCGGGGGAGATCCGGACAAGGCCGCGCCGCAGGAAATCGTCAGCAAGGTCATCGCGGACAGCGTTTTGAACGGCCTTGGCGCGCTGAAAGGCCTCGGCCCGATCCGGGTTGCTGAGATGAAACTGGCGTCGACGGCCGCGATGTCGCCCGACAACACGCCACAGTCGAACCGCTTCCTCGCCAATGTCGCTATCCGGATCCAGCAACGCGCCGTCGAAGTGTCCGACATGGCGCAGAATTACAAGGATGGCGTTCTCGACGTCGGCTTTGACAAGAAAGTCCGGGAAATGGACAAGGCCAAGCCCTTGTTCACGCCGGCCGAGGTGCAGCGGTTTCAAAACATCATCGGCGGCAAGGAAAAGCAGGCTCCCGCCAGTGGATCGGCTGTGCCGCAATTCTCGTCCCCCGGAGATGTTCACGCCGCGGTCGCCGCCGGCAAACTCAAGAGCGGGGACTCGTTCGTCGATCCGACCGGTAAGACCCGGTACGTGCCATGATGGATGGGCCTTACGTCGGTCCGAATCTCGGCCCTCTTCAGCCGAACCGGGTGGCGAATGATAGCTGGGATGCTTTTCCAGAGGCCCCAGCACGCAGGCCATCAAGCAATGGCGACACCGCGGGATCGTGGGACGCCTTTCCCGAGGCTCCTCCGTCCCCGAGCGCGAAAGCTGTTGCGAGCGATGTTGCGAAGTCGACCGCTATCGGCGCGGTCGAGGGCGGCCTCGGGATTGCCGGAATGGCTGGGGATCTGTCGAACCTGCTGGCCAAGGGCAGCCAAAAGGCCACCGATTTTATCGCCGAGAAGACCGGGCTGGATCCGGGCCCGCGCGCAGCCGAAACGGTGCTGCCGACGAGCGCAAGCTTGCAGAAGCACGTCGAGGACGTCACCGGGGACTTCTACGAGCCCAAGACGACCTACGGACAATATGGCCGAACGGCCGGGCAGTTCTTGCCGGCGGCGCTGGCTGGGCCTGGCGGGATCGTCCGGAAGGTGGCAATGCAGGCAGCCGTTCCCGGCATCGCATCCGAGGCTGCAGGGCAGGTGACCGCTGGAACGCCCATGGAGCCCTATGCGCGGGCCGCGGCCGGCATAGCGGCGGGCGCGGGAGGCGCGGCCCTGAGCCGCCCCGCGACGGCTGCGGAGGCTATCCGCAAGCAACTGCCGAATCTTCCGCCGGGCGCGATCGACGATGCTCGCAACCTGATGCTGGTCGCAAGACAAAAGGGTATCGACCTGACTTGGCCGGAAGCGCTCAGTCAGGTCAGCGGAAAGCCGGTGTTGGCAGATACCCAGCGCATTCTTGAGAGCGCGCCGGGGTCACGCACCAGGATGCAGGACTTCTATTCCCAGCGGCCGCAGCAGTTCGACCAAGCCGGGCTCAACGAGTTCGCAAGAATTGATCCGCTTGTCGGCCCACTCCCTCAAAATCATGCGGTTATCAATGGAGTCCCGCACCATTTAAACCCTAATGGAACGCTTGGACCGCCGGTGACAGGGAGGCCACTTTCCCCATCCCAGATCGGGCCGCAGGTCGGCGAGGCAGCGCAAAGCGAGCTTGGAGACGTTCGCAAGACAATCAATGCGGCCTCCGATCCGTATTATAAGGCGGCCGAAAGCGTCCTACTGACGCCGGCCGAAATGAGCCACGTCAAGGCAATCCCGGGCTGGACCGAAGCGCGTGATGCGGTGCGCAATAATCCGCAGGTCGGATGGCGGGTGGCCCATCTGCCTGATAACTCGGTCGGCTTCCTCAATCAGGTCAAAAAACACTTCGATCAGGCCGCGGAGAATGCCGGCTCGAAATTCAACCCAGCCAAGAACAAGGAGGTCCAGTCGTCCAATGAGATGGCGGCCTCGGCCCTGAAGCAGATCGGCGAGGTCAAATCACAGGACTATCAGATCGCGCTCGCCATCCAGCAGCAGGCGCGCGAACAGTTCCTCGATCCGCTCTTGCAGGGCCCGCTTGGTCGTCTGGCCAAAAAGGACGTGACGACGCAGAAGGCGATCGACGTCCTGTTTCCATCAAATCCCCTCCCGAACAGTCATGTCGAGATCCACGATGCGGTCACGAGGCTTGCGGCCAAGAACCCTACCGCGGCCTCGCAGCTCGTGCGCGCTCATGTCGAAAGCGTATTCAATCAGGCTACGAAGAACTTGCACGGCGGCCCAAATCAGATGGGGGCGGCTGGATTCGCCAAGGCGCTGGTAGGCAATATCCAGCAGCGCACGAACCTTGAGGCAGCGATTACCGCGCTTCCTGGCGGGAACAGGATCTGGCAGGGCTTTGACAACTTCCTGGAGGCGGCCGAGGCCACCGGCACACGACAGGCCAAGGGCTCATTGACGGCGTTCAACGCCCAGGAGCTTGGGGCCATGTCCGGGAGCGGGATCGTCGGGGAGGCTTTCAAAACGGGGCTCAGTCCGGGTAAATGGTGGACGTTCGTCAGCGACAAGTACGGTCAATGGAAGCTCGGCAGCAACCTCGACGAACTCGCCCGAATCTTCACCGATCCGAAGTCGGCGCCCATTCTTGAGCGTATTTCGCGGATGCCGAAAGGCAGTACCGAGGCCGGGTATCTCGTCTCGCGGCTCATCATTCAAGCCAAACAGGCGCTTACGTATGACCGCGAAGCGCGAAGGAAGTAGCCGTATTTCGACAAGAACTCCGGTCACGATCATCGCAGACATGATGGCGACGAACGCAACCGCAGGGCCGCCCGCGTCCCACTTATAATAGATGCTCGCCCAAGTGACGAAGAGAACGACGGCGATCTGAACCACGTACATCATCTGAGGTTTCCCAACCCGCCCTTACCGGCGGGTTTTTTCGTGAAAGAACCGCATGGCTGGCACAATTCCTCTGAGCATGACTCAGCAACTGGACGAGTTTGGCAAACCGTTGGTTGGCGGCAAGCTATATATCATCCAGGCCGGCACAACCAGTACGCCGCAAATTGCCTATCAAGACAGTGCTTTGACCATTCCCACACCTGGCGGCAGCACCATTACGCTTGATGCGTCAGGCAGGCTGCCACAGTTCTTTCTCGCTGATGGGAGTATCAAGATACGCCTTACCGACGTCAACGGCGTTGAAAAGCTCGTCGCCGATGGCATCATCGTGACTGGTGCATCATCTGGCGGTGGCGGTGGCTCCCCGGTCGATCCGACGACCGTTCTCCAGACCGGGTGGTTGCAACCGATCTATGGTGTTGGCGTCGTCACCGGCTTCGTCAGATGCAATGCCCGCACGATCGGGAACGCAACCTCCGGGGCGACTGAGCGGGCGAACGCGGACACCTCCGCGCTGTATAGCTTTCTCTGGAACGGGGATCCAAATCTCACCGTTTCGACCGGGCGCGGTGCTTCGGCCGCTGCCGACTATGCGGCCAGCAAGACTATCGCATTGCCGGACTGGCGCGGCCGAGCGCTTGCCTTTCTGGACGACATGGGGGCCAGCGCGGCTGGTAGGCTGACATCGACCTATTTCGGCACGGCCGCGACCGTGCTCGGCGCGGCAAGCACCCCGACCGAATCCAAGGCGCTCGTTACGGGAAATCTTCCAGCACAAACCCCGACAGGATCGGTTGGCGGCAGCGGTCTGACGTACAGCTTCAATCAGACAACCATCGCCGGGTCCGCCGGTGCGTTCAACGTGCTTACAGCCTTCGCGAATAATAACTCGCTGGCGGTCAACCAGGCACTATCAGCCACTTTCACCGGCACGCCGTTCGCAGGTCAGATAGCTACACCGTTCTCGATCGTGCAGCCGACCATGCTCGCAACAATGTACATCAAGCTGTAGAACATGGCATACATCGTCAACTTCGACCAATCCAATAAAGCCGATTGGGCCTTCGACATCACCGCGACCGATGCCGACACCGGCTCAGATATCTCGTTCACCGGGGCGCTCGTCACGCTCACGGTCAAGGACGAGAACGATTGCCAGCGGCTGACGGCATCGATCGGGAGCGGCATCACCCAGCCCACTGCGCTTGTGCTTGAGGTGCTGTTCACGGCGGCTCAGATGCAGACGCTATGCGCTGGCGCGTACAAGATCGGCGCCGTCTACTCGCTCAATGGTGAGATCAACCAGATTTTCACCGGGACGGTCTCCGTCTATGACGGGGTGGCGCAGATATGACCGTCCCGCAGATCAAGGTCAAAGTCGTCCGCAGGCCACAGATCAAGGTCAAGGCCTTGGTCAAATTCCCGGCTAACGTGATCGCGACATCTCCGATCACGCTCACGAATATCGGAGGGACGTACACCTTCGGCATCGACTATTCATTGTTTGGGACCGGATTGTTTACGCCCGGAGCTATTCCTTTTGCCAATGCCCTCGGGGGACTAGCTCAAGATCCTGCGCTCTCGTGGGATAACACGCTTAAGAAACTGAACCTCAACCTCAGCGGCTCAGCCATGGCCGCCGCGGAGACCGATACCGGTTTCCAGATGGATGGCGCTGACGGTTTCGCCACGACCATCTTCATGGACTCCCACGGAGCTACGGCCGCGCTCGACTTCCGCCAGCAGGGCGGCACCAAGGCAGCTCCGACCGCGACCGCCACCGGCGCGACGATGGGTCAGATCAATTTCCAAGGCTGGGACAGCGCGGCCTACGGCAAGAGCGCGAGAGTGCGTGCGACCGCAGAACCTTCCGGAGCGACGTGGACGCCAACTGACCACGGCGTCGGGATCGGGATCTTCACGACAGCGCCGGGAACGACGTCGCTCTCCGAGAAGTTTCACGTCTACGGCAATGGCGGTCTTGCGACTACAGGCCTCGCCAGCCAAGGCGCCGGAACGCTAAACCTCGCGGCGCTCTATTCGAACAACACGCTGATCGTCGACAGCAGCGGCAATATTACCTCACCCTCTATAACATCATCCGGGAACCTGTCGCTCGGCGGCGCCAACACCTTCAAGTTCACTGGACGATCGATCATCCAGTCCGGGTCAGATGGCGACCTGACGCTGATGAACAACACTGGTAGCTCTTTCACCAGCCTGAAATTTGGCGGCGCTACCGCATCCTTCCCCGAGATCAAGCGCAACGGAACAGCGATCAATTTCCGTCTTGCCGACGACAGCGCGGACGCGCCGATTACGGCGGCATCGTTCAACGGGAATTTCATAACGACCGGAACGGGTACGCTGACCCTGACCGGGAATCTGACCGTCAATAGCACCACAGCGATAAGCGCCGGTGTTGCTGGTCAGGTTGGTGTCTGGAACGCTGGCAATCTGAGCGGCAGCGCAACCCCGACGCTCGGCGCGGCCGGCACGCTCGGCTCCGTCACGTTCGGCAATGCGACCAGCGGGCTTCTAACGCTCAGGACCGTTACCGGCGCGCTCGGGACGGTGACTGTCAGTTTGCCGGCCGCGACTGACACGCTGATCGGCAAGGCGACTACCGACACCCTGACGAACAAGACGTTCGATACCGCAGGAGCGGGTAATTCGTTCTCGATCAATGGCGTCGCGGTAACTGCAAACACGGGTACCGGTGCCGTTGCCCGTGCTGCAGGTCCGACGTTCACAACGCCAGCCCTTGGCGCGGCGACGGCCACATCGATCAACGGCAACACGTTTACGACAGGGACTTACACGCTTACCGGCGTGGCTGCGAAGACGCTCACATTCAACAACTCGCTGACCCTCGCCGGCACCGACGCCACAACGATCACGTTCCAGGGAACTGATACCTATGTCGGGCGCGCGACGACAGACACCTTCACCAACAAAACTTTCAACACGGCGGGCGCCGGTAACGTCTTCCAAATCAATGGCAACACGATCAGCAGCAGTACCGGGACTGGTGCGGTCAACGTTCTGCAGACATCACCAACCCTGATTACACCGCTCCTCGGTACGCCAACATCAGGCACGCTCACGAACTGCACCGGGCTTCCGCTCGCCGGCCTTGCCGCCCAAGCCGCCTTTACCCTTGTTGGAAACAACACCTCCGGCTCTGCTGTCCCGACTGCTGTCGATATACACGCTTTGACTCTCAAGGCTTCGCCAGCAGCTACGGATGAAGTCATTATTTCGGATCAGGCGGCGTCCGGAGCATGGAAAAGGGCCTCGGTTTCCTCATTGGCGTCTGCCGGATCGGTGTCGAGCATCGCCGGAAATACCGGAGCCTTCACGCTATCCGGGATATTGGCAAATTCAGTAAACGATCTTCGTGTTGTTGCTGCGACAAAATCAGATCAGCAGACCGGTACAAGCACGACAACTGCTGTAACTCCTGCTCAACAGCAACAGCATGATAGCTCATGCAAGGCTTGGGCTCGGGTTACGCAGTCAGGGACCACCTACACTGTCGCCGCCGGCTATAACATTGCGAGCGTCGTGCGAAACTCCATCGGCAACATAACAGTCAATTTTACGACTGCGTTTGCTACGTCCTCATGGTCATGTTGCGTCACTGCTGCATCAGGAGGCTCGGCCGCTCCTTCAAGTTTTGCGACAGGCTCAGTTGTCGTTCTCTTGTCGCTTACCACGACAGGTGCAGCGATCGATAATACTTTTGATATTCATTGCTTTGGGAGACAATAGTACATGACTACGCCAATCTCGGCCCCTGGAACATACGGCGCTGGGGACTACTACCTAGCGAATGACATCACGGTATCTGGTGGGACAGCTATCACCTTCACAGGCCCGGCGACGCTTAACCTAGCCGGGAGGAGGCTCAAGAGCACTGCTGGAGGCATCGGAATCCAGGGATCGGCTGCCAACAACGTAGCCATCAACGGCGGGCGTGGTAGCTGGATCGATGGCTTTGAGATAGGTGTTAACTCCTCCACGCCATGGACGCGCGTTGAAGGCGTGATCTTCGACAATATCACGCACATAGCCGCCACGCTTTCAGGCCACACCTCTCGCTTCTACGACAACGTCGTAAATGGCGTTGGGGGCTACACGGCTGAGGCTTATGCCGTCGGGGCCAACATGGGAGGCGACAATAGCGAGGTCGTCGGCAACGAGTTCTACAACATCTACCGTCAGCCCGGCGTTCCAGCTTCATGGATCGGCGAGGGCTGCCCCATCATTCTGAATTCTGCGGGACATAACACGTTGGTCAAGGACAACCTGATATCCAACGACACCCTTCAGCCCCACACAATTGGTGTGTTCGCTGGAGGTTCTGGCCACATTGTGCAGTTCAATCAGATGTTCAACATGAACATCGGCATTCAGTCAGCCCTAGCAGCCCCAGGATTTGTGACGGCATTCAAGAACACGATGTGGACACCTGGCGGTGCTGGTACGAATGCGATCCTCGCAAATTACGGGTTAGCCACGTTCAATGTCTTCGGCAGTTATTCTGTTCCTGTAAGCGGCTCCATTCCCAATTCAAACAATCCAACCTTCTGAGGGCACGCTCTTGATTGCAGACTTTCTCGGCGATTCGAACATGGCGGAATACTACATCACCGGCTCAGCCAATATGTGCAGCATCGTCTCAGCACGCTTCGGGTTCACGAAGTTCAACGACGGTGTGACCGGGAACACTGCAGCGCAGATGACGGCTCGGGCGCCTACTGTTCTTTCGCATAACCCGGGCGTCGTGTTCGTCATGGCAGGCACTAACGACGGCGCTCATGCCTTCGATAACAGCGTACCGGCATCGGTGTGGGTGCCTCAATGGCTGTCGGACATGAGCAACCTGATAGACGCTTTAGCTCCTGTGCCAAAGCGCATCATTTCTTCCCCTATCCCGGCTAGGCGCAGGAAGCTCTGCGATGAATGGCCGGCTGCTGTGTCAAGCCTAATTGCGCTCTGTGCGTCAAAGGGCGTGATCTACTGCCCGATGTACGAGGGCTTCGTCTCCACGGCTGTTGCACAGCTCGCCTACTCAGCACCTACGCAATACTACATGAATGAGCCAGACCGATACCACCTTACAGCGTCTGGCCACACCCTGGCTGCTGCGATCATGGGCAACTGCTACGCAGCCAGTCCCTGATAGTTACCTGAACGTCATCTTGATGCACTTCCCTTCCATCCAACTGATGCATGAGCCGTGTTCTGGCGGGGAATGCCGCGCCCATAAGTGAAGCGCGAGCGCAATACCGAAAATCGAAAACAAAATGGCTTTGGTGCTCATCGCGCCAAGGTAGCAAGCCACCAATGGACAATCAAGAACCTATCCGACGCCATCCCGGTGCCGGGCATCACAAGGATACCCCATGAACGTCAATAGCAACGCCATCCAGCAGTATGTTCGTATCGCGCTCTACCTGCTCTGGGGCAATCTTGCCAACTACGGGATAATCGTGCCTGACAGTTCACGCGCCGTCATCCTTAGCATTGCAGGAACCCTCGCGACACTAGCGTGGACCGCATACGGCACGCGGATGAATGCCCTGCTCGATCAGATCAAGGCCAAGACCGGCGTCAAGAAAATTACCGTCGAGGTCGACCCTGAGCTGATCACCCCGGCCACGGTCACCAACAACACCTCTCCCGGCATTACAGCAAAGGCGGCATGACCATGCGCAAGATCCTCCTCGCTATCGTCCTATCCATGTCACTCGCGGGCTGCGCCAGCCTGCAGCTCGCGACCAAGACCATCGACAACCCGGTCACCCGGACCCAGGAGGCCGAGGTTGAACTCGTTCTCGACAGCGCCATTCAGGGCCTGAAGGCATACAAGAAGGCCTGCGTCGACGGCGCGGCAGATGTGAACTGCCGGGCCAACATCGCGCGCGTTCAGGTCTACACCCGACAGGTCAAGCCGCTGGTCGCACAGCTCCGGTCCTTCGTCGACACCAACGACCAGGTGAATGCGATCGTGGTCTATAACCAGTTGACCGCGCTTTACACGAACATCAAGGCAGCCGCCGCCGCGGCAGGCGTCAACGTAGGAGGTTCCTCATGAGCACGAACGCAGCCAAAATCTTCGAACTGATCGAGAAGGGCCTCATCCTGCTCCCGACGCTGATCGAAGGCGGGGCGAATGTTGGAGACCGCATTCAGAGGCTCATCAGCCTGAGCAAGCAGGGCGCTGCGGGCCATCCGATCTCGGATGCCGATCTCGCCAAGATCCGGGCGGACTTCGACGCTGATCTCGACGATTTCAACAAGCCGCTGCCATGAGCGGGGAAAGCCCGACCGGACGCGGCTACACGCAGGGTTCGGACTCCTACAGCGCGTATGACGTGGAGCGGGACATCCGCGAGCGGCGGCGCATGGCGGCGGAAAAGACGAAACCCGTCTGCCCCTGCAAGGGCTCGCCGTTTGGGATGGACGTTGATCGCTGTCCGATCCACGGGATCGGCTGCACATGACTGGTAAACGGAAGTGTTCTTGAAGGCGTAGCGTAGCAGGCAGGCCGAACCACCGTTTGCCGACGATGGTCCGGCCCTAACCACAAATCAAACCCTAGAAGAGAGGGATCAATCCATGGCTGCAAAAAATACAACCATAGGTAAATCAACCCGTGATGTTCAAAATTGCACAGTTGCCGGTCACGTTTGATGTCATCCCACCACGGGAAATTTTCCCCGGAGAATATGACGGATGTCCAGGAGGCATTCTGGATAGGGATGACGGATCAGAGGGTTGCAAACCTCTGGGACGCTGCCGAGTTCATCGCAGACCTCTCGCCAGAGGCAAAGGAGTGGCTTCGGCACGCCAACAAGGCGAAGATCGAAGAACTGGAATCCACCCTTCAATTCATCAACAACGCAAATATTGTTCGAAAATTTCTCATGATCGCCGGCGCAACGATCTTCGGCGCGATCATCGCGATATCCCAAGCTGGGGAGTGGCTTTCGAAGTTCTTCATCGTGAAGATCAAATAGGTGAACTGGCTGTACTCGCTGGTTGCCTTCCTGGCGGTAGTCGGCGCGATCTCTGCATCGGTGTGGTGGACCGATGGTAGAAAAAATACCACCGATCGACCCGACTAAAAACGTCCTCGATCTAGTCCGGGCCGAGAGCGCGCACCGGGACTCTTTGCGGGATGCCGACAACAGGTTTCAGAACGCAATGCGGGAGGCCGAGACCCGCCGCCTCAATGAACTGGCAGCGCAGAAGCTGACATTCGATTTCGAGATGTCGCGGGTACTAAGGGCTAACCAAGACGCGACCGCTACGTTGATCTCAACATCCCTGCAGGAGGTCAAGAATGACCTTTCCGAACGGATGTCAAAGCAGGAGCAATTTCGCTGGGAGAGCGGCGGCAAGCAGCAGGGCATAGGGGCGCTTGCGGCGACGGCCTTCAGCGTCATCAGTCTAGCCATCGCCCTCGGATCTCTGGGTTTTATGGTCGCGAGGCACCAATGAAACTCATCGGGGGATGTTCTGAACCGGACAGTAGCAGCGGCATAACCAAGGCGCTGGTCACGATCTACACGAGCGGTCATCCGCTGTATGTGTGGGTCAACGTGCTTAAGGAGCATATCGATTTCGACTGGAATAAGCCTGTCGAGGTCATCATCAGGAACGTGGAGGAATAGACCATGGGTGCGAACATCTGGTTTTGGCTGATCTATGTTCTCGTCGGCGTGTTCGGAATGTGGGGTTTGAACCCTTGGAGCCCGGCTCCAACGTGGGCCCCGTGGGGAGGCTGGCTTGTGCTGTTCATCCTCGTGGGGATTCTCGGGCTGCACGACTTCGGAAGCCCCATCCGTTGAGGCACATCTTCAACGTCACGCTGTTCTCGATCGTGCTGCTCGGCCTGGCCATCTCAACCGGGCATTCGATCGCGGAGCACTGGCCATGGTGACCGTGGTGCGCTGGCTCATGATCCTGGCCGCGATCGCGGTGTATCCATTCTATCGGCTGTGGATTGCCGGCGGGAAGCTCGCTGACGCGAGGGAGCGGAAGCGCTTCAGATCCGCAACTCTTCCTCGACCTCGACGCTAACATTGGCCTTGAGCTTTCGCTCATACCGAAGTTCCTTGAGGCGTCGGATCATCTCCTCCTCGCCCGGGTATTCTTTCGACCATCGGCCAGCATGGAAAACAGCCGCGCAAATAAACATCATGCTGAGGAGTCCAAAGAGCGGGTCCATCTGAAAATCCGTCGGTTATAGCTTATTAAGATAACTCAGGACCGGCTTGCTGGCGGTCATCAGCCCAACATCTTGCGCAGATATGACCTTCATCTCCTAGAAATATTGGCTTCGGCCCAAGCGGATTAACCAGACATCTCGGACAGAATGGGCCGTGTTCTTCACCCGTGAGTTGTCGCAGAAGCTCTCCATCTTGCGCGAGAGCTTCTATCATCTCTTTCCGGTCAAACATCTGTTTTCCCTTGCTCACCGTCAACGATGATATCGACGGGCTCGAACGGCTGCGGCGGGTCAATCCCAGCCGCAGAACAGGCTTTTAAAACTGCCACTTCCGGGGATTCACCAAGCGATTCCTCTCGCAGTATTGTGAGCTGTAGAACGGCGAACTGATCGGGGGAGACGTGTATCTGCTTTCGTTCTGTCATCGTTACCGCTACCCGACCATTGCCGCGTGCTTGGAGCACAGAAGGATAGGTCCGCATCTTGGACACCTCGGTGCAGGTTCGATGATATTGCCGGCATTGTCTAGCTCGACAGTCTCGAATGACCGCCTGCGCGCACGGAGAGCCGTTTGCCGCGGCTTCCTGGTCGGGCCGGTGAGCGCCTTCATCATCGCATCGTGCATCTTGTCTGCAAGCCAACGGCGCGCGTCCTCTTCGCCCCACTCACTCAATCCCGCCTGCCAGTCAGCGTCTGCTTCTTCGCCCATGTCGATTACCTTTCTGTGATGATTGCGCAACTACTCTCCTGGCACCCAAACGGCGAACTTTGGCCGGCGCAGTGCGTCACGGTCCGCTGCTGGTAACACCAAAAACCCAAGCCGCATGATCTTCCTTCCTAGCCAACGTCTCATGTTTCCCTCGTTCTCTGCTGATCAACGAAGGTTGCATCGATCCTGATGTCTCCAACCACTTCGCCATGGTGCTCCAAGATCGCTCGCGCAGCCGGCACAATGCCAGCGATGATTCCAGCACGGTTTTTCCCGGAGAGAACGAGGCCCGGAATGTCGTCGCTCGTGACATGTAGTCCGCCATCGGCGCGGCATTCGATATTCACCCTGAGTATTTGCATCATCATTAACTACCTAATTCAGAAAGTGTTGGTGGCTTTCGCCTCTCCAGATCCGATAGACGGTCCCGGCGTGAACATTGTGCTCGGTGGCAAGCTCTTTGGCTGCTCGCGCTCCCTTTGCTGACGCTATCGCCCTGACCTGTTCAGCCCTCAGCGCCGTTTGCTTTCGGGACGAATACATCAAGCCAGTGTGGATACTGCTGATCGTGGAGCGGGAAACACCGAAGCGCTCAGCCATTGAATACTGAGACTCGATGCCCTTGAGCGAGCGGATTTCTTCAACCTGGGCGGGGGAAAGCTGGAAACGGCGCTTGCCGTTTAGGTTCGAATAATTGCCGTGTCGCAGCCGGTCCTCCGCATTCCCCTTTCTGTCCTTCCAGATAAGATGGTTCGGGTTGATGCACTGCATATGAGCGTTTCCGCACGTGTGGGAGGCCTCATGCTTGGGCGAAGGCCGAGGACCATTCCGCTGCTCGCACATCCACTGATGCGCGTACAGCAGCTCTCCGTCGAGACCGAACTGTCCATATCCCGTTCTTTTGTTGACTGAGAAGGGGTATTTCAGACAGTTCGTGCCGACGTGGTTCACATGCTCGCGGAGCCATGCGATCACTTTCCCCTTGCCTCGATTGTAGCCGCCGCTAGGCATCATGAATCCCTCGGTTGCGACGCGATAATGAAACTCAGGCTTCAGGTACGAAGATCATCAGGAAAGCTCCAGCGAGTATTCCCCGTTATCGTCCTGCTTCAAAGTTACAACAGTGAAGTTCTCGCCGGATTCACTAAAGATCGGGCAATTCACTATCTTGTGGTTCTCCCCGATATACTTGTTCAGAAAATCCATTAGGTCGAGAGTGTCCATTTCCAGTTTTTGAGTGGCTATCACCTTGTCATCCATCAGTCTTCTCCTATGAGTTGTTTGGCGGCGTCGCACGCGGCCATGAACGCCATAACCTTCCTGAAATCCCGCACCGTCGTCCCGTTCAAAGCACCCAAATTCACATGTCCGCAGGCTTCGACAAGCTCGCGCAGCGCCTTCCGGTACTGCGCCGCCATGACCTGCGAAGCCGCCGCCGCGTCCATCAGTTCCGCAGCTTCAGGATTCTTGCGCTTAGCCATAGCTTGCCTCCGTTGTTGATATCGTCTATATAAATGATATCTTCTATTACGTGTCAATAGGTGATATCAGATATGGGGCGAAAAAAGATCAACGACGAACAGACCCCGGCGCGGTTCCCGGCCGGTACGCTGGCTCGGGTGGATGCCGCCTTGGACGAGGGTGAGAAACGAGCCGACCTCATCCGGGAGGCGGTAGAGCGCGAACTCAAGCGCCGCGAAAAACGGCACTAACTTGCCGTCACCGATGTTTTGCGAATTCAGGCCCCATCAGGAGCCGGCCATTGTCATCGTGATATCGCCACCACAGATCCTCGAGCCGATCCAGGTCACTCCGCGGCCATCCGATCTGTAGGCAATATGAGAGCCAACGAGCGCATGCGAGGATAGCCTTCCGTGTTCGTGCCATACCGTCTCCTGCCTTTCCCGCCGTCCCGATGACGCGGGCTAAAATGGGATCTCGTCGTCGTGGAGCAGATTGATCGCCTTCCGCGGCCACACCCGCTCCAGCAGCCGGAAGAAGAACATGCGAACCGGATAGGTCCGGTCACGCCACCATTGCCGGCGGTTCTCGCGGTCCATCTCTTCCTGATAGGCCCGCTGGAGCCTAATCTGCTGGTTGATCTCTTTGCGGCTCAGGTACCACGAATGAGGGCACTGATGGCATTCGGCGCGGCCGGTTAGGATATCGAAGTCGTAATCCTCGTGGTCGCAATCTTCCTCGAAATCGTCAGAGTAGCGATCGTGCGGGTCCGTGGTCTTCCACTGGTCGTAGGTCATCCGAATCTCCTCACCGCCTATTGCGGTTTTCCGCAAACCTACTGACTGACGGGTCCATTGAAATCATTCAGTTCTAAATTAACCCTTCCTTAGGGCTGTTTTTCCAGCGCGTCGGCGATGCGCTCTGCGGCCGTGACGAACCGATCCATCATGTCGAGCATCATCAGTTGCTCAGTGCGGCCACGGACCTGATGGTCCATGTCCTTGAGCTTGTTCCGCTCGGCCTTGCGGGCTTCGTACTGTTCCTTCGGTGTCATCACTCGCACCCACAAACTTGTATGTCCCACCCCTTGCCGGTGTGGTCCTCGTCCTGGTGCTGGTCGGGGAAGAGGTCGCTAACGTCCTGATGCAGCTTCAAGAGCGTGGGGTATCTGCCGACGACCCTCCCGTCCTTGTCGACCAGCTCATAGCGGGTCTTGTGAGGGCGGCTGCCAAAATCACCATTCCCATTCAAAGCGCTCATATTTCCCTCACATCCCTATAAGTCGTTGTTAGTATTGCCTTGTTCAACTTCTGCCTCCCCCACCAGCCTTCTAATAAGCGGCTGATTTGTAACAACATTCTCGTCTACTTCCCTCACTTTAGCAAGCGGTGAGGGAATAGATTTCAACTTTTCCGCAGCTCCTGCGGCCAACTTGGCGCGGTTCGCCTGTTTGGTGTAATGCGCGGCCATCCGGCCTCCGGTCCATCCGAAGATGGCGTCGAGCTCGGCTTCGGTGGCGCCGTTCTCAGCCGCGATCGTCGCCGCAATCTTGCGAACGCCATGGGCGCTCTTTTCGATGCCGGCGGCTCGGGCGGCTTCCGAGAACGCATTGCCGAAGGATTCTTTGACGAATGGCCCGCCGCGCTCGCCGACGATCCATGTGTCGGTCCCGGTCGGGCCGGCCGTAAGCGTGGCCTGCAGCACGTCCAGAACGGGCAGGGCAACGACAATCATCTCCCCGCTCTTCTCGGTCGCGATCGTTGCAACGCCATCCTTGACTTTCCCCGGGCCGATCCTGGCAGCATCCCCGCGGCGAAGGCCGGTGTAGAGCAGGACATCGAGCCAGACGCGCGGCGGCGTCCCCAAGGGCCAACGCTTCTGGTAGGCGGTGATATCCTCGCGCGTCCATGGCGCGAAGCCAGATCCCCGGCGCCGCTTCGGCGGCTTGACGTTGGCGGTTGGATCAAGCCTGACGTGCCCGCGCGCCTTGGCCCACTGGTAAAGCCCGCGCATGGTGTCGAGGAAGTTCCGGGCGGCCGATGGCGTGTCGGCGCGGCGGTCAAGGCCTTCGACGATATGCCCCTCTCGAATGGCACCGAACGGCTCAAGCCCGGCCGTCTTAAGGACGTGCAGCATGATATTCTCACGCTGCCGCCGCGTGGCGGGGGCGAGCACCTTCCACGCATCGGCCTTGCGGTAGGCGTCCCACAGCCATTGCAGCGAGCCTGCCACCGCGCCGCGCTGCGTCTTTCGGCCTGCCAAAGCGTCGTCGTATTCGACCTTGAATGCATCCGAGCCATATTCGGCGAGCAGCCTGTAGCGTGCTCCATGCCCCTTGCGGACATACCAGACGACACGACCGCGCTTGCGCTCGCGGTGGAGATGGGGAGGGCGGGGTCTTGGCATGGCGGCGATCAAAGAACGATCTCCCGTTCCGGCTCAACCGCTTTTTCTTCCTTCGTCGTCTGTTTTTGGCGTTGCGGGTCAATCAAAATTGTGCCGTCCGGCATGATGCGCACCGAACCCGCGCCGCACTGCTGCGCAGCCCGGATGGCGCGGGCGACGTCGGCTTGCGTGATGCGTGCGGGGGTGCGGGACATCGTTGTCAGTTCGAAAGGGAATGTTTTGCAAGCAAGGCTGTTGCCGTAGCGCACCCAGCAGATGCCGATGACTGGATATATTGAAGCATGTCAGGAGCCGCCGCGATCAGGCGCGCATTGTCGAGCGTAGGCCCGTCGCTTGTCATGAAACAGACGCGCATATTCGGGGCAGCCTCCTGCACCACATGAATGTTGTGGCGCGGGCCGTCGAATGTCCAAGGTCCTGGGGTATGATCGCTCATTAGTTTCCATTTCCCGAGGGTAATGCTGACCGTTCAAGGCCAGCTAAGACAGTATTTTCGGCGTGTGATTTCAGGGCTCTGTCCATACGCTCTGCATCGACGCTGCACATAGCCCATTGGACTGTGTCTCCGGACTTTTCGAAGTCGTCTGCAAGGCATTCAAATCGAGCCTTTGCATGGTAAAGGGCGTCTCTTATAGGATCATCCACGTCGCTCATGAGTTGCCTTTCCCGATGGTGAGCGATGAACGGAGCGCCTTGACCCACTCGACTTTGCCTCGCGTTCGCTCAATTTCCTTGTTCCGTTCCTTCTGGTGGTAGACAACGGAATCGGCCAGCCGATTGATTTCCTGCTCACGCCAAGTTGCGCCGTCCAGCAGCGCCGGGATCGATGGCGCATAGTCTCCCGGCAATGAGCTTGTAAGCTGTTCGATCATGAACTCCTTCATCCCGTCGTGCTCTGGTGTCGGTGGTTGCCACGCCCTCACCTTGGCAAGCATGGCGTTCAGCCGGGAGGTCACCACCTCTTTGTCAGCCAGTTCCTTTGCGTGGAACGCGAGGGCTTGCCGATGGGCTTCCAGAGCCTCCGTATCGGCCGCAGCCAAAGTCATGGCTTCGACCTCGCCCATCCGCTTGAGATCTGCCGCGATGCGGTCATCATACCACTTCGTCTGTGGCAGCATCTCTGTTGGTATCGGCGCGTCCATCGGATCGTCCCTCATGTTGATGAGAGGGCCGAAAGCCCGCGCGCATCGCATCGCGAAGTCCGAAAACTCCGTGACTTCACCGTCTACAACACCGCACGTATATCCGGATGGCATGTCAGTTTCCTTTTCCAGTGGTGAGGGATAGAGCGAGGACCGGGGATCGAACCCAGCCGCCTATCATCCAGCGTCCGGAGACGTCTCTAATGCTGGCCAACCAGCCAATAGATCGGATGTGGCGCATCACCAGATGCCTCGCATTGTCAACTCGTTAAAGCGGTTTTCATGATTGCTCGTCCGATCGCTTCCGGGATTTGTGGGATGACGGTGTTTCCGAGAGCGTGCAGTCTGTCCACCCAATCGGCAGGCCGCTCATCCATTCCCCGAAGCAGGGGTTGAGGAAAACGATTTCCTTGGACGAGCGGAGCCCTGGCGATGTCGAGCAAATCCGGCGTGCCACCCTCCCACCACGATCCAGTCTTGCCAGGACGGAGGCCTTGGAGCAGTCCTTCCATTCGCTGGCCGGCAGGGTAGGCAACAATCCAGATGCGCTTTCGAGGCTGTGGCGCTCCAACGAAGGGGCCTGGAATAACGTCCCATTCCGCATCATACCCGATCTCGGCAAGCGACCGCAGTACGCGGTCAAGTCCGTACCCGGCGAGGCGGTCAACGTTTTCGATGATCGCGAACTTCGGCCTGATTTTTTCGATAAGGCGATGGTACTCAAACCAGAGACCGCTTTGATCTCCGTCGAGACCAGAATGTCCGCCATGGACAGTTGCTGCGATGCTGACGTTTTGGCAGGGAAATCCCCCGCAGATGATGTCAGGGTGTTGCCCGTTATAGTCATCTTCTCCCCGGAGATGCCTGACATCTGTAAAGATAGGCACGTTTGGCCAGCGCCTGGCGAGCACTCGGCGACAGAAGGGGTCGATCTCGCAGAACGCGATGGTTCGCATTCCGGCTCGTTCGAGCCCGAGGCTGAAGCTGCCAATTCCTGAGAAGAGATCGAGGACATTCACGAGTTGCCTTTTTCGTCAGACAACGCTGAAAGAGCCGCCTTGTAGGCGCCAATGCGGAAATCAACGTGGCTGATGTCATTCCTGTCGTAGCTGTCGCGAATGAAATCCAGCGCATTTCGGGCGCTCGCAAGCTGCGCGTCAGCGTCTCTCCACCGACCCTCCCAATATCGTTCTGCTGGGTGAGCTTGGAAATGCTGGATCGTGAGGGCGTGCTTTGCCTTCTCCTCCGCAAGCTGGGCGCGGAGGCTGGCGATCTCGGCGCGCTTTTCGCTCACCGCCTCTTCGGTCGCATCAAGTTGCGCGCGTAAGCCGTCGATCTCGGTGGCCGCGCAGGACGCCATGGCCCGCAACTGATCTGCGGCGATCGGAAATTTCTCGGTCATGATCGATCCCTTCCTATCGGGGCAATAAGGCGAAGGCGTCGATCGCATTCCGCGCAATAGTATTCGGGCTCTCCATCAGGAAGCGGCCCCCCAGCTGGATAGCCATTCATGATGTACTGCCGCACGTTGCGAACTCTGCGAACCGGCGCATCCGGGCAGCATCGCTCTAAGTTGTCAGGTGCAAAATCCATCATTAATTTCCCATTACCGAATATCGATCTGCCCGCCCGGTGAGACGATCGCCACAGCATTTTCGAAGAGTGGATTGGCCTCGTTGGTGAAGCGGGCATCTCTTTCGCGAAGGATGTAGATGTCCTCGCCTTTCTCGGCGGCGAGCGCCTTCAGTTGCTCGGCGTCATCCGTGATGTCGATATCGCCGAACCAGAACTTTCCGCCCTTCTTGGTGCAGATGTTGGCATTGAAGACGCAGACATGACCTTTCGGAGCGATCTTGCTGCCGCTGATCATCCGGCCAACCCTGAGATCAAACTTGCTCATATTGGTTTCCCTTAGCTAAAACGTTGAACCGGCGGCCGTCCCGCATGGGTGCGCTGGCGCCTGGCGAAACCTCGTGACGGAATCTTCTGCTTCGCCGGCATCAGGTCATAGGAGCGCTTCAGCACCCGATCGGCCTTGGCCATGCGCGGATTGTCTTCCTCAACCGTCTTCTTGTCCGCGCAGACGTCGCAGTAGCATTTGCAGTTGTCGATCGTCGGCTCTCCACCGAGCCCGTCAGGCTGCACGTGCTCGAATATCAGATGGCCTGCGCGGATCACCTTGCCGCAACCTGGGGCTTCGCATTTGGGGATCCCGTCAGGCTTGCAGGCGCGGGCGAATGCGGCCTTTCGGACTGACTGCGGGAATTCGGTTCGTTTTTGACCGCGGAGGCTCATACCAGTTCGAGCTCCCGAAACTTCACGCCGCGCTCAGCGCCAAAGGCATAGACAAGCTCTATAAGCTCGCTGATTTCTTCCTTGCTCATCTGGGAGGTTCGCATTCCCAGCGGGACGAAGGTTCCGGCGTCGATCCCTGGCACAACGCGCGTGCGGCGCAGGGAGGCCGTGAGAACGTCTTTCCAGTCCTCGCTGCTGAGCTTCTGGCCGTACCAGTCGACCTGCTTGCTGATCTGCTGCAGGAGTGACCACATCAGCGCGTTTTGATCGAGGGACCGGCGCGGCGCCCGGAACTCCACCGTCGTGCCTTCCGGCACGTTCTGAGCCCATCTCGCGATCAAGTTGCGGTCGGCTGAGGCTTTGATCTGGACGACGGCGCGGGACATCAGGCGGCCTCCGCAGTGCCATAGCGCCGGATGTACTCGACGGTCTGGCGAAGCTCGACATTGAACAATTCGACGGCGAGCGCGATCGACTTGATGTAGTCTTCATCCCGATAGACGCGCTTGATGAAGATGGGCAGTTTCGGGCAATAGCTCACGAAATCCCACCATTCGCGTTCGCAGACCCACATCCCGCCGTGAACCTGGGCCTTATGCTCGGACGGCAATTCGTCAGCCAGAATCCGCTTGATCTGGACGTGAGCTGCAGCGGACTTGATTTCGAGGCCGCCCTTATCGCCAATCAGGCTGTCAGGGCTTGCGCCCTTGTCGCCGTTGCGGATGAAGCCTACCCGCATAAGCTCTGTTTCCCGGGTGAAGGCGTATAGGTCACGCGCCTCGTCCTCCATGAGCTTGCCGCGCTCCATGTCCGCATTCGTATAAGTGGCCATTGGCTCGCCGGTCAGAATTTCGCCGGCCAGTTTGTTCAGGTAGTCGACGCGTGTTGCGCTCTTGCCGCCCTTCGGTCCGACTGCCATAACCGTGTGAAACTCGGAGGCTGTCGGGATACCTGCCCGCGCAGCGAACCATTCCGGCGATCCCTGATCGCAGTCGATGATTTCGAGCATGGCTCAAGCCTTCCTGAATGCATTGATGGCATTGACGCACGCCTCGTAGTGCTCGGTTGGGATATCCTCCAGCCGCTCTTTCGCGAGGCCCTTTGATTTGGCCCACTGCAGGAACGCCTTGCGGCTCGCGCCCTTGTCCTCAAGTAGCTCGATCAGGTTGTCTACCTGGCGCTGGGTGATTGAGCCTTCGGGCGGGGTGTAGGGTTCCTCGGTCTTTCCGGCTTTATTGCCGTCGTCGTCCTCGCCAATCACGAGGTTGAAGATCATCCCGAGCAGATAGCGTCGGCCATAGGTAACGCCGGCCCCGGTGGCGTGCGTCTTGGTCATGACGTCGCCGCCCTTGGCGCCCTTGCCGTCTGCCGGCATGTCGAGATAGGGACGCTCGGTATGGCCGCCGCAGGAAAGCTTGCACTGCACGCGGATGTGACCTTCCGGTGCACCCTCGCCCTGGTAGAAGCTCAGGGAGAATCCGTGTTTGGAGTAGATCGGCCTGACAGCGTTATCCAAGGCGTCATACTTCGCATAGCGACTCTTGGTCTGCGGGTTGTTAGCGTTGGCCGCGATCGGTCGCATTTCCTCTTGCGCGCGGGCCATTGCGGCATTGAACGCGGTTTCAGCATCGCGAGCCAATGCACGCTCATACAGCGCCGCGCCGCGCTCGATCCGCTCGATATCCACGGACGGATCGGCCATCATGCGGGACAGTACGGCGAGCAATTGACTGGCCGACGTCGCTTGCGGGATCGGCATCGACGTGGGCGCATTGCTGCGGTCGGATATCTTCTCAACTGCGTTCATTTCAATCCTCCACCTTATCCAGGCCACGGCATTGCGAGTAATCGTCTGCGCTCGGCTGTCCGATCTGCCACGTAACGAACAGGAGGATGACGACCGTCAGGGCTCCTGCGATGTATGCAATCACTCAGCCATCTCCGCGCCTACCGCTGCGAGCACGTCGGAATAGCGGACGTCCAGATCAAGCGGCGCCTTGAAGAAATCCGACATGAGCCGGTCGATCCGTTCTTGCGGCGGAAGCTCTCGCATGGCTTGCCATCTGGCGAGTTCGAGGTTGGCGCGCATCTGTGGGGTCACTTGCATGGCTCCTTGAGAGCGGTGCGCGCAGCCTTGTCGATACGCTGAAGCTCGCGCCAGAAATTATCGATCACCTGGGCATACTGATCATTGCTCGTGATCTGGTAGCCGTCGTATGATGTACGGCACGACATCAGCGCGGATTTTAGTTCGCCGTTTTCTCGGGTGAGCCGGTCGACATGCTCAGCCGTGTAAACCGTGCCTCCACCGTAGTTCGGAATGGATACGCGGTAATTGCCACCGCGCCATGTGATGTCGAAGCTGGTCGGCTCACCCATTGGCTGTTCCTTCCTTGAGAGAGGAGAGGGCGGCGCGGGCTTCATCAAAGTCCGATGGGCCGAACCAGTCACAGATGCGATCCCGCATGAGCCCGTCTCTGATATCCTTGCCGTCTTCCGTGGCGCCGAATGACGCGAATGTCTCCAGCGCCTTCCGCATCTCCTCGTTCTCGCGGGTGAGGCGGGCGTGGTTGTTCACGGCCTCGACGATGAAGGCGGCGTTGGCTTCGCGTTCTTCCATGCTCGGCTTATATGGCTTCCAGCCGGGGGCTTTCCCCTCCACGATCGAGTAGCCCATGCCATAGCTTGATTGATCGTCCGGATTGCAAGCGCCCCAGATCAGATCAGTTCCTTCCTCAACCCGCCAAGGCGTCGGCGTGTGCTCACCCATTGGCCACCTCGTGCTTGCGGAGGTCGATGAAGGCTCCCCAGTGCGAGCGCATCAACGCGATCTCGCTCTCGATGCTCTCTTGGATGTGAGCCGCCAGCGTGACCTTCGCGTCCTCGGTGTTGAGGCTCGGCTCATCGGCCAAGAACTGTTCGGCGAGCGCGTAGCAGGCGGGATCGTAGGTCTTGGCCATGATCACACGCTCCAATGCTTGCGGAGGTCATGCGCATGATCGAACGCGGCGGCCTGACGGTCGAAGTCTTCCGGCTCCTGCAGGTCGAGCGATTCAACGAGGTCGGCGATCGCAGCGAACCGGGTGTGGCCATAACCACGGATGCGGCCGTCATGGCGCTCAAGGTAGGCGCCGAACTCGCCGTTCGGGCAAAGCCCGGTGATGACGTCGCCGTTGTCGAAGTGGTGGGTGCGGGTCTGTTCCAAGGCGGCTCTCCATCAGCGATCTAGCGATCCGATGGACAAACCCTATTCCAAGCAATTTGAAATAGCAACAGTAGATTACAAAAATTTTGGAATTAATTTAGTATGGCGTAAAATTACCGTGTCGTGAGCCGTTCTCGTAGAAATTGCGTGACCACTGTCTAACATATGTTTAAGTTACGGCGACAACGTGTCGCTGATCAAGCGGCCTAAGCCAGAAACGCAAAATGGTAATCGAGGTAAAGTTAAATGATTACACAGGCTTGGCATAGGCGGCACGCTATCCAGATCGCTGCCGCACTACCTGAAACGCTTGAAGATCAACTGGTTGTTCTGGATTTGGCGCGCGAGCTGGTGACTGGTTTCCTCGCAGGAAACGACCCTCAGATGTCAGATCCGGTTCTGGAGCGCGAGCGCGGCAACGTCGTATCGCTCTCCTCGGCCAGCAACGGCAAGAGTCTCTGAAGCACGGCGCCGGTCAGCGCAGCTTCGTTTCCCCTCTGCAGCCAGTCTCCGCTCACCCACGGCATCTTGTCCAGGATTCTGTTTTCGACCTCGCGCGAGATCGGAAAGCCGTTTTCGATATTTGAGAGCCGAGAGAGGGTAATGCCAAGAAATTGGGCAAACGCCTGGCGCGTCGGGTACGGCGACGCCCGTCGTAATGCCCGTAAGCGTATCGCGGTAGGGGCGAATCGCCCGCCTGTCTCTTGGGTTCCCATGGCTGAACAATTTGCCCGACTACCAAATTTTTTGGTAGCTAAGCTTTTTGGCCCTTGTAATTTCAAATAGCTTGGAATAACCATGGGGGCATGAAGCTCGAACATCTCGAAACCGCTGATCAGGTCTTTGCTGCACTGGGTGGCTACACCGGCATTGCCGAGATCGTTGGATGCAAGCCGAACCGGGCCAGCAATTGGAAAACCTTCGGAAGTTTCCCGGCAAACACATACATCGTTCTCACTGAAGCATTGCGCGAGCGCGGCAAGACCGCGCCGGCCTCGCTATGGCGGATGATGCCTGCGGAGGCTTTGTAATGAGCCGAAAGCCGCTGCAGCGCCAAGTTTACTTTATCAAGCCGGTCGGGCTCGATGGCCCGGTTAAAGTAGGGTGCTCTCATATTCCTGCTAAGCGGCTGATCAGCCTGATGACATGGTCTCCATTCAAGTTGGAGGTGATCGGATCTGTCCCCGGTACCGCCAATGATGAGAGATTCCTGCATCAATGTTTCGCGAAATGGCATTCGCACGCGGAATGGTTCTATCCCACGCGAGATTTTCAAAATGCGGTACAAGCCATCCTTGAACACGGCATTGGGTACGCGCGTGAAAACCTGACGGAAACCGGAAAGATCAGGCATCACTTCAGATCTCCAGAGACGCGCGCCAAGATGTCGGCCTCGTTGCGTGAGTCGTGGGTGCATCGCAAAGCTCGAGAAGCCGCAAAGAAGGCTGTCTCCGATGCCTCGTAACTTCGGAATGAAGAGCCGACCGGGCGCGGGGGCTGGCGATCGCCCGGCCGGCTCCATTGCGCTCCCGGGGGTAGGGCGCAATTCACAGTTTTTCAGTTCTGACAGAGGTGGGGAAAGCAGACCCACTGAGACGAAGACCGGAGAGTGGCAGGATCGTAGGCCTGCGCTGATACGTCCGGAAGCTGGGGTCGCGTCCAGCCTGTCAGAAGCTCATTCAGTCCCGGAGCGCTCCTCCCGAGCCCCGGTTCACTACGGCGCGCCAATGCGCCGGATTTTATCCTGGCCAGTGCTTGGCCAACGTCCAAAGCCCGCCAACGATCATTACAATTCCGAGCCAGATGAAGAACGACACGATCGTCAGCCGAGGCCATGTGATGCGTGGCAGCTTCATCTTCATTCTCCCCTGCGCTCACCGCTTGAATCTCTTCCCGCCATTCACCCGGTTCTCAAACGCCGCGATCTCGCGCAGCCGACATTCGAGAAACCGGCGTTGCTCTTCGCTCTTCTGTTCATCTTTTCGGTCCCGGCGTTCTTGATCGGGTTCATCGCCTTCCTTCTGTTCGTCTAGCCGTAAATGCCTGACCACATTCGCGGTTGCCGCCGCGAGGGTCAAGAAACTGAGTGGTTCATTGTCATTCTGTCCTTCCATGTTCAGGAGTTGAGCATGAAAGGAATACCACAGTGTCCATCGACGATGGAGAGTTTGTCCAAATGAACGCCATAACCGACGTGGAAGCGGTTCATCACTTCGCCCGCACAATCGAAGATGCGGAAGCTAAGCGGCTGGGCATCAAGGTACAGGAGGCGCGTATCATCCTAGCGCGCCGGCTGCGTACCTCGCCTGGCACTCTCGAAAACATTCGCCGCCTTCGGACCAAGATCGTTCCGAACTGGCTGATGAATAGGATCAAAGCCGAGTTCGTTGCTGTCCTGCAGGTCGAAATTTCAAGGCTTTCGAATGAAATCAATCTCGCTCGCAAAACTGGCGTGCACCATTCTGATGCTGCGCTTTGCGCGGCTGCGGCTCAGCTTTCGGCGGCTCGCCAGATCCTGTGCGCGGAGATCGGATCGGTGACATTCACCCATGACCAAGACCCACCAGTGAAGGAGTGACCATGCAAGGGGCAAACAGCATCACACCGACAGTCCTGCAAATCAACGAACGCTCGAAGCGGTTTCACGCCGACATTGCGCGGCGCGCGGCTGCATTGGTGCCGGCGCCTTTACCACCGCCACCGACACCGACTCCAGCACCAATCCTCAACCTTCCGCCGATCCCGGATCACCTGTTGCGTGAAGCCGAGGATATATTGTCAGTCCTCTCTGAGAGGAACTGCTTCGGCCCGCGCATCATTCTCATTCAACAGGCGGTGCTGCGGCATTTCCCCGGCGTGACCGTCAACGATCTGATCTCGGTGCGACGGGATAGCGCCGTCATCGAGCCCCGCCAGATCGCCATGTACCTCTGCAAGGTGCTCACGACGCGATCGACAATAGAAATCGGAAAACGCTTTGGAGGACGAGACCATACGACCGTGATCCACGCGTGCCGAAAGATCGCCGCGAGGGTCGCGCAGTTCGACCACTTCGCCGCGTTCGTGGACACGATCAAAGCGGAACTGACATGACCGACATCTTCACCACCTTAAAGCGCCTCCAGCGCCTTCCCCGGCCGCACCGGATCGCCCATCTGCAAGCCCTTGTCAAAGCCGAGCCGCCGCGATCGATCCGCAGGGGTGAGCTTGAAGCCGCGCTGAAAGCCGAAATGACGGCGCAGCTTCGCAAGGAAGGTCGTGCAGCATGAGAGCAGCTCGCCTCACTCGGCGGGAAAAGCAGGTCCGTGATCTCCTCCTGCAAGGATACGAGAATAAAGAAGTCGGAGAAAGCCTTGGCATCTCCCACCGTACGGTAGAGGAGCATCGGGCCAATCTGTTGGGAAAATACAGCGTTCGCAACACAGTCGAACTAATGCGGGCTGTCTATCACATTGAAGGAGCGCCAGCATGAAAGCAAAGCTCGCCTACATGACCTTTCCGTCTCCTGGGGTCTTCATCTTCAACTACCAGATCGGAGACGGCGAGCTTCAACGCATCGAGATTACAAAGGCGCATCTGGCCAACGTTCTCATTGATGCCGCATCAGTTGCCTTGCGTGAATACTCATCATCACAAATCGGGGATAGGCATGAGCGAGACGCTGGGCGGCAATTCGAAGGAACAACTCAGGTCGATAATTGAGCGGGTTGAGGCTCTGGAAGCCGAGATCAAAAGCATCGGTTCGGATCGATCTGACATCTACAAGGAAGCAGCGAGCAATGGGTTCGACGTGCCTGCGCTCAAGGCGATCGTGCGAGCTCGGCGAGAAGACCAAGAGAAGCGCCAAGCCAGAGAATCCATGATCGACCTTTACCGCGGTCACATGGGGATCAAGTAATGGCCGGTCTCAAGACCTTCGAGGTTATGCCTGTAGACGTCTTCGTAGGGGGCTGTGGGCACGTCGTGCTTTGCCAAGAATGGACCGATCAAAAGTCGGAAAGCTATTTGCGGGTGATGATCAATCCTGCCGATGCCGAGAACGTGTGCCGGCAAATTATGGCCGCAGCCGAGAAAGCTCGAAAGGGCCGATCGTGATCCTAACGCCGAAGAACTGGAAATCATTCCAGCACTATAAGGAGCGCACGCCGTCATGGATCAAACTCCACAAGGGGTTGATGACAGACTTCGAGTTCGTGCGCTTGCCGGTTGCTAGCAGGGCGCTAGCGCCAATGCTATGGCTGCTAGCAAGCGAGTACGAAGACGGTTCTATCGACGCATCTATCGAGAAGATCGCATTCCGCGTCCACATGAGTGTTGAGGATTTGCGCACAGCCCTAACCCCTTTAATAGACTCAGGTTTTTTCTCTGCTAGCGAAGTGCTAGCACCCTTGCAAGCAACCTGCTTGCCTAGAGAAGAGGATATAGAGAAGAGAACAAGAGAAGAGACAGAGAAGAAATCTCGTGCGGCTTCGCCTTCGAGTGAGGATTTTGAATCTCTTCGGAAGGCTTACCCCAAGCGCAATGGGAACTACGGCTGGAAGGCTGCAGAGAAGAAATTCAATTCGTTGGTGAAGACTGGGGTTGATCCCAAAATCATTATCGCGGCAGCCGTGCGACTTGGCGAGACGCTGCGCTCGAAAGTGGGTACGGAATTTATTCCCATGCCGGCGAGTTGGCTCAACTCGGAGGATTTCCTCGAGGTCGCCGTCGTTGCCTTTGGCGAGCCTAAGGCCATCGATTGGGAGCCGATTGTGCGGACGTGGACGAAGACCGGCTACTGGTCACACCAGGCCGGGCCGGATCCGGAATCGCCGGCTTGCCGGTGTCCGCGGGACATCATCGAGAAGCTCAGCGCGGAGGCGAGGCAATGATCCGAGATCCATCTGACGGTTCAGTGCGTGAGGCTCCGAAGATCGAGGATAGCACTCCGAACGCGGCTACAGTTGCTGCTCTTGAGGAGGCTGAGCGCGGCGGTGGCGAGGTTGTTTCCGGCCTCCGCGAGCCCTCGAAGCGCGGCGATGTGCAGGCCCGGCTAGAGGCAAGTCGGGAGTGGTTGAAGGCGTATTTCCAACGGAAAACAGGGTAGGCCCTATGCAGGTTTTTGACTTCTTTCAGGCGTTTCTAATTCTTGTTGGTGCGTGCTTCACAGCCGGATGTGTCGGTGCCGCATTTACGTTTGGCGTCGTATTCGTGTGCCAGAGAATGAGATTTACGCCGCTTAATGTAGAAATAAATCTCAACGACTATCGGCCGATCGAATAGGGAGGTCTGCAATGACCAACGTCGTGAAGCTCTCCGACTATCGCGCGGCCAAGCGGAGGGCTGCCCAAGGCCCTCAGGAGCTTGCTGGTGCGTTTTTATTGGGCGCCGGCCTCATGGTGAGTATCGCATGGCTTGAAGCGATGCAGGCACAGTCTGAGCTGTTTCTGGTGCCGTGGCCTGGCGGCGTTGATGATCTGCCGGTTTGAGGGGGAGGCCATGGCTGAGGGTATCACCTGTTACGAGCGAGATGAAGAACTGTGCGAAAACCGGGATTGCGCCCTAACTGGATGCATCCGAAGGGGCTCTGCAATGACTGAGATCGAGGAGACAGTTGAGCGTGTCGCGCGGGCGATATTGGAGGACGATAGGCGCAACGGCCATGCTGACGAAGACTGCACTGCGGCATCCTACCGGTCAGCCGCCCGCGCCGCCATCGCCGCGATGCCCTCGCCGTGGCGGACGATAGACAGCGCGCCGAAGGATGGGACGCGAGTGTTAGGTTATTTCCCCGGCATGGCTGGCTACGCCTCTCGGCTTGATGTGCAGTCAATCGCATGGACCGGGTGGGGTGGTGGAGCGTGGGAAACAATCGGAGGTGGTAAGCCACTCAGTAGCGAGATAACCCACTGGATGCCCCTCCCGCTTCCCCCGGAGGCCTGAGCAATGAGCGTCTACGCGCCAGACCTCTTTCCCATCCGCCGCTCTCGCGTGTTCACCCCGGAGCGTGACGCCTATCTACGGGCAAACCCAACGGTCGATCCTTTCATCCTGGCCGACGCGCTCGGGGTCAAAGCCCGCACGATCTACATGTACCAGCGCAGGCTGGGGATTCGTCTGTGCACATGGCACCATCACGGAGCAGCGGAATGAGCGAGAACCAGAATTTGGCGTCAATTTTGGCGTCAGGGACGGGGACGATCGGCAGCATCACCGTGCAATCGCGGAGTTATACTTTCGAGCCGTTGCCAGACATCACGGCCTATGAGTTGGCCTTGGCGACTAAAGCGCTGTTGCCGTTTCTGGGCCAGCGCGGCTCCTTTGGTCCTTCGCTGATTTATATCATCGACAATCTGTCCCCCGATGTGAAGCGGCATTTCCGTCACCACGAGGCTCAATGAAATGACCCGCGCCCGCCAGCCCTACAACCCCGCCAAGGTCCACGACCGCCGAGCGGTGGAGACAAACCGCGGCGCCCAAGTCGCTCCAATGGTTGTGGATGATCCCATGGCCCTAGAGCCCGGAGATAAAATCGCCGTGATGCGCAACCTGCGAGACGATCCGCTGGCCCGGCTGCATTCCCGCAAGTCGATCAACGAAGCTCAGTATCAGGCGGGCAGGGCATTTCAGGCCGACTGGGAGACCGCATCCCGCGGCCCGCGAGCAATCGACCCCGGCAAGGAAGCCGTTGACGGCGGAAGGATGCCGGAGGCGATCACAGAGCCGCAGCGGCGCGCCGTGGCGCGTCTGGCGCAGATCGACCGTGGCTTGGGGCCTGACGGAGCCGCGCTCACCAGGGACGTTCTCATTGAGCGGCTGGCCTATGTGGAGATCGCACGGCGCCGCGACCTCCCCGGCAAGCGGTGGGAGGAGTATTTCGGGTTTCGGTTTCGGCTGTGCCTTGACCTGATGGCGGCAGTCTACGGATTTTCGAATGAGAGGCCGCCGCGGGATTGTGTGCATAATCATCATCGCACTTGACCCCGGGGAACCTTCATGTCCTTTTGTCAGCGTCGGCGCGAAGTGATTTGGTCCCGGCACTGCCCCCGCCCCGCTTACGGCCTCAGTGCAATTCTGAGGGGGATCGCCAGTTTTAACTGGAATTATTTTGACCTCAATCCACGAACTGCAGCAGGTTATCTGGCTCGACACGCCAAAGGGCCTTGCGCTCGCAAAGTTCCTGATCGACCGCGGCACGGATTCGGATCTGGAGTGGGTCACCGCAATCAACGAAACCGGCGAATGCTGGACGTTCTCGAACGAGGATATCCGCTTCGCCAAGAACCTGACGCTCAACCGACGATGCGAGTGGAACAAGAATGCCAGCCCTGACAAATCCCAAGCATGAGCGCTTTGCTCAGGAGGTCGCCAAGGGCAAGCCTCACACGGAAGCCTATGAGGTCGCCGGCTATCGGGACGGCAAGCGTAATGCTCATCGTCTAGGGACCAATGAGGGTATCCTAGGGCGCGTGAGGGAAATTCTAGGAGAACGCGAAGCCCTGCACGGTCAGGCGACCGCCGATGCGATTAAAGCCACGGCCCTTACCAAGGAGTGGGTAATTGAAATGCTCACCCAGAACGTCGCCAAGGCCATGCAGGCCACGTCCGTAACCGATGACGAAGGCAACCCAATTGGCGAGTTTCAGTACCAAGGCAGCGTAGCGAACCGCGCTCTTGAACTGCTCGGCAAGGAACTCGGCATGTTCATCGACCGAACCGTCAGCGAGAATGTGAACACAAACTATGTCGTCTCAGGCGATCCCGTCGGAAGCGTTGAGGACTGGGAAGCCGAGCACAGCCCGAAGCACTAAGCTCGCTTGGTCACCTCAGCCTGGTCCGCAAGCCGCGCTGGTCAAATGCCCGGCCGATGAGATCTTCTACGGTGGGGCGCGAGGCGGCGGCAAGACTGACGGGATGCTCGGCAAGTTTGCTATCAAGGCGTCTCGATATGGCGAGGACTGTGTTGGGACGTTCTTTCGGCGGACTCGTGAGGACCTGAAGGAGGCGATCGAGCGGTCAAAGCAGATTTACGGTCCGCTCGGCGCGTCCTGGAATGAACAAAAGAAATGGTGGACGTTCCCGAATAAGGCGCGGTTGAAGTTCGAGTATCTGGACAAGGATGCTGACGCGGACAACTACCAAGGGCACAATTATACCGATATTTTCTTTGAGGAGCTGACGCACTGGGCCGATCCGACGCCGGTCAACAAGCTTCGTGCGACGCTTCGATCGGCATCAGGTGTGCCGTGTCAATTCCATGCGACCGGAAATCCTGGCGGGCCGGGCCATCAATGGGTTCGAGAGCGCTACATCACGCCAGAGCCGAGCGGCTGGAGACTGATCTGGGAAGACTTCGCGAATCCGTTCACGGGCGAGAAGATCCGCAAGAACCGGGTATTCATCCCGTCGAAGCTGAGTGACAACCATTACCTGGGCTCTGATTACGTCGCCAACCTCTACCAGTCCGGCTCAAAGGAGTTGGTCCGGGCATGGCTGGAGGGCGATTGGGACGTCATTGAGGGTGCGTTCTTCGACTGCTGGGACGCGAGCCGTCATGTTGTGCGGCCATTCGAGATACCTGAGGACTGGACGCGGTTTCGGTCTGGTGACTGGGGCTCGGCCAAGCCGTTCTCATTTGGCTGGCATGCAGTCGTCGGCGATAAGTTTTGCCTACCGTCCGGGCTGTGGCTGCCCCGAGGTTGCTTGGTGCGCTATCGAGAGTGGTACGGCATGCAGCCGGGCAAGCCAAACGTCGGGCTCAAGATGAACGCGGATGCGGTTGGCCGGGGAATAGCTGAGCGGGAGGCTAAAGATCCCAAGCTGGTCGGCGGCGTGCTCGATCCGGCCGCATTCAGCGAGGACGGCGGCCCCTCGATCGCTGAGCGGATCAACGCCGAGCTGATTAAGGCGAAGCTGGTCCCGTTCAGGCCGGCGGATAACAAGCGAGTG
>Ga0207675_100000393_pt1 | contig 41975 bp, 38 predicted proteins | sample KBSSwiS42_FD_184305 | JGI IMG/M metagenome (GOLD analysis project Ga0207675, IMG submission 184305) | Switchgrass rhizosphere microbial communities from Kellogg Biological Station, Michigan, USA - KBS Switchgrass S4-2 (SPAdes) (version 2) | ecosystem: Host-associated > Plants > Roots >...
CCGGACTACCTGACCTCGGTGCGCGACGGCGGCTTCTACGGCTGGCCGTACTGCTACTGGGGCCAGACGGTCGACGACCGCGTGCCGCAGGATGCCGCGATGGTGACGCAGGCGATCACCCCTGACTACGCACTCGGTGGACACACCGCGTCGCTCGGCCTGGGCTGGGTGCCGGCGGGCACGCTGCCCGGCTTCAACGAAGACGGCATGGCGATCGGTCAGCACGGCTCGTGGAACCGCAGCACGCTGAGCGGCTACCGCGTGGTGTTCGTCCCGTTCGCGAACGGGCGGCCGAACGGGCCGCCGCGCGACATCCTCAGCGGCTTCCTCGCGCCCGACGAGCGCGAGTCGTACGGACGGCCGGTCGGCGTGGCGATCGGGCCCGATCGCCGCTCGCTGCTGGTGGCCGACGACGTGGGCGACGTGATCTGGCGGGTCAGCGGCGCGCGCGGCTGACGTGATGCGCGCGCCACGCGAGCGTGGCGCAACGGCGTGACGCAACGCACGCAGGCGGCCAGAAGGTTGTCGGCGAATGCAACGCACCCCCGTCGGCAGTGCACCGGCGGTGCACGATCGCGTTCCTCCAACGCAGCCGTTCGCGTTCGCCGCCGTAGTCCGTGCCGCAGTCGTCCCCGCTTCCCGCCCCCGCCACCATCTCGCAGCTTTACGCCAGCCTGTGGCGCCATGCTGAAGGCGCGCGCCTGACGCTGCTCGGCGCCGCCGCGCTGCTGATCGGCTCGCAGTTGCTGAAGTTGATGGCGCCGTGGGCTGCCGCGCACGCGATCGACACGCTGCAGCACGGCGGCGCCAGCGCGCTGGGGCAAGCCGGCCTGTGGGCGATGGCGGTGGTGCTGATTTCGATCGGGGCCTGGACGCTGCACGGGCCCGGCCGCGTGCTCGAGCGCAACGTCAGCGTGCGCGTGCGGCAGCAGGTGGCACACGCACTGCACGCACGCCTGGCCGACGCGCCTTTGGCATGGCACGAGACGCACCACTCGGGGCAACTGCAGCAGCGCGTGTCGCAGAGCAGCCATGGGCTGCAGAACTTCGCGCAGAGCCAGTTCATCTATCTGCAAAGCGCGGTCAACTTCTTCGGGCCACTGGTTGCGCTGTGGCTGCTGGCGCCGCTCATCGCCGGGGTGGCATGCGTGGGCTATGTGGTGGTGGCGTGCGTGATCGTGCGGTTCGACGTCGTGCTGATGCGGCTGTCGGTGCGCGAGAACCACGCCGAGCGCCACTACGCGGCAGGCCTGCTGGACGTGCTCGGCAACATCGGCAGCGTGCTATGCCTGCGCCTGCAACCGGCGACGCACCGGATGCTGGCCGGGCGCCTCCACGCCGTGTTCGCGCCGTTGAAGCGCGCGATCGTGATCAACGAGGCCAAGTGGTGTGCAGTCGACCTGCTCAGCGTAGGTCTCACCTGGGGCCTGGTGACGACTTTCGTCTGGCGCAGCAGCGCGGCCCACGACACGGTGATGATCGGCGCGCTGTTCATGGTCTACCAGTACGCACAGCAGGCCGGCGGCGTGATCGGCTCGATGGCGCAGAACTTTCAAGGCCTGGCGCGCACGCGCACCGACTACGCCAGCGCGCAGCCGATCTGGGAGGCGCCGCAGCGCGGCGCGACCGCCTCGGCGCCGTGGGGCCACTGGCACAGCCTCGAAGTGCACGGCCTGCAGCACCAGCCAGCGGGTGCCGACGACAGCGCACCCGCGGGAGCGCCAGGCGCCGCGCGCGGAAGGCTCGAGGACGTGTCGCTGCGCCTGACCCGCGGCGAACGCGTCGCGATCGTCGGCCCCAGCGGCTCGGGCAAGAGCACGCTGATGCGCGCGCTGGCCGGCCTGTACGAGCCGCGCGCCGCGCAGATCGCGGTCGACGGCTGCGCCCAGCCCGGGCTGCGGCACCTGGGCGGCATCGCCACGCTGATCCCGCAGGACAGCGAAGTGTTCGAGTGCAGCGTGCGCGAGAACATCGCGTTCGGCCTCGCCTGCGAGCCACAGGCACTGGAGCGCGCCATCCGCGTCAGCGCGCTCGACGAGGTGCTGGTCACCCTGCCCGACGGGCTCGACACGTTCGTCAGCGAGGGCGGCGGCAACCTGTCGGGCGGCCAGCGCCAGCGTCTGTGCCTGGCGCGCGGCGTGCTCGCGGCGCGCGACAGCTCCCTGGTGCTGCTCGACGAGCCGACCAGCGCGCTCGATCCGATGACCGAGGCGTCAGTGGTCGAACGCTTGTGCGAGCACTTCGCCGATGCCTGCATCATCGCCGCGGTGCACCGCATGAGCCTGCTGAAGCACTTCGACCGCGTGGTGTTGCTGCAGGCCGGCCGCGTGCTCGACAGCGGCCCTGTGCACGAGTTGGCGACGCGCCAGCCGCTGTTCGCGCGCATGCTGGCCAGCCAGGCGGTCGGCTCGGCGGCGGCGCTGACCACGCACACCACACGTTGACGCACCGGACGCGTCGCTGGCGACGCGCGCTATCCTTCGCCGCGTACAAGGCCCGGCGCGTTCAGCGGGCCAGGAGTGGCAAGACGGTGTCCGACCCCGCATCCATCCCCCCAGCGCCGGGCGGCGCGCTCGACAAAGCTGCGCTGCGTCGCAAGTACCGCGAGGAGCGCGACAAGCGGTTGCGCCCCGACGGCAACGATCAGTACCTGCAGCTGAAGGGCCGCTTCGCCGAGTACGCCGCCGACCCGTACACGCCGCTGCAGCCACGTGCGCCGCGCACCGACCACGTGACGTTCGCGTTCGTCGGCGGCGGCTTCGCCGGGCTGGTGACCGGCGCGCGCCTGGTCGAGGCCGGCGTGCGCGACGTGCGCATCGTCGACAAGGGCGGCGACTTCGGCGGCACCTGGTACTGGAACCGCTACCCCGGCGCGATGTGCGACACCGCGTCGATGGTGTACATGCCTCTGCTGGAAGAGACCGGGCACATGCCGTCGGAAAAGTACGCGCACGGGCCGGAGATCCTCGCCCACTGCGCGCGCATCGGCCGCCAGTACGGCCTCTACGAGCACGCGCTGTTCCATACCGAGGTGACCGATCTGGCGTGGGACGAGGCGCGCTCAGTCTGGCTGGTGCGCACCGATCGCGGCGACGCGTTCACAGCGCAGTTCATCGGGCTGGGCACCGGCCCGCTGCACGTGCCGAAGCTGCCGGGCATTCCCGGCATCGAGTCGTTCCAGGGTCATGCCTTCCACACCAGTCGATGGGACTATGCCTACACCGGCGGCGACCGCTTCGGCGCGCCGATGACGAAGCTGGCCGACAAGCGGGTGGCGATCATCGGCACCGGGGCGACCTCGGTGCAGTGCGTGCCGCAACTGGCGCGCGACGCCGGCGGGCTGTGGGTGTTCCAGCGCACGCCGTCGTCGGTCGACGTGCGCGCCAACGCGCCGATCGATCCGGCGTGGTTCGCGACCATCGCCACGCCGGGCTGGCAGCAGCGCTGGCTGGAAAACTTCACCGCCAACCAGGCCGGCGGCAGCGCGACGGAAGATCTGGTGCAAGACGGCTGGACCGACCTGGCGCGCCGCATCCGGGCCAAGGTGATGCGCCTGCCGCGCGAGCAGATGACGCCGCCCAACATGCTGGCCGCGTTCGAGGACTCCGACGACGAGAAGATGAACGAGATCCGCGCGCGCGTCGACGCGATCGTGCGCGACCGCGACACCGCGTGCAAGCTCAAGGCCTGGTACCGCCAGCTCTGCAAGCGGCCCTGCTTCCACGACGAATACCTGAAGGCATTCAACCAGCCGAACACGCACCTGGTCGATACCGACGGCAAGGGCGTGGAGCGCATCAGCGCGCGCGGTGTGGTGGTGGCGGGCGTCGAATTCCCGGTGGACTGCGTCATTTACGCCTCGGGCTTCGAGGTCGGCACCCCGTACAAGCGCCGCGCCGGCTTCGACCTCACCGGGCGCGGGGGCGTGAGGCTGTCGCAGCACTGGGCCGAGGGCATGCGCAGCCAGCACGGCATCCACGTGCACGGCTTTCCGAACGCGTTCATCGTCGGGCCGACGCAGGGCGCGAACCTGATTTCCAATGTCCCGCACAACCTCACCGAGGCCGGCAAGACCATCGCCGCGATCGTGCGCCATGCGCTCGACGTGAAAGCGCGCGAGGTCGAGGTGTCGAAGGAAGCCGAAGAATCCTGGATCAGGCTGCTGCTCAGTGGCCCGGGCATGCTGATCGGCTCGCTCGACTGCACGCCGGGCTACTACAACAACGAAGGGCACGACGCCGGCTTGCGCGCCAAGCTCAACGTGGGCTACCCGTTGGGCGCGCAGGCGTACTTCAAGTACCTCGACGGCTGGCGCACGTCGGGGCGTTTCGAAGGGTTGGCGTTCAGGGCCTGAGCGCACCGGCGCCCCAATCAGGCGCGGTGTCGGATCACCGGCGCCGCAACGGCGCACGCCTGCGCCGAGGTGGTCTAGCCCGCCAGGCTGCGCATCGCGGCCTGCAGCGCCTCACGGCGTTGCAGGCCTTCGCTCCACAGTCGGCCACCGATGAGGCCGCCGTCGACGACGAGCGCGTGCCCGTTGACGAAGCTCGACTCGTCGCTGGCCAGCCAGGCCACCGCATTGGCGATGTCCTCCGGCAGGCCGGCGCGCTGCAACGGCTGCAGCTGCGACAGCGCCTGCTTCATCAACGGCACCGAGCGATCCGCCGCCTCCGTCGTGAGCCCGTAGCCCTTGCCGAAGATCGGCGTCGCGATGCCGCCGGGACAGATGCAGTTGACGCGCACACCGCTCTCGCCGAGCTCCATCGCGACGCTGTGCGTGAGGTGGATCACCGCGGCTTTGGCAGCGCTGTAGACGTGCGGGCCGAAGCCTGTGCGCATTCCCGCGACGCTGGCGGTGCTGACGATGCTGCCGCTGCCCTGACGCTTCATCAGGGGCGCAGCGTGCTTGATGCCGAGGAACACGCTGCGCAGCAGCACGCCGATCGCGACATCGAACGCGTCGGCATCGACGTCCTGGATCGGCCCGCCGGGCCCCGGGATGCCGGCGTTGTTGACCAACACGTCGAGACGACCGAAGCGCTCGGCCGCGTGCGAAACCAGCGCGCGCACGTCGGGCTCGCGAGCGACGTCGCAGTGGCGGTACGACGCTGCGTCGCCGAGCTCGGTCATGAGCGCCTGTCCGCGCGCGTCCTGCACGTCGCCCACGATCACCTGCGCCCCGTCGGCCACGAGGCGCCGCGCGATCGCCTCGCCGATCCCGCTGGCTGCGCCGGTGACGATGGCCACCTTGTCCTGCAATCGTGTCATGGCACCTCGCTGGTTAGAGTCGGGCGAACTCGCGGTAGCCCTTGGCCACCGACGCCTGCGGCGCCGGGATCGCGCCGCCGCTCTGAGCGGTGACCGGAAAGATCGCGTTGATCTGCCCGGTGCCCGAGGCACCGAAGTACGGCGTGACCACCTCGACCTTGCCATCGTAGTCGGACCAGCCGAGCGCGCCCAGCAGCATCGCGGTATCGTGCATGAAGCCTTCACCGTGGCCCTTGCTCGCATACTCGGGCAGCATCTCGCAGAACTCGGTCCAGCGCCCTTGCTGCCACAGCTCGACCACGCGGCGATCCAGCGTCTCGAGGAACGGACTCCAGATCTTGAACGCGAACTGCGGGGCCAGCCCGTTCTGCGCGAAGCGGTGGCTCAAGGACCCGCTGGCGAAGAACGCCACGTTGCCGTCGTAGTGATCCTCCACCGCCTTGCGCATCGCCCAGCCCAGGCGCGCGCTGTCGTTCAGGTAGTGCGCGGTGCACAGCGCCGACACCGAGACGACCTTGAAGTGCCGGTCGGTGTTCATGTAGCGCATCGGCACCAGAGTGCCGTATTCCGGACCGAGCGTGGTCGCGTCGTGCGCGAGCGTCTCGACCCCTTGCTCATTGCACACGCGCGCCAGCAATTTGCCGAGCGCCGGGTTGCCCGGGAACTCGAACGGCATGTTGCTGATGAAGTGCGGCAGCTCGTTGCTGGTGTAGACGCCCTGGAAGTGGGGCGCGCAATTGATGTGGTAGTTGGCGTTGACCAGCCAGTGGGTGTCGAACACGACGATCGTGTCGACGTCGAGCGCGCGGCAGCGGCGCCCCAGCTCGACATGCCCGTCGATCGCGTCCTGCCGCGTGCCGCGGCGCTCGCCGGGCAGCTCGCTCAGATACAGCGACGGCACGTGCGTGATCTTGGCGGCGAGTGCGAGCTTGCCCATCACCGATTCCTTGGGTAGGGCCCGTCCCCAGGGGGAGGGCCGGGGAGGGGCTCCATGCCGCCCCAACAGGCTACGGCATTCATGCCGAACCCCAGTGCGGGATGTGGTGCGAGCCGAGCGACACCGCCACGTTCTTCGGCTCGAGGAACACCTCATAGCTCCAGGTGCCACCCTCGCGACCGACGCCGCTGGCCTTGGTGCCGCCGAACGGCTGGCGCAGGTCGCGCACGTTCTGGCTGTTGACGAAGCACATCCCGGCTTCGATCGCCGCGGCCACGCGGTGCGCGCGGCCGAGGTTCTCGCTCCACACGTAGCTGCTCAGGCCATACGGGATGTCGTTGGCGATGCGGATCGCGTCGGCCTCGTCGGTGAACGGAATCAGGCACGCCACCGGGCCGAAGATCTCGTCCTGCGCAATTCGCATGCGGTTGTCGACATCGCCGAACACCGTCGGCATCACGTAGTTTCCCCGGCGCAGATGCGCAGGCAGTTGCGGCGCATCGAGCCCACCACACAGCAGCGTGGCCCCTTCACCCGGGCCGAGCTCGATGTAGCGCCGCACTTTCGCAAGGTGCTGTGGACTGATCATCGGGCCCACGATGGTTTTGTCGTCGAGCGGATCTCCGATCGTGATGCGCTTGGCCCGGTCGGCGAAGCGTGCGGCGAAATCGGCGTAGATCGATTTCTGAACCAGGATGCGGCTGCCCGCGGTGCAGCGCTCGCCGTTGTTGGAGAAGATCATGAACACTGCCGCATCGAGGGCGCGCTTCAGGTCCGCGTCGTCGAACACGACGAACGGGCTCTTGCCGCCCAGCTCCATGCTGAACTTCTTCAACCCGGCGGCCTGCACGATGCGGTTGCCGGTCGTGGTGCTGCCCGTGAACGAGATCGCGCGCACGTCGGGGTGCGCACACAGCGGCTCGCCGGCGTTCTTTCCCGTGCCGTGCACGACATTCAACACCCCCTTCGGCACACCAGCCTCGAGCACGAGCTCGCCCAGGCGCGCCGCAGTCATCGGCGAGAGCTCGCTCATCTTCAGCACCGCGGTGTTGCCGAAGGCCAGGCACGGCGCGGTCTTCCAGGTGGCCGTCATGAACGGCACGTTCCACGGGCTGATCAGCGCGCACACGCCCACCGGGTGGTACAGCGTGTAGTTCAGGTGTGTCGGCGTCGGATAGGTGTGGCCGTCGACGCGCGTGCACATCTCGGCGAAGTAGTAGAAGTTGTCGGCCGCACGCGGCACCAGCTGCTTGCCGGTCTGCGCGATCACCTGGCCGGTGTCCTGCGTTTCGGTGCGCGCGAGGTCGGGCACGTGCTGGGCGATCAGGTCGCCGACCTTGCGCATCAACGCGGCGCGCTCGGCGGCCGGCCTGGCAGCCCAGGCCGGGAAAGCGGCCTTGGCAGCAGCCACCGCGGCGTTCACTTCGTCGGCGCCTCCGTCGGCCACCACGGCAAGAACCTCTTGCGTCGCCGGGTTGATGGTGTCGAAGGTCGACCTGCTGTCGACCGGGCGGCCGTCGATCAGGTGCTGGATGCGCATGCGGAGATTCGCTTTCTCGGTCAGCGGCCGAAGGTGGCGTCGTCGACGATGAAATTGGAGAGGCGACCAATGCCTTCGATCTCGGTGACCACCTCGTCGCCGACGTTGACGTTGACCACGCCTTCGGGCGTGCCGGTGAGGATCACGTCGCCAGGGTTCAGCGTCATGAAGCCGCTCAGGTATTCGATCAGCGCCGGAATGTCGTGCACCAGGTCGCGCGAGTTGCCCTGTTGCGTGACCGTGCCGTTGACCAGCGTGCGCAGGTTCAGCTGCACCGGCGTGGCGATGTCGGCGGCGTCGACGAACCAGGGGCCGAGCACGGTGCCGCCATCGCGGTTCTTCACACGCGCGTTGGGGCGATACCAGTTCTCGAGGTAGTCGCGGATCGCGTAGTCGTTGGCCACCGTGTAGCCGGCCACGTGCCCCATTGCGTCTGCGCGTGCGATGCCTTTGCCCGGCACACCGATCACGACCGCGAGCTCGCACTCGTAGTGCATGAAGGCGGCGTCGCGCGGCCGGCGTGTCTGGCCGCGGTGGCCGATCACCGAGCCCAGGCCTTTGAGAAAAACCAGCGGCTCTTCCTGCTTGCCGAAGGAGAGCTCTTTCGCGTGATCGGCGTAGTTCAGGCCGAGCGCGATGATCGTGCCGACCTCGAACGGCGCCAGCCACACCACCGCGTCTTCGGCGACCACCCGGCCATCGGCCAAGCGCAGGCCTCCCCCGTGTGGCGTCGCCTCATGGATGGCCCCGGCATAGGCCACGCGGGCGCGTTTCACGCGTTCGTCCCCTGCGACAGGGCCAGCTTCATGCGTGCGGCTCCATCGGATGATCGTGCGGCGCACCGGCGGCGACCAGCGTGTGCTCGAGGCGGCCCAGCCCGTCGATCTCGATCACCACGCGCTGCCCCGCACGCACGTTGGTTGCACCATGCGACGTGCCGAGCAGCAGAATGTCGCCGGGCGCCAGCGTCATGAAATCGGTGACATCGGCGAGCAGCTGCGCGAGCGGCCGGATGCGCTGGCCGGTGTCGGTGCGGTGGGCGAGCGCGCCATCGACCCACACGCGCACCGCCAGCGCATCGGGGTTGGGCGCCCGCTCGAGCGGCACCGGCTTGCCGATCACGCAGCTGCCGTCGAGCGCCTTGAAGCGCACCGACGGGCGGTAGAAGCTATCGTGCGACACGCTGAGGTCGTCGACGATCGCATAGCCAGCGACGAACGACGCCCAGTCCTGGGCCGGCACGCGGCTCGCCGTGCGGCCGATCACCATGCCCAGGTTGGCTCCCACCTGAAGTGTCTCGACGCCCACCGGCAGCTGGGTCTGCGTACCGGCCGCGGCCAGCGTGTTGCGCGGCTTCACGTACAGCACCGGCGCCTTCGGTGGCGCCTTGTACGGCGCCTCGTTCGCTTTCGCACCCAATGCAGCCAACGCCGGTGCATGGTTGAGCAGCACACCGTACACCGTACCGCTCAGGCGGTAAGGCGCGAAGGCGAAGGGCGCGAAGGGCACGAAGGGATTCGAGATCATCCGAGCGGACCGCCCGCAAAGGCGAGCCGCTCGGATGTTAGCGCCGCACCGCGCCGGCTGCGCTCAGGAGGGCAGGAAGTCGACCGGCCAGGACACGACCATCACGTCGACGTCCTTGTTGCCGAAGTCGAACTGCTTGATGCGGGCCAGCAGCTTGCGCTCGAGCTCGGAGGCCTTGAGCTCGGTGGACAGCACGCGCACGTCGACCACTTCGCCCGATGGCGCGATCTTCAGCTCGACCACCACCTTGCCTTGCAGCGACGGATCGTCGCGCAGCGCGCGGTTGTAGATCGCGTAGATCGCGCCCTTGTTGCGCTCGAAGACGAGCTTGATCTCTTCGATCGAGCGGCTGGCCTTGCCGCTGCCACCCTTGTGCAGCGAGCCGCCACGGCCGGCGCCGGTGCCGTCGCCCTTGACCCCGCCACCGCCGGCACCGCCACCGCCGCCGCCACCGGCCACGCCTTCGACGAGCGTGGTGGCGCGGCCTGCAAGGCCGCCGCCGCCGGTGTTGCGGCTGTAGGCCGCGGTGTTGATGCCGCCCGAGCCATTGGTGGCGTTGGACGTGATCAGCGAGCGCACCGGGACGCCGGCTTCGTCGCCAGCGCCGACCCCGACACCGACGCCCGAGCCGACGCCCTTGCCCTGCTTGATCTCCTGGTTGAGTTGCACCGCGACCGGAGCGCCCCGGATCTCTGCGATCTGGTCCTTCATCGCCAGCAGGCCAACGCCGGCGGCCTTGCGACGCGCACCGTCGACCTCGCCCGGCGGCTTGTTGGGCACCGGCTGCCGCGCTTCGGGCACCGGCTGCTTCACCGTCTCGGGCTTGGGGTCCTCGGGCTTCTTGGGGTTGGCAGCGGCAGGCTGCTCCTCGGCCTTCTTCTCCACCTTGGCCGGCGGCGGGGGAGGCGGCGCCGGCTGCTCGCGCTCGAGCACGATCTTGGCCAGTTGCGGCGGCAGCTCGGCGACCTGCGTGCGGTCTTCCTTCGGCTTGGGCAGCGCCAGGAACACCAGGCACAGCAGCGCGCACACGATCAGCACGCGGTTGCGAAGGCGCTTGAAGCGCGCCTCGTCGGCGATCGCGGTCGCCCACGGCAGCACCGAGGCGCGGAACGAGATCGCGTAGGTCGCCGCGCTCATGGCGACGTCCCCCCTACGCTGCCCGCGAGGCAAACGGCAGCGGCGCAAACCCAAGAGAACACCGCGCATCCGGCCTTGCCGGTCCGCTGGTGCAGTCCCCTGGAGGGAGCGGCCGCCCGGCCGCTTCGGGGGTGGGCCGTCATGTCTCGAACCTCTGGCGCACCGCAAACGACACATCGGTGAAGTTCGCGCGCGCGCTGGTGACCATCACCTTGCGCAGCAGGCGATACGGGATGTCCTTGTCGCCCATGATCGTGATCGCGGCCTTCAACGCCTGGTTCTTCTCGCGGATCACCTGGCGCTTGGACAGCAGCTCGAGCTCCGCCTTCAGCGCCGGAATCACGTCGTCGGTGGTCTTCATCACCGCGGCGACGTCGGCCACCTTGCGGCCGTCGACCACGATCTCGCTGCCGCTGATCGAGACCACGATGGTCTCCTTCGGGTGCGTGTCGGCGAGCGACTCCGGCAGTTTGACCGCGCGCGAGTTGGGCAGCGTCTCGATCTCGGTGGCGCTCGACAGCAGGAAGAAGATCAGGATCGTGAAGATGTCGATCAACGAGACCAGGTTCAGGTCGAGCTGCTGCTTGTTGCGCTCCTTGCGTTCGGCGCGCTTCTGCAGAGGCGTGAGGTTCATGCGGCCCCCTTGACCCTGCGGGCCTTCCCCCCAGGGGGGAGCGAGATTCGGAACGGCCGTGCAGCGCTCATGATGCGGCCTTCGTGCGCACCGGCGCATCGCCCACCGACACGTCGGGGAACAGCTCGACGCGAACCAGCTTGGGACCGCCGTTGGTGCTGCGGCCCGAACGCACCGAGTCCATCACGTGCACTAGCACGTCGTACGGCGTGTCGGGCTCCGACAGCACGGTGGCGGTGCGCGTCTCGGGAAATTTCTGCTTGATGGTCTGCATCAGCGTGTTCAGCGCCTTGAAGTCGTGCTGACCTTCCTTCTTCTCGATGCGCTGGATCAGGCCGCCGATGCGGTCGCCGACCTCGAGCGATTCCGGACGGATCACCACCTCGAGCTTGAGGTCGTTGGCTTTCAGCTGCTCCAGCTTGCTGCTCGATTGCGCGGGCAGCGTCAGGTCCATCACCGCCAGCCGAGTGAACACGGCAGTCGACAACAGGAACGGCACCAGCACCACGATCAGATTGATGAACGCGGTGACCTCGAGCGCGGCCACTTCCTTGCGCAGGCGTCTGACTCGCATGGCGGTCTCGCTTTTCGCTGCGGGCTGCTGACGACTCAGCGCGCGGCCGGCGCAGTTTCGGCTTTGAGGCGTTGCACCAGGTTCAGGAAGCTGATCTTGGCGGCCTCCAGGCCGTCGACGATCTCGGCGGTGCGCGCCTGCAGGAACGCGTGGATCAGCAGGAACGGGATCGCCACCATCAGCGCGAACGCGGTGTTGTTCATCGCGATCGAGATCGACGCGGACAGCATCTCCGCTTTCTCGGCCGGGTTGACCGACGCCACCGCGGTGAAGCCCTTGATCAGGCCGATGATGGTGCCCAGCAGGCCCACCAGCGTGATCACGTTGGCAAAGGTGGCGATGTAGTGGGTGCGCTTCTCCAGGCGCGGCACGATCTCCATCATGCCCTCCTCCATTGCGGCGTCGATGTCTTCCCGGCGCGCCGGCGACTGCATCCGCTGCAGGCCGTTGGAGACGATCTTGCCGATCGCGGCGTCGGACTTGCCCGACACGTGCTGCACCTCCTTGAACTTGCCGTTCTGCAGCATCGGCAGCATGTGCTCCCACAGCTTGCGGTTCTCGGCACGGGCCCGGTTGAGGAAGACGAAGCGCTCAATGGCGATCGTCAGGCCCAGCGCCATGATCAGGATGCTGGGGTAGATGAACAGGCCGCTGTCCTGGAAGAATTTCACCGCGGTGTCGAACGCACTCATCACTCTCTCCTGTCGCTGATCGGACTGCTCGAGGCAGTTGAAAGTCGAAACTACTTGGGCGCTGCCGGCGCGGGGGCCGTCATCGCGTCGTAGCGCACCTGGCGGCGGAACACGTCGCGGTCTACCGGCGCCAGCACCTCGTCGAGCACACCGCCCGGCGGACGCCCCGACAAGTCGCCCTGCAGCGGCTTCTTCCACGGCACGATGTACAGCACCTTCGGCAGCTCGCGATTGCCGATGATTTGGGTGCGCTCGATGTCGGCGCGGTCCTGCGCGAACGCAGGCCAGGCCACCAATGCGGCCAGCGCGCTCAGCATGGGCAGGCGCCTCACGGCTTCTCCTTCAGGCCAAGCGCCACGTGGTCGTCCTTGCGGTTCTTCAGATCCGCCACCCACTTGGTGACCGCCGCGTCGCCGCCCGACATCGCGAGGTATTGGTCGTACAGCGCCAGAGCGCGCTTGCGATCCTGCAGGTACAGGTCATTCAGGATCCCGAGGTTGAGCACCGGCGAGGCATAGCTCGTATCGAGCGCGATCGCCTTCTCGTACGCGTCGCGCGCCTTCGTGAACTGACCCTGTTGCCGATAGGTGATGCCGAGCTGGTTGTGGAACACCGCCTGCTGCGGGCTCACCTGCACGGCTTTTTCAAGCTCTGTCGCCGCCTCGGGCAGCTTGCCGGCCTGGCGGTACAGCACGCCGAGGTTGGCGTGCACGCCGCCGAGCTCCGGGTTCGATGCAGCCAACGCTTTCAGCTGGCGCTCGGCATCGTCGTTGCGGCCGGCGCGCATCGCGCGGCGCGCGGTGTCGAACGCGGCCTGCACGCGCGGGTCCACCGGCACCTCGGGCTCGACCGCCTTCGGTGGGGTCGCCACGGGTACCGTGCCAGTCTTCTCGGCCGCAGCGGCACGCTCCGCCGGCGTCGATGCGTTCGGCTTGCCGGCCTCGGGCTCGGCCGGCTTGCTGTCGCTGGTGCCGGTAATTTGCTTGACCGCCGCGATCGGATCGGGCATCGACGCGCAACCAGACAACGCCGCCGCCAGCGCCGCGGGCAACGCCAGCGCAACGACCGGTTTGAGCGTTTCAACGAATCGCATCGATCACGCCTTCACTGCGTTCCAACTTGCCGTAGCGCACCGGCCGCAGCGCGGCCAGCGACTTGAAGCTCTCCTGCACCCACTTGTCGTAGATGCCCGAGGCGGCGCGCTTGGCGTTGACCTCGTGCAATTCGGTGGCCTTCTCTTCGAACGGGAACGCCTGCTCTTCGAGCATCACGTTGTACTGTTCGAGCTCGGCCTTATTCAACTTCTTCGGCCGCTGCGAGGAGAGCATAGCTTTGCCGAAGTCCTGATACAGCGACGCTGTGTGATAAGTCGCTGCGGTCGTGATGTCGGCCACGCCGTAGTTAGCAGCCGCTGCATAGGCCTTTAACGCCTCTTCCATCTTTGTTTTTTTCAGTTTCAGGTTCTTCGCCAACGGCTCGACCAACGCTACTTTTCGATACGCCTCCGCGACTGGCTCGGCCATCGCCAATGCCGCCGTCGCGCCGAGGAAGCGCGTGCGATCGGTGCGCCGCGCGCCGCCCGCCAGATCCATCTGATGGATCTCCTTCATCAGCGCGAATTCGCGTGCGCCGTTGCCGTCGGCCTTGGCCATCTGAGCCAGGCGATAGCGCACCTCGATGCTGGTTTCGAACGACTCCGGGTACAGCTTCAGGTAGCGTTCGTAGGCCTTGGTGGCGGCGCTGCGCGAGCCGCTCTTTTCATACAGCTCGGCGGCCTGCCACAGCGACGACTGCGCCAGCTTCGGATCCTTGGTCGTGGCGGCCAGTCGCTCGAACTCGACCGCCGCCTGCGCGCCCTGGCCCTTCTCCAAATAGGCCAGTGCGAGTTTGGGCCCAACTTCGGCAGCCAGCGGATGGTTCGGGTTGGCGCGGCGGAACTCCTCGAGCGCGCGCGTCGCGGCATCCCAGTCTTTCAGCGCGATCAGCGACGCCGCGGCGTCGTACTGTGCGTTGACGCGGATGCTCGAGCCCGGCGCCACCACCGCCACGCGCTCGAAGTGGCCCACCGCCTCGCGCAGGTTGCCCGCGCTGCGCGCCTGCTCGCCTTGCTTGTAGACCGATGCGGCAAGACGCTCGACCAGCTCGTTGCGCTTGGGGTCCTTGTCAGGCGTCAGCGCGAGCACCTCGCGATAGCCCTTCTCGGCGTCTGCGAAGGCACCCTTGTCGAACGCGCTGTGCGAGATCACGGTCCACGCCACGCGGCGCTGCTCGGGCGCGGCAGGCGGGTCGAGCTTCAACACCATCTGCGCCACCTCGCTGGCCCGCTCGCCATCGTGCAAGGTGAACAGCTTCTCCGACGCATTGGTCAGCACCGAGCCGGCGCGCGGGTCGGCGGGGAACGCTTTCGCGAACCGCAGCGCACTGTCGACGCTGGTGCGCTGCAGGCCGGGCAGCTCGGCGGCGCCTGCCGCCTTCTCGAGCCCGGCGTAGCTCAGCAGCGCCGCGTAGCCGGCGTCGGCGCTCTTGGCGTGCGCGGGGTAGCCGTAGGCCACCTTCTCGTACTCGGTGGCGGCGTCGAGCAGCTGCTTGTCTTCGAACAGCAGCTCGGCCAGCAGGAAGTTGTTCTGCGCGGTGTCGGGGTCGTCGGGGAACGACACGATGTAGGCGCGGTACCAGCGCACCGCCTCCTGGTAGTCGGCACTCGCCTTGGACTTCTGCGCCAGCGCGTGGTGGTGACGCGCCAGCTCGGTGAGGTGCGTCTTGACCAGCGGGCGTGCACGCTCCCAGCCTTCGGGATTGGCCTTGCGGAATTCGCTGTCGATGCCGTAGCGCGAGACGTAGTCCTTCTTCGCCTCGAGCGCCAGCGTGGCGAAGCCGCTGGCCTGGTAGATCTCGATCACGCGCGCCTGCAGTTGCGGCGCCTGCGCGTGCAGCGGCTGCTGCCTGACGAACGCACTGAACGTGTCGGCGGCGTCCTTCACGCGATCCTGCTTGATGTAGAGCTCGCCCAGCTGCTGGTAGACGCGGAATTCGTAGCCGCGTCGCACCTCGTCGGTGATGTACGGCGGGATCGATGCCGCGCCCTGCAGGTTCTGCAGACTGATGCTCATGACGCGGAACGTGTCCTCCACCAGCTCGCGATCGGCGCGCGTCAGCTCCTTCACGTCGGCGAGGTCGGTTTCGTCGCTGCGCAGCGCGGGCTTGCGGTCGAGCACGCCGAAGAACGAGCGCAGCGCGCCTTCGAGCCGACCCTGCTTGAACAGCGACCAGCCATGCATGTAGAGCGAACGCTCCTGGAACGGGTTGCCCGAGTCGCCCTTCATCACCTCGTTGAACGCGACCTCGGCCTTCGCGTAATCGCGCGTCGCGAACAGGATCTCGCCACGCCGGAACTGCGCCTCGTCGTAGTGTTGCGTCTTCGGGTATTCGGCCACCAGCCGATCGAGCGTCGCGATCGCCACCTCGAGTTGGCCGTTCTGCTCCTGCGCGCGCGCCAGCTGGTAGAGCACGCGGTCGTTGCCGGGGTCTTTCGGGTGTTCCTTCAGGTACTCCTCGTAGCGGGCGATCGCCAGCTTGTAGTCGGGCGTGGGCGTGGCACCGCTCAGCATGCGGTTGTCGGCCGCGTCCATCTCGAGGTCACCCAAACGGCGCATCGCCTCGCTGCGCTGCTGCGCCTTCGGCGCCGTCTCGAGGAACTTGCGATACGCGGCGATCGCATCGCCGACGTCGGCCTTGATGCCCTTGTCCTCGGGCACGTCGAGCTCGCGACCCGACAGCGTCTTCAGCGTCGGCGCCTTGTCGTCGTCCTGCGCGCGCTTGCTGGCGCAGCCAGCCAGCGCGAGCGCGGCCGACAGCGCCAGCCCCTGCAGCGCACGCGACGTTGATCTACGGCTTGCTCGCATCGTCAGGGTTGCGGGCCAACGCCGCGCGGTCGTACAGCTGGGCCACGGCGAAACGCGCCTGCGTGGTGTAGGCGACCAGGCGCTCCTTCTGACGCGACAGTTCGGCCACCGCGAGTTCCTGCACCTGGCCCTGCTGCTCCAGGGTGAGCGCCGCGACGCGCGGGATCATGCCGCGCACCGCGGCCTCGAGCTCGGCGATGCGGGCGGCGAACTGCTCGTGCCTGGCCGGCTCGTCGCGCTGGGCCTGGGTCAGCGCCTCGTCGCGCGCGCGCGCCATCTCGAGCTCGCCGTTGATCGTCCGCAGCGCCTTGCGCGCGTTCCACAGGCGGTCGGGATGTTCCTGCGCGAGCTGCCAGGTCAGTGCGCCGGCAACGCGGCGCACGCGCTCGGCCGCGGCGGCCACTTCGGGATCGCTGCCCGAGCGCTCGACGATCGCACGCATGTCGGCCACGCGATCGAGCTGCGCGCGCCGAGCTGCATCGACCAGCACCGTGTGGTCGTTGTCGGCCTCGGCCTTGTCGACTTCAGCGGTCACCTCGTCGCGCCGCTTGATCATGGCGTCGATTCCGAGCTGGCCCGCTTGCTCGCGCACCTTTGGCAGCCGTTCGGCATACGCCTGGCGGCGGTTGGCCAGCATCTCCTTGTAGACCGACAGCGCATCGGCCCAGCCCTGCAGGTTGCGCGTCAGGAAGCGCAGGTCGCGCCAGTTCTTGAACGCTTCCTGGAACTCATGGCGCGCCAGCACCTGCGTCAGATGGCTGGCGTGCGGCAACTCGGGCAGTTCGGCGATGTTCCAGAACCAGCCCATCTCGTCGCCCGGGTTCTTTTCGAGCAGGCCCTCGAGCAGCTTGCCGGCGCGGATCGCACCGATCGATTCGTCGAGCGCGACGTTCTCGCGCTCGAAGGCGCCGATCGCATCCTGATAGCGCTCGAGCGACTGTCCGAAGGCGCCGAGCTCGGCGTAGGCGTAGGCCACCGCGATGCGCGCCTCGAGCACTGCGGCGTCGCTGGCGTCACGGCTGTCGGTGAGCTCGGACCACGGCACCAGCGCCTGCTTGGGCTGCTTCAGTGCGGCCGACGCCCAGCCGAAGCCAAGCAAGGCCTTGTTGGCCAGCATGCTCGACATGCGCACGCGTTCGAGGAACGCGCGCGCGGTCTCTGGTTTCTCGTCGGCCAGGGCGGCAAAGCCGAGCGCGACGTTCGCCTTGTCGCGCAGTGCCCTCAGCTCCTCGCTGGGAGCCGGGCCCTTGCCGAGCTCGTCCAGCACCGCGATGCCGCCCGCGTTGTCGCCGGCGCGCACCATCGCGACCCCGAGGTTGTAGCGTGCGTACAGGCCCGCCGTGCTGCTCTTGGTCAGCGTCTCGAGCACCTTGGCGGCGCCCGCGTAGTCGTCGCGCGCCATCAGCAGCTGAGCCTGCAGCAGCACGCGCTCTTCCTGCATCTCGGGCGGCAGGTTGTTCTCGATGCGCGCCATCGCGTCTTCGGCCTGCTCGATGAAGCCACGCTGGTAGCGGATCTTGGCCAGGTAGTACCACGCGCGATCGCGCACAGATGGCGCTGCGCCTTTCTCGATCAGCTGCGCGAAGATGTCGCCTGCCTCCTTGTGCATGCCGTACGACAGCAGCATGCCGCCGCGCAGCACCTCGGCCTCGTCGGCGTGTTGCGCGACGCGGTTGAAGTGCTGCGACGTCATCAGGCCCGTGATGGCCGTGAAGTAGCGGTCCTGGAAGAACTGGAACAGCGTGTCGCCGTAGTGCGGATCGACGATCACGTGCGGCTTCGGCGCCTCGGCGGCGTGCGCGCCACCGACAGCCGCACTCGAAGCGACGACCATGGCGCCGATCCTCCGCACGACGCTCAAGCGGACACCGCGGATCCGGTTTTGCCGGTTCGCCGGTGTCGCCCCCTGAAGGGGCAGGCGGCCGTCAGGCCGCTTCGTGGAGAAGCCGTCGATCACTGCCACACTTTGACGTCGAACTCGGGTTGCAACTTGCCGGTGGAGTCCTTGATTCGCAACTCGATGTATTTGGGATCGGTGCCCTTGTCGAACTTGACCGTGGTGCCGCGCTTGTAGTCGCGGTAGTGCGGCCCGCCTCCGGTGAAGAAGGCGACGATCTCGTGCGTGCCAGCCTTCAGGTTGCCCAGGTACACGCGCTGCACGCCACCGCGGTGCAGTGCCTGCACCTCCAGCGGCGTGTACAGGTAGTTGGTCACCACCTTGTCGTCGAGCTTGATCTGCACCGAATCGAGCTCGAACATCTTGCCGACGTCCATCGAGACGAACAGCGCGACCTGCGTATTGGCCGGGAACAGCAGCTCCTCCTCCAGCACCAGCAGGTCGCGGTTCAGGCGGATCACGTCGCCCTTGAGCTCCTGGATGCGGTTGTCGAGGCTGGCCGGGGCGGCCGCCGGCGCGGCAGCAGCGGTGGCCGAGTCCTTGGCGCCCAACGGCGCGCTGGCGGCCGCATCGGGCGCCGCAGCAGCGCCCAGCGTCGGGGCCACCGGCGAGGCCACGGCCGGTGTCGCTGCGGGCGATACGGCGTCGGCCGCGCGGGCGCCCGACAGCAGCAGCGCCAGCACGGCGGGCGCGATCAGCAAAACGATGCGTGCGGACATGGTGCGTTCTCTCGTGGGAGGATCGGGACGCCTCAGAAGGTGGCGGTCACCAGCAGCTGCAGCACGTGGGCGCCGTACGAGTACAGCTGGCCGGTGCGGATGTCGGTGAAGTCGCTGAACTTGTACCGCTGGTACTCGTAGTTCAGGTGACCCTTGATCTCGTACTGGCCGGGCACGTGCTTGTACTGGTAGGTCACGCGCACCCCGGGCGTGATGTCGTTGAACGTGCTGAGCTGGCGGTTGCGCGAGATGTAGGTGGTCTCCACCGGCGCGTTGTCGCTGTAGAACAGCGCGGCGCTCTGCTTGTAGTAGCGCAGGTAGCCGTCGATCAGGAACGACTCGCCGACGTTGCGGCTGCCGCCGACCTCGAACGTGTGGGCCTTGATGTCCCAGGTGTCCCAGAAGTAGCGGTAGTCGGCGTGCACCGAAGTGCGCGGCATGATTTCGCCGATCGCGCTGAACTTGACGGCACGGCTCGAGCGCGTGCGCGGGTTGCGCTCGGGCACCAGGGTGCCGAACACGCGAGCCGCGCGGTACGGGCTGCCGAGGAAACCCTCGTCGGACACTGCTTCCAGGTTGACGCTGGCCAGCCAGCTTGGCGTCAGGATCTGCGTGACGCCGAGCCGATAGCGCCAGTGCTTGGCGTAGTCGAAGAAGCCCTCATCCTTCTTGCCGACATCGTCCTTGCCGCGCGTGAAGCCGAGCTTGACCGTCGTCATGCTGCCGAACACCTCCTGCGAGGCGTCGATGCTCAGGCCCTGCGCCTTGTAGTCGGGCTCGTCGCTGTTCGAGTAGCTGAGACTCAACAGCGCATCGCGGTACGCATAGTCGGCGCCCACCGCGTACTCCTTGCGCGTCTCCTTGAACGGGCTGGCGGTGGTGACGACGTCGATCGACGCGTTGCTGACCATGTCGACGTAGTAGCTGCCGGTGAGCGACACCTTGTCGAACAGGCTCTTGCGCACCAGCAGCGCCGGCCCTTGCGCGGTGACGCCGCCGCCGTCGTACAGGTGGTACAGCGCCTCGGCGTTGTCCTCGGGCAGCGTCATCGCGGCGGCCGGGCTCGACGACAGCGCGCCGCCGAGCGCGCCAGCCAGCGGCGCGCACCAGCGCGTCCAGCGCAGACGCGCTGCCGCGGGCAAGCCGCGTCCGAGCGCCTGCAGCGCACTGCGCAATGCGCTAGTTGCAGCCACAGCCGCCCCCCTGCACGCCGTTGGCACCGCGCGCACCTTCACGCACCTCGCGAATGTGCTCGTTGTGCTTGGCCGCCAGCGATTCGCGTGGCGCCACCTTCATGACCGGATCGGCCAGACGCTCGCGCTCGTAGGGCTTGACCCACGGCTCGATCGGGCTGCAGCCGGACAGCAGCGCGACGAGTGCGCCGAATGCCAGCAGCGCGCCTTTGCGCAAGGCCTTGTGCGGGGTTGCGTTCATTCCTTCAGCAACTCCCGGATCTGCTTGTCGTAGGTGTTCTCGTAGCCGTTCTGGTAGCCGCGATGCAGATAGCGCACGCGACCGTCACGGTCGATCAGCACGGTCGAGGGCATGGCGCTCAGGTCGTACTGGCGGCTGACGCGCTTGTCGGCATCGGGCAGCACCGGGAACGTGACGCCGAGCTTGGAGGCAACGCCGGCGGCCTGCGCGGCGTCGTCGTCGACGTTGACGCCCAGCAGCACGAAGCCCGAGGCCTTGTATTTCTCGTACAGCTTGTTCAGATGCGGCATCTCCTGGCGGCACGGTCCGCACCAGGTGGCCCAGAAGTTCACGAGCACGACGCGCCCGCGCTGCTCGCCCAGGCGCAGCTTCTGGCCGTCGAGCGTGCGCAATGTGAAGTCGGGCGCCGGCGCTGTCGGCGCGAGCGGCGTCGCCGCTGTCAGCGACGCGGCGCCCGCCAGCAGCAGCGCCAGCAGGGCGCGCCAGCGGCCCGGGTTTGCGATCGAGGTGCGGTGGATCATGGGTGTGCCGTCAGGTCAGAAGTAAAAGCTGACCCCGCCGGTCCATTCGAGGTTCTTGGTGCTCTCGGTCTTGCCGAGGATGTCGAGGTCGAAGATGTGCTGGCGCATGTCCATCTGCACCGAGAAGCGGTCGTGCAACATCACGCGGATGCCGGCGCCGTAGTTGATGGTCTGGCGGTTGCGGCGGTTGACCTTGTCGCTGGAGACGAAGTTGGTGTTGCCGATCCCGGCAATCACGTAGAGCGCCGACGCGAACGCAGTGTTGCGGCCCCAGAACACCTCGCCTGGCAACACGTTGTAGCCGGCCGAGAGGTTGTAGTACTTGAGCGTCTCCTCCGGATGCGCGAACAAGCCACCCGGCAGGATCTGGCGGTAGTTCTCGTCGCTCACCTTGGTCTGCGCATACACCGCCTGCACGAAGATGTCTTCGCTGATGTGGTACCCCAGGCGCACACCGCTCACCAGGCTGGAGCCGAAGTTCTGCGTCGCGTAGGTGCCGAGGTAGGCGCCGATCTCGAAGTCTTTGGACGGGTACTTGGGCAGCTTGACCTCGCGGCGATCGACCTGCGGCTGGATCACCTGCTCGTTGCTGGGCTGCTGCGGCGTGGTGGTCTGCGCGGCGCACCAGGCGCAGGCGCTGAGGGTCAGGATGGCGACGAGGCTGCGCATGGTGGGCTTGGCTGCAATCAGAAGAAGAAGGCCAGGCCGATCGTCCAGGCCCGGTACTCGGCGGTGCGCGTGTCGCCGACGAAGGCGGTGTACAGCGTGTAGTCGGCGCGCGCGACGAAGCGCTCGGTCAGGTAGTAGCGCAGGCCGACCGATGCGTTGGACAGGTTCGCGTCGGTGGGGAGCGCCCCGACCAGCGTGGTGTTGGGCAGGTTCTTGAACTTGCCGACGCCGATCGAGAAGAACGGCGACAGCCGCACGTCCGACAGTGGCTCGGCCACCAGGTTGACGTGCCAGATGTCGGTGCCCGAGAAAGTGCCCTGCACCTGGCCGACGGTGGCCTCGAGGTGCAGCGTCTCCGACAGCCGGTAGCTGGTCCACAGCTTGAGCATCGGCTCGTTCTTGAACTCGCCCCACGCCGCGCCCATCTGCAGCCGGCGCGCCAGATAGTCGTCGAGCGCCACGTCGCGAAAGCTCTTCTGCGCGCCGGCCTCGGTGAACGTGTTGGCCAGTTGCGAGCGGTGCACCCAGCCTTCCTTGCCGCCATCGGTGCGCACCTTGAACCAGTCGGTGGAGCGCAGCTGCATCTCGACCCACTCGTCGCGCCCGACCACGAAGAAGACCGGAAAGCCCCTTCCGGGGCCTGTGTGCAGTTCGAGGTAGGGATCGGCCACGCGCAGTCGCTCGGGCGCATCGGCCGCGCGCGCGGTTGGTGCGCTCAACAAGCTCAGCATCGCGATGGCCAGGCATGCGGTGAGGAATGACACAAGCTCCCGGTACCCCAGGGCCCGGTTCGCCGGGAGCAGATTCATTGCGTGTTGCAGGCGCCTGTGTTCGGATCCGCCGGCGTGAACATGCGGAACGTTGCGGTGCTGAACTCGTCCTGCCCGCTCGGGGCGGGGTTGTTGATCCAGTACTGGAGCAATCGCGCATTGGGATCCTGCGCGCTCTCGAACACCAACCCGCCACCATGGAGCACGCCGTTGACCATCGGCTTGGCCAGGATGCGCGACGCCAGTGGCGAACCGAACACCACCTCACCCTGAGCCGAGTAGAAGTTCTTGTACATGTCGCTGGCCTTGATGATGTCCGCTGTGTTGGCCGGATTGGTGAGGTCGATCGGCTGCGCGTTGCCTATGACACGAAATGCACCGCCGGTGCCGTTGGTGTTGTCGTGGCAACCCGACGCCGCGCAGGTGTTGATCGTGGTCTGGCCATTCAGACGAATCGGCAGCTGCGCCAGGAACACCGGGAACACGCAGCGCTGGAAGTACGCGAATGCGAGGCGTTGATTGCCGGTGAGCGGCGGATTGCTCAACGACGTGGGGTTGTCCAGCGGGTTGTCGCCGCCGCCGCACGATGCCAGGCCCAAAACGGCGGCGGCCGCTGCGACGGTGCTGCGCACCGCCGCAGCGGACCGCCGGGTCCGCTGCGTGTTGTCCGTCATCGTCTGTTGTTCCTTGCGTTGGCGGTCTGCGCGCTGCAGCCGGCAGCGATCCAGCTGCTGATGGCGTTGTAGTTCGCGCTGCCCACCGGCAGCACCGCCGCAGTGGCACCCGACGGGTGCGGCACCGTCGAGGGGCGCAGCAGCAGGTAGTTCGACGCCGCGGCGCAGGTGTCGGAGATCATCGACAGCGTGACGTTGAAGTCACCCTCGGCGCTGCCGGTCAGCACGAAGCGGTTGCCCTGGAACGAGGTGCCCGCGGCCACCGAGCCCTGGATGCCGCCGGCCTGGTGGCAGCTCGCCGCGCAGGTGCTCATCAGGATCGGATGGATCGTGGAGTCGAACACCGTCTCGCTGAGCGGATTGATGGTCGCGATGCCGGCGTCGAACGGGTTGTTGTAGTACTGGCCGCTCAAGTCCATCCACTCGGTGACCAGCCGCAGTTCCGCCTTGTTGAGGATCTTCGAGTGATCCGGGGCGCCGACCGGCGGGTTCGGGTGCGTGGTGCGCGCCTCGGCGCTGGCCTTCAGGTTCTCGCCGTACAGGATCTCGCCCAGGCGGCTGCCCCGCGTCATGCCCATCGCGTTGCCGACCATGTTGTCGACCAGCGGCACGCCGCGCACGACCTCGGGTTCGCCTTCGCGGATCTGGATCTGCGGCAGGCCGGTCACCGGATCGATCACCGGATCGCCCACCAGCAGCTCTTCGTACGACGTGACGCGACCGGTGCCAGCGGTGGTCGAGCGCAAGTCGAGCTTGGCCGGATCGGTGTGGCAGTTGGTGCAGGTGTTGGCACCCCGGTCGCGCGTCCACAGCGGGGCGATGTGCGTCGGATAGTTGATGATGCCGTTGGTCGGTACGGCGGTGGCCAAATCGTCGGCCGGATCGGCGTTGCCGGTGTACTTCACCACCATCGCGGCACGCGGGTTGGCGCCGGGGCCGTTGGCCCACACATCGGCATACACCATGTCGGGGTTCAGCTGCAACGGGTTGCGCGTGTCACCCAACGGGTTGCTCGCGCTGTACAGACGTGCCCGCATCGAGGCCATGGTCTCGCCGGACTGGCGCTGGCTCCATATCGCCGGCGACACACCGGCCGGGGTGCTGTCGACCACCTGCCCGGAGTTCAGCGACGCGCCGCGGCGCGGGCTGTGGCAACCGTCGCAGGTGCGGCGTTCGCCCGGGCGCACCTGGATCCAGTTGAGGTGGGTCTGGATGCTGCGGCCCTTGGCGTCGACGATCGACAGCGCCAGCGGCGTGTCGGCCGGCACGTGCAGCTTGAAGGAGCCGTCAGGCTCCACCGGCGCGTAGCCGAGGATCTGCACCTGCTCGAACTCGGTCTCGCCGATCGCGCTGCGCAGGCCCATCGCCGACGACGGCGGCGCCACCGCGCGCGTGGCCCGCACGAAGCGCGCCGGCGCGCAGCCGTAGGCCGGGTCGGCCGGATCCTTGATCTTCGCCAGGTGGGCAACCTGAGCGCGCGTGTCGAGCGGATCGACCGGCGCGGTCATCGCAATGCCGCGCGCGCAACCGGCCGGCAGGTCGGCTACAGCGAGCATGCCTTCGCTCATGCGGCCCAGGCCGTCGGTGTCGTAGACGCTGCGCACTTCGATCAGCGCCTGGTTCTGCGCCGCCAGCGTCGAGTCGACCAACGTCGGCGTGGCCACCTGCGGTGTGGCGCGCGCCTGCAAGGCGACCACGTCGACGTACATGAAGCCAGCCGGCGGCGCAGCGACGATCTGGAACGTCTTCAGCGCCGGGTCGAACATGTAGACCGCGTACGAAGCGGGCACGTTGTCCTGCAGTTGCACGCCGCCGACCACGGCGGGCGCGCCGCGCATGCGGTCCTGGTCACCCAGCGCGCTGATCTCGGCCTGGGTCAGCGTCGCGCACGACACCACCACCGGCGCGTTGCCCGGCACGGTGCGCGTCACCTCGCACGGGCGATAGGACGTCAGCACGCGGTTGGTGCCGTCCCACAACGGGTACGGTGCGGTGACGCGGCCGAACTCGGAGAAGCCTCGGCCGTCGCTCAGCAGCTGCTGCGTGAACTGACGCTGGCCGCCACCGGCGGCCAGGCCGGGCCGGGCCGGCGCGTCGTTCTCGGAGTAGTTGGCGCTGTCGATCAACATCAGCGCGCCACCCTCCTGCGTGCCCGACAGCGACATCAGCGTCGACGCCAACTTGCCGGCATACGGGCCGCTGGGGTCCATCTCGCGCGGGTGCAGGAAGCTGTTGCCCGGGCTCTGCGGACCGTAGAACGTGAACATGTCCGTTCCGTCCGGCTTGACCTGGAAGATCGCGAAGCGGTTGCGCGGCCCGACGTGCTCCCAGCGCGAGAACATGATGTTGCCGTTGGCACGCACCACCGGGTTGCGGTCGTGGCTCTGGTTGGACGAGATCTGCGTGATGCTGCCGCCGTCGTTGTCCATCGTGTGCAGGTTCAGCACCCGCTCGCGCTCGTACTCGTCGAGCGCGAAGTACGGCTGCGTACCGACTGCTTGCGTGGTCTTGGTCTTGGCCTGGCGGTTCGACGCGAACACGAAGCCACCGGCCGGCAGGTAGTACGGGTCGACGTCGTCGTCGGCACTCGAGCTGGTGATGCGGCGGAGGTTGCCGCCGGCAAAGCCCTTGCTCGGCAGCGTGTACTCCCAGATGTTCCAGCGGCCGGTGCAGACGCTCTGGCCGATCGCGGTGTTGTTGCCGGTCGGACAGTTCATCGCGAACACGATCTTCTTGCCGTCGTAAGACACCTCGGGGTCCGACACGTCGCCGACGCCGCGCGTATAGGCGGCGGTGATGTTGTGCTCGGGCGCCGCGGGCGAAGACTTCTCCCGGATGATCAGGTCGCCGCCAGCCGCGAACGGCGCGCCGTCGGTCGGGTTCATGCCCAGCGTGTTGACACGCTTGGCATAGGCAATCGCCACGTCGCCGTTGACGGCCACCGTGTCCTCGCTGTCGCCCGAGCCCGAGCAGCCGACCAGCGTCGCCGCCAGCAAAGCCGCCAAGATGCTCGGTGTCTGCGCTCGCGTGTGCTTGTTGTTGCGCGATGTCATGACCGCCTCCTTGAGTGTTGTCTGACGCTCTCTCGAACTCATTGCCGGGTGACGCCGCCGGGTGGCTGGCTCGCAGCCGCCAATCCGGTGGAGAAATGCAAGGTCCCGGCCGCATCGACGATGACAGCGTCGATGCCGGGCTGCGACTCGACGAGGCGCAGCCCAAGTTCCAGTCCCATCACGAAGACGCACTTGGACAGCGCCTCGCTGGTCAAGCCGTCGGCAGCGAGGATCGTCACGCTGTGCAGTGCACGCGGCGACGTCCCCGTCTTGGGATCGATCAGGTGGTGGTGACGCACCCCGTCGCGCTCGAAATAGCGCTCGTAGTCGCCCGATGTCGAGATCGAGGTGTCCTGCAGCGGCAGCAGCGCGACCACGCGTTGACGGTTGCGTGGATCGCGGATCGCGATCGACCACGGCCGCCCGCAACGGTCGCCCAGCACATGGCTGTCGCCGCCGGCGGCCACCACCGCGTGCGCGATGCCCAGGCGCTTGAGGATCCCGATGCTGTTGTCGACCACGTGGCCCTTGGCGAAGCCGCCGAGATCGATGCGCACGCCTTCGCGCGCGAAGCGGATCGTGCGTGCGCGCGGGTCCAGCTGCAGGTGTCGCCAGCCGACGCAGGATCGCGCGCGCTGCAGCGCGGCGGCGTCGGGCACGATGCCCTGACGGTAGTCGTAGAGGTGGCCGACGCCGGCGTAGGTGATGTCGAATGCGCCGTCGGACAGCTGCGAGAAGTGCAGCGAACGCTCGATCAGCGCGAACATCTCGGTGCACACCGGCACCGCGGCGTGCGCCGCATCACGGTTGATGCGCGACAGCTCCGACTCGGCCTTGTACGGACTCATCAGGCGGTCGATGCGGTGCATCTCGGCCATCACCGCATCGATCGCCCGTTGGGCCAGGGCGGCGTCTTCGCTCCACAACTCGACGTGGATCGCGGTGCCCATGATGGCCTCGTCGCGACTGAACCAGCGGCCGCGCGCTGGCACGGCAGCAGCCACCGCCGGCAAGGCGGTGAGTGCGCGTGAACGCAGCGTTGGCAGGGTCAGTCGCATGGCGAGGTTGGCGCTGTGAAGTCGATCGCCACGCGCCGCGCGGGCACACACACCCGCAAGGCACGAGGCGCCGGCATCTTCGTTGAGCGCAGCGCGCCAATTGCGTCAAGAAGTTGGCAAAGCGCTGCCGCCTTACGAGCGGACGCAGAAGAAACGGCGCCCCCCGTGATCGAGGGGCCGCACCCTGTGCGCGACCAGCTTCGTCAACTGTGTGAGGGAAGGTGTGAACCGTGCGGTTCGCCCAATTCGAAATGGTGCACTTGCACCAGCGTCTAGCGCTCCAGCCCGCCCCCAGCCAGCCAAGCCTTGCCGCGTCGGTACAGTGCCTCCACTGCAGCACCCTTGAGCATCGGCATGTCGAGCTTGACCTGATAGCCGATGCGCTGCTGGATGTACGCCAGGTGCCGGTAGCCCTCGGGCAACGCTGCCAGCGCGGCGGCATCAAGCTGCGGTCTGGCGCCCGGGTCGACCGGGTCGATGCGGTCCTTCTCGTAGATCGGCTGCCGGTGCAGCAGCTTCCACTGCCCTTGGTGCCGGACCACGAAGTCGTAGAAGCGCCCGCTGCACACCACGTCGCACAGCACGCCTTCGACTGCGCCGCGCTGCGAGATCGTCATCTTCGTCTGCGCGATGGCGCGATCGCCGCTCACCTCGATCGCCGAGCCGCCAAGGAAGTGCAGGATGCTGACGCCGCGCGTCCAGCCCTCTTGCGAGACGCGGATGAACTCGGCGAATGGACCCTGGAACCAGGTGGCCATCATCACGCCGTCGGGGTGCCAGACGGTGGCGAAGCGCTCCCAGTCCCCGGCGTCGCGCCAGAGCGCCCAGCGCTCGACCAGTTGACGGATCTGCAGTTCGTCGGTGAGGTCGGGGGTCATCGCGCGTCTCCGGGGCTCGTCGGCGTCGAGTGTGCCGCCGGCCGATGCCGCCGCGCGTCGCGCGTGGCGCGCGACAGCGAAGGCTGCAGCCGCGCCTGCGCCTGCTCGAGCACGAAGTAGCGGAACGCCTCGGCCGCCGGCGACAGCGTCTTGGCGTGGTTCTTCACCAAGTACCAGCGGCGCGGCATCGGCAGGCCCTCGACCTCGGGCACGGCGACCAGCCCCTGCTGCAATTCGAGACCGAGCGAGTGCAGCGACACCAGGCTCACGCCAAGCCCCGCGATCACCGCTTGTTTGATGGTCTCGTTGCTCGGCAGCTCCATCGTCACGCCGAGGTGCAGGTGGTGCTCGCGCAGGTATTCCTCCAACGCCGCGCGCGTGCCGGAGCCGCTCTCGCGCAACAGCAACGTCTCCATCGAGACGCGTTGCGCGCTCACCTGCTCCATGCGCGTGAACGGATGGTCGCGCGCGGTCACCAGCACCAGCGGGTTCACCGCGAACGGCTCGGCGCGGGTGGCCATTTCGCGCGGTGGCCGGCCCATCACCGCCATGTCGAGCTCGTTGTCGCGCATCCACCCGGCGAGCTGGTCGCGGTTGCCCACGCGCAGGCGCAGCAACACGTCGCGGTGCTCGGCGCGGAACTCCCCCATCAGCGCGGGCAGGAAGTGCTGGGCGCTGCTGACCATGCCCACCACCACCTCGCCGCCTTCCAGTCGCTTGAGCTGCGCCAGCATGTCGTCGGCGTTCTTGAGCTCGGCCAGCATCCGCCGGACGTAAGTCAGCAAGTACTCGCCTGTCAACGTGAGCTGGATCTGCTTAGCCGCACGGTCGAACAGCGGCAAGCCCACCTCGCGTTCGAGCTCCTTGATCTGCATCGTCACTGCGGGCGGCGTGAGGTGCAGATCGTGCGCCGCCCGGGCGAAGTTCGAGCGCTGCGCCACCGCCGCAAAGGCGCGGAGTTGCCTGAGGGTGACGCTCTTCATTCAGGAGATCTTAATTGCGCCTGAAGGATTTCTGACTTCCTCTTATCGATTTGCCTTTCGAGAATGTGCCGCATCCCGCGAGAACCAAGGACCGCGATGAACAAGCCCGTCGACACCGGCATGGTCACCGACCTCAAGCGGCGCTATGCCGGCGGCGTGCTCAAGTACAAGCAGATGGGCTACTGGCGTCCCGAGTACGCGCCCAAGCCCACCGACGTCATCTGTCTGTTCCGCATCACGCCGCAAGAAGGGGTGGAGGCGGAGGAAGCCGCCGCGGCGGTGGCCGGCGAATCCTCCACCGCAACCTGGACCGTGGTCTGGACCGACCTGCTGACCGCCTGCGACGACTACCGCGCCAAGGCCTATCGCGTCGACGTCGTCCCCGGCACCGGGCCGCGCACCCACCGCGAGACGCAGTACTTCGCTTACGTCGCCTACGACCTCGCGCTGTTCGAGGAGGGCTCGATCGCCAACATGACCGCGAGCCTGATCGGCAACGTGTTCGGGTTCAAGCCGCTGAAGGCGCTGCGGCTGGAGGACATCCGCGTCCCGGTGGCCTACGTGAAGACGTTCAAGGGCCCGCCGACCGGCATCGTGGTCGAGCGCGAGCGCCTCGACAAGTTCGGCCGCCCGTTGCTCGGCGCGACGATGAAGCCCAAGCTGGGCTTGAGCGGCAAGAACTACGGCCGCGTCGTCTACGAGGCGCTGACCGGTGGCCTCGACTTCACGAAGGACGACGAGAACATCAACAGCCAGCCGTTCATGCACTGGCGCGACCGCTTCCTGAACTGCATGGAAGCGGTCAATCGCGCGCAGGCCAACACCGGCGAGGTCAAGGGCCACTACCTCAACGTCACCGCCGCGACGATGGAGGCGATGTACGAGCGCGCCGAGTTCGCGAAGGAACTCGGCAGCTGCATCGTGATGATCGACCTCGTCATCGGCTGGACCGCGATCCAGTCGATGAGCGAGTGGGCGCGCCGCAACGACATGGTGCTGCACCTGCACCGCGCCGGCCACAGCACCTACACGCGGCAGAAGAACCACGGCATCAGCTTCCGCGTGATCGCCAAGTGGCTGCGCCTGGCCGGCGTCGACCACATGCACGCCGGCACCGCGGTCGGCAAGCTCGAGGGCGACCCGATGACCGTGCAGGGCTACTACAACGTCTGCCGCGAGCCGTTCAACCGGCAGGACCTCGCGCGCGGCATCTTCTTCGACCAGGACTGGGCAAATCTGAAGAAGGTGATGCCGGTGGCCTCCGGCGGCATCCACGCCGGCCAGATGCACCAGCTGCTGCACCTGTTCGGCGACGACGTGGTGCTGCAGTTCGGCGGCGGCACGATCGGCCACCCCGCCGGCATCCAGGCCGGCGCGATCGCGAACCGTGTCGCCCTCGAGACGATCGTGAAGGCGCGCAACGAAGGCGTCGACATCGAGCACGAAGGCGCCGCCGTGCTGAGTGCAGCGGCCAGGTGGTGCAAACCGCTCGAGCAGGCGCTCGAGACCTGGAAGGACGTGACCTTCAACTACACGTCGACCGACACGCCCGACTTCGTAGCGACCGCCACCGTGTCGGCCTGACGGCCGACGTGCCACCGTCTATGCCTGACGCGACAATCGAGTGAACTCACCACCATGCGCATCACCCAAGGCCAGTTCTCCTTCCTGCCCGACCTCACCGACGAAGAGATCCGCCTGCAGGTGGACTACGCGATCGGCCGCGGCTGGGCGCTGTCGGTGGAGCACACCGACGACCCGCACCCGCGCAACACCTACTGGGACCTGTGGGGCCTGCCGATGTTCCACATCATGGACGGCAGCGCGGTGGTCTACGAGGTCAACGCCTGCCGCAAGGCGTTCGCCGGCCACTACATCAAGGTCAACGCGTTCGACGCCACGCGCGGCGTCGAATCGATGGCGATGAGCTTCATCGTGCAGCGGCCGGCCCACGAGCCCGGGTTCGGTCTCGCGCGCCAGGAAGCCGCGAGCCGACAGATGCGCTACACGACCCACAGCTACGCCACCGACCGGCCCGCGGGTGAGCGCTACTAAGGATCGCATGGGCACCGACGAGACCTTCGCCGCGCAGACCATCGACCTCGCGGCACTGGTGCGCGAGACCAGCGTGCACGAGGTGCTGGCCGAGCTCGACGCCGACCTGATCGGCCTGCAGCCGGTGAAGCAACGCATCCGGCAGATCGCGGCGTTCCTGGTCGTCTCGGCCGCGCGTCGCAGGCTCGGGCTCGAAGCCACTGCGCCGTCGCTGCACATGAGCTTCACCGGCAACCCGGGCACCGGCAAGACGACGGTGGCGCTGAGAATGGCGCAGATCCTGCAGCGCCTGGGCTACGTGCGCAAAGGCCACGTGGTCAGCGTCACGCGCGACGACCTGGTGGGCCAGTACATCGGCCACACCGCGCCCAAGACGCGCGAGATTCTGAAGAAGGCGATGGGCGGGGTGCTGTTCATCGACGAGGCGTACTACCTGTACCGCCCGGAGAACGAGCGCGACTACGGGCAGGAGGCGATCGAGATCCTGCTGCAGGTGATGGAGAACCAGCGCGACGACCTGGTGGTGATCCTCGCCGGCTACAGGAACCGCATGGACACCTTCTTCAGGTCCAACCCGGGCCTGAGTTCGCGCATCGCGCACCACATCGACTTCCCCGACTACGCAGCCAACGAGCTGCTCGCCATCACCGAGCAGATGGCCGCGCGCATGAACTACCAGCTCGATGCCGACGCGGTGACCGCGATGCGCGAGTACATCGCCGCGCGCCTGCAGCAGCCGCACTTCGCCAACGCGCGCTCGATGCGCAACGCGCTCGACCGCGCGCGGCTGCGCCAGGCGAGCCGGCTATTCGACGGCAGTGCCGGTGTGGCCGATGCACAGGCGCTGCGCACGATCGCCGCAGCGGACATCCGCGCCTCGCGCGTGCTCGCGGGCAGCGACACCCCCTCCACTCACACACCCTGAGGGAGTGCCCATGCACCTCGGCCGCACCACGTTGTCGAAGTTCCTGATCCAGCAGCTTCGCGGCGTCGACGCGCAGGGCCACCTCGGGGCGCTGCTGGTCGACGTGGCGGCCGCGGTGAAGGCCATCTCCGCGATGACGGCCAAGGGGGCACTGGGCGGCGCAGCCGCCGGTCCCGGTGACGGCGGATTTCTCGGTGCGAACGACTCCGTCAACGTCCAGGGCGAGCCGCAGAAGAAGCTCGACTTGCTGGCCAACGATGCGGTGATCAAGGCCTGCGAATGGGGCGGCTTGCTGGCCGGCATGGCCTCCGAGGAAGTCAACGAGCCGTTCGCAGTGCCCGAGCCGTATGAGCGCGGTCCGTATCTCCTCGTTTTCGATCCGCTCGACGGCTCGTCCAATACCGATGTCAACGTCGCGGTGGGCACGATCTTCTCGGTGCTGAGGCACCGAGGAGGCGAGCCGCCCGCCACCGGCGACTTCCTGCAACCGGGCCGGTGCCAGGTTGCCGCCGGCTACGCCATCTACGGCCCCGCGACGATGCTCGTGCTGACCGTCGGCAAGGGCACGCACGGCTTCACGCTCGATCGCGAGATCGGCAACTTCATCCTCACCCACCCGGATCTGACCATCCCCGCCGACTGCACCGAGTTCGCGATCAACACCAGCAACGCACGCTTCTGGGAGCCGCCCGTGCACCGCTACGTCACCGAGTGCCAGGCCGGTCGCGCAGGCGACCGCGGGTGCGACTTCAACATGCGCTGGATCGCGTCGATGGTGGCCGAAGTGCATCGCATCCTGATGCGCGGTGGCGTGTTCATGTACCCGCGCGACACCAAGGACCCCGGCAAGCCCGGTCGGCTGCGCCTGATGTACGAGGCCAACCCGATCGGCTGGCTGGTCGAGCAGGCTGGCGGTTGCGCCTCGACCGGCCGCGAACGGATCCTCGACCTGCAGCCCGCGCAGCTGCATCAGCGCGTGCCGGTGATCCTGGGCAGCAGGAACGAGGTCGAGCGCATCGAGCGCTACCACCGCGAGCACGACAGCGGCGCCGATCGGCCGTTCGTCTCGCCGCTGTTCAACGAGCGCTCGCTATTCCGCGCGCAGGAATGGGCGTGAGCACGAAGCATCCCATCATCGCCGTCACCGGGTCGTCGGGCGCGGGCACGACCACGGTGATGAAGAGCTTCGCGCACATCTTCCGGCGCGAAGGCATCGCGGCGCAGGTGATCGAGGGCGACTCGTTCCACCGCTTCGACCGCCAGGAGATGCGCGAGCGCGTGCGCCGCGCGGATCACGGCGAGGGGCCGCAGATCAGCCACTTCGGCCCCGAGAGCAACCTGCTGGCCGAGCTCGATCGCGCCTTCGGCGAATACGCCGAGACGGGCGGCGGGCAGGTGCGCCGCTACATCCACGACCCCGCGGAAGGCCGGGAGCTGAACGGCGAGCCCGGCACCTTCACGCCGTGGCAGTCGATGCAGGACAAGACGGACCTGCTGTTCTACGAGGGACTGCACGGCGCCTACGTCGGCCCGGAGGCCCACGTCGCGCGCCACGTCGACCTGCTGGTGGGCGTGGTGCCGATCATCAACCTGGAGTGGATCCAGAAGCTGCACCGCGACCAGACGCTGCGCGGCTACAGCCAGCAGGCGGTGGTCGAGACCATCCTGCGCCGCATGCCCGACTACGTGAAGCACATCTGCCCGCAGTTCTCGCGTACGCACGTCAACTTCCAGCGCGTGCCGACGGTGGACACCAGCAACCCGTTCATCGCCAAGGACATCCCGAGCGCCGACGAGTCGATGGTGGTGATCCGCTTCGCGAACCCCAAGGGCATCGACTTTCCCTATCTGCTGTCGATGCTGCACGACTCGTGGATGAGCCGACCCAACAACATCGTGATCCCCGGCGGCAAGATGGGCCTGGCGATGCAGCTGATCTTCACGCCGATGATCCTGCGGCTGATGGACCTCAGGCGCCGCGCGGCATGAGGCCGCTGGAGGAAGACGGACGATGAACGCCACCGAGCCGCTCCCGCCTCCGCTCGACCTCGAGCTCTCGCAACGCATGGCACACACGCTGCGCATCCTCGCCGTCGACGCGGTGGAGAAGGCCAAGAGCGGCCACCCCGGCGCGCCGCTCGGCATGGCCGAGATGGCCACCGCGCTGTGGAGCCGGCATCTGTCGCACGACCCGGCGGCACCGCATTGGGTCGATCGGGACCGCTTCGTGCTCAGCAACGGCCACGCGTCGATGCTGCTGTATGCGCTGCTGCACCTCACCGGCTACGACCTGCCGATGAGCGAGCTGCAGCGCTTTCGCCAGCTCGGCAGCAAGACGCCGGGCCATCCCGAGGTCGGCGTCACGCCGGGCGTGGAGACCACCACCGGACCGCTCGGCCAGGGCCTGGCCAATGCGGTGGGCATGGCGCTGGCCGAAGCGCTGCTGGCCGCCGAGTTCAACCGCGACGGCCACGCGATCGTCGACCATCGCACGTTCGTCTGCGTCGGCGACGGCTGCCTCATGGAGGGCTTGAGCCAGGAGGCGATCTCGCTGGCCGGCACGCTGCGCTTGGGCAAGCTCATTGCGCTGTACGACGACAACGGCATCAGCATCGATGGCGACGTGCGCGAGTGGTTCGCCGACGACACGCCGGCTCGCTTCGCCGCCTGCGGCTGGCGCGTGATCGGTCCGATCGACGGCCACGATCTGCGCGCGCTCGACGACGCGCTGGCCGTTGCGGTGCGCTGCTCGCGCGCCGCCGACGCGAAGCCGACCTTGGTCGTCTGCCGCACCACGATCGGCAAAGGCGCACCGGGCCACGAAGGCACGGCTGACGTGCATGGCGCACCGCTGGGCCCCTCCGGCGTGGCCGCCTTGCGCGCCGCGCTCGGATGGCGTCATGCGCCGTTCGAAGTTCCCGACGATCTGCGCGCCGCATGGGATGCGCGCGCGATCGGTGCCGCACGCCACGCCGCCTGGTCGACGCGCTTCGCCGCCTACACCGCGCTGCATCCCGTGCTGGCTGCCGAGTTCCAGCGCCGCATGCGAGGCGACCTGCCGGCCGGTTGGGCCGCGCGCGCAGAGGAAACCGTCGCCTCGCTCGCCACGCAGGCCGCGCAGGCGGCCAAGGCGGTGGCGACGCGCAAGGCGTCGCAGCTCGCACTCGACGCGCTGGCGCCGTCCATGCCCGAGCTGTTCGGCGGTTCGGCGGACCTGACCGGCTCCAACCTGACCGATTTCAAGGGCCACCGCAAGGCCGGACGTGAGCGCGCCGGCAACTACCTGAGCTACGGCGTGCGCGAGTTAGGCATGGCCGCGGTGATGAACGGCATCGCACTGCACGGCGGCTTCATCCCCTACGGCGGCACGTTCCTGACCTTCAGCGACTACAGCCGCAGCGCGATCCGCATGGCCGCGCTGATGCGGCAGCGCGTGATCCACGTGTTCACGCACGATTCGATCGGCCTCGGCGAGGACGGCCCGACGCACCAGCCGGTGGAGCATCTCGCATCGCTGCGCTTGATCCCGGAGTTGGACGTCTGGCGCCCGGCCGACGTGCTGGAGACCGCGGTGGCGTGGACGCAGGCGCTGCAACGACGCGGCGGCCCGAGCGCGTTGGTGTTGTCGCGGCAAGCGCTGCCGGTCGTCGCCGCGGCGTCTCAGCGAGCGCCGGCGGCAGCGCGCGGCGGCTACGTGCTCAGCGACGCCTCGGCGCCGCAGGCGGCGATCGTGGCCAGCGGCTCCGAAGTGGCGCTCGCGCTCGACGCGCAGCGCCAGTTGCTCAACGAGCACGCCATCGCGGTGCGCGTGGTCTCGCTGCCATGCACCAGCGTGTTCGAGCGCCAGAGCGCAGCCTGGCGGGCCGCCGTGCTGCCCGACGCGTTGCCGGTGGTGGCCGTCGAGGCGGGCCATCCGGAGGGCTTGCGGCGCTACGCGGGTCGCCACGGCACCGTGATCGGCATCGAGCGCTTCGGCGAATCGGCCGGCGGCCCGGCGCTGATGGCGCACTTCGGATTCACCGCCGACGCGGTGGTACGCGCCGTGCTTCGCTTGTTGGACTGCAGCGAGACCGTGGCGGTCGCCGCGGTGGCATGAGACGCCGGGCCGCTCCCAAGCCGAATCCGGCAGCGCAACGCGAAAGATGCCCGTCAACCCGCAAGCAGACCCAGGAGAGATGCGCATGCAAGCCGTTCTGTTCGACCTCGATGGCACGCTCATCGACACCGCGCCCGAGCTGGCCGCGGCGCTGAACCTCGCGCTGCAGCGCGATGCTCTCGCGTTGGCCACGCCGGCCCAGGTGCGCCGCTGGATCGGCGATGGCACGCGTGCGCTGCTGGGCAAGGCCTATGCTGCCGCCGGCATACCGGCGGATGGGATCGCGTCGCGCGTGCACGCCGCGTGGCCGGCGTTCGAATACGACTACGCGCAGCTTTGCGGCCAGCACAGCACGCTGTACCCCGGTGTGCGGCGCATGCTCGAGCGCATCACCGGGGCGGGCATCGCGGTCGGCCTGGTGACCAACAAGGAAACCGAGTTCGCGCACCGGCTGTTGGTGCGCCACGACCTCAACACCTGCTTCGACCTGCTGGTGTGCGGCGACACGCTGCCGGTGCGCAAGCCCGATCCGGCGATGCTCGCGCACGCGCTGCAAGCACTGCAATGCGCGCCCGAGGAGGCGCTGTACGTCGGCGATTCCGCGGTCGACGTGCGCACCGCACGGGCCGCCGGCATGCCGGTGTGGGCCGTCACGCACGGCTACGGCGGGCCGCTGCGCGGCGCCGACGCGCCCGACCGCTTCGTCGACAGCTTCGACGAGCTCGGGCGCGCGCTCACCACCCATCGCGGCCTGCGCGTGAGCATCTTCTAGAGAAACAGCCGCTCCGGCGAGCCGCATGAGCGCTACACCCGTGGTCATCGCGCCGAGCCTGTTGTCGGCCGACTTCGCGCGCCTGGGCGAGCAGGTGGCGGGCGTGGTCGAGGCCGGCGCCGACTGGATCCATCTCGACGTGATGGACAACCACCACGTGCCCAACCTCACCGTGGGCCCGCTGGTCTGCGAGGCGATCAAGCCGTATGCGAAAGGTGCGCAGCTCGACGTTCACCTGATGGTCGAACCGGTGGATGCGCTGGTGGCGCCCTTCGCCAAGGCGGGCGCCGGGTCGATCAGTTTCCATCCCGAGGCCAGCCGCCACGTCGACCGCACGTTGCAGCTGATCCGTGATCACGGCTGCCAGGCCGGCCTGGTGTTCAACCCGGCGACGCCGCTGGCGTGGCTCGACCACGTGATGGACAGGCTCGACCTGGTGATGCTGATGTCGGTGAACCCCGGCTTCGCGGGGCAGAGTTTCATTGCGTCGACGCTGCCCAAGCTGCGCTCGGTGCGTGCCCGGCTCGACGCACACGAGCGCGAGCACGGGCGATCTATCCGGCTCGAGGTGGATGGGGGCGTCAAGCCCGACAACATCGCGGCCATCGCGGCCGCCGGTGCCGACACGTTCGTCGCCGGCTCGGCGGTGTTCGGCAGCCCGCATTGGCGCCAGACGATCGCCACGATGCGCGCCGCCGCGCAGGCCGCGCGACGCTGAGCCCTGTGGCGCGCCGCGATGACCCTGCGTGCGCTGATCTGGGACGTCGACGGGACGCTGGCCGAGACCGAACGCGACGGCCACCGCGTGGCGTTCAACCAGGCCTTCGCCGCCGCCGGGTTGCCGTGGCGCTGGGACGAACGACGCTACGGCGAGCTGCTGGCCGTCAGCGGCGGCCATGAGCGCCTGTTGCACGACATGGCCACGCGCGCCGATGCGCCCGCCATGCCCGCCGCGCGCGAGGCGCTGGCGCGCGCGCTGCACCGGCGCAAGACCGCGGCCTACGCCGCCCTGGTGGCGCGCGGCGCGATCGGGCTGCGTCGTGGTGTGCTGCGCCTGCTCGGCGAGGCACGCAGCGCGGGCGCCCGCCAGGCGATCGCCACCACCACCAGCCGTGCCAACGTGCAGGCGCTGCTGTCGCGCCACCTCGGCGTGCGCTGGGCCGACGCGTGGACGGCTGTGGTGTGTGCCGACGACGCACCGCTGAAGAAGCCCCACCCCATGGCCTACGCAGTTGCGCTCGAGCGTCTGCGCCTGGCGCCGCACCAAGCGCTCGCGATCGAGGACTCGCCCAACGGGCTGGCCGCCGCGCACGCAGCCGGCGTGCCGACGCTGGTCACGCACAGCGCGTACTTCGCGTCGTTCGACACCCGCCACGCACTGGCCTGCAGCGCCGACCTCGACCTGCCGCCCACGCCCGCCGCCACGCTGCCCGCCGTGACCGCCGCGCCGCGTGTCGATTGGCGGTGGCTGTGCGCTGCGCACGCGGCGTGGCAACGCGCACAGCCCGCGGAGGCTGGTTCACGCTCTCAGTCGGCGTACTGACCCGCGGCGCGGATCAGCGCGCCCCACTTCTCGACCTCGGGGCGCAGCCAGGTGCGCAGGCCATCGGGCGTCTGCTTGGCCTCGGGCACGATGTCGCCGCCGAGCTCGACCATGCGCGCCACCACCGCGGGATCCTTCAGCGCGGCACGCAGCGCGGCATTGAGCTTGTCGATCGCCGCCGACGGCGTGCCCTTGGGGGCATAGATGCCGTGCCACACCTTGACCTCGAAGCCCTTGAGCCCGCTCTCGTCGAGCGTGGGTGTGTCGGGCAGCGACCTGATGCGCGAGGTGGTCGTCACGCCGTACAGCTTGACGGTGGCGGCCTTGATGTGCGGCAGCGTCTGCGTGGTCTGGTCGCACAGGATGTCCACCTGTCCACCGAGCAACGCGTTGAGCGCCGGCGCAGTGCCCTGGTACGGGATGGAAGTCAGCTCGGTGTCGAGCATCTTCTGGAACAGCATGCCGCACAGCTGCGACACCGCGCCGAGCCCGGCGTGCGCCAGCGTCAGTTTCGAAGCGTTGGCCTTCACGTAAGCCACCAACTCCTGGGCGCCGTTGGGCGGCAGGTCTTTGCGGCCGAGCAAGGTCATCGGCACGTCGACCACCTGGCCGATGTACTCGAAGTCGGTCAGCGGGTTGTACGGCAGCTTGCGGTACAGGCCCGGCGCCGTGGCCATGCCGTTGTGGTGAATCAGGATCGTGTAGCCATCCGGTGCCGCCTTGGCGACGAAGTTGGCCGCCAGGGTGCCGCCGGCGCCGGTCTTGTTCTCGACCACCACGGACTGGCCGAGCGTCCTGGACATCGCCGCGCCGACCGTGCGCGCCACCACGTCGGTGGGGCCACCGGCGGCGAACGGCACCACCAGCGTGATGTTGCGGCTGGGGTAGGCCTGGGCGTGGGCAGCGCTCGACACGGTGAGCGCACTCAGCAGCGCGCCCACGACGGTGCACAAACGAACGATCATCGACGTCTCCTTGGTTCTAGTTCAGCGGCTCCGAAATCTCGATCAGGTTCAGGTCGGGATCGCGCACGTAGATCGAGCGCAGCTTGCGCGTCGCGCCGGTGCGCTCGACCGGCCCTTCGACGATCGGCCAGCCGCACTGCTGCAGGTGCTCCATCACCGCGGCCAGCGGGCGGTCGGCGATGAAGCACAGGTCGAGCGCGCCGGGCACCGGCAAGTGCGCCTTCGGCTCGTGCTCGTGACCGCGCCGGTGCAGGTTGATCTTCTGCTGGCCGAAGCGCAGCGCCTGCCGTTGGCCACCGAACGTCTCGAGTCGCATGCCCAGCACGCGCGTGTAGAAATCGATGCACGCCGGCGCATCGACGGTGGTCAGCACCAGATGGTCGAGGTGATCGATCATGCGGGCATCGTGCCATTGCGCGCAGTGCGAGCCCCCTCGGCGGAACCCGCAGGCACGCCACGCGAAGGGCCATGGCGCGGCAAATGCCGCGCCCGACGCTCAGGACAGCAGCCGCGTCACCACCGGCACGTCGGCCAGCGCCCAGACGCGCGTGGCGATCGCTCGCACCTCGCTCGCGCTGGCACCGCCGGCATAGGCCGCCAGCCGCATGGCCTTGTCTTCGAGCTCGGCCCGGCTCAGCGTGTTGCCGGGGTCGCCCTTGGGCTCGTCGACCCGTGCATCGAGGCAGCGGCCGTCGCGCGTGGTGACGCTGACCTTGCCTATCCAGCGCGCCGGATATGCGGCGTCGACCTCGGGATCGAGCGCCATCTGCACGCGCTCGCGGAAGGCCGTGGTGGCCGGCGCGCGGAAGTTCGCATCGAACTCGGCCAGGCCGGCGCGCCCGTGCAACGCCACCATCGCGAGCACCGTGCCCATCGAGAACTTCGATTGGTGCACGGTTTGCGGGTCGGTGACCGGACCGAGCACGTCGAGCGCGCCCTGGTGCACGCGTGCCGTGACAGCGGCGATGTCCGATGCGGCGAGGCGCTGCTGTTGCATCAGCTGCAGCAGTGCGTCGGCCGCAGGGTGCGTGTGGCGGCACGAGGCGTGGAACTTGAACGAGGTCTCGGCGGTGGCCCAGCGGTTGCCCAGCCGATCGGTCAGCCGTGTCGGGTCGGCGTCGCTCGACATGCCGGCGGCCATGCCGCGCGCGCCTTCGAGGATGCGGCTGGCGCCGGTGAAGCCGTCGGCCGCCAGGTGCGCTGCGGTCAGGCCGGCGGCGGCGGCGTGCGCGGTGTGCAGCTGCTTGGAATCGGCGGCCTCGCGCAGGAACTCCCACAGGCCTGCCGCCTGCGTGCCGGCCGAGCCGAACGCGTGCGCCATCTGCTCGGGGGTCAGCCGCAGCAGGTGGCCGGAGGCGGCCGCTGCGGCCAGTGTGCCGGCGGTGCCGGTGGTGTGGAACACCTTGTAGTGCGAGCGGCCAAGGAACTCGCCGACCCGGATGCCCACCTCGTAGCCGGCGACGGCGGCCGTCAGCAGCTCGCGTCCCGAGCGTTGCAGCGCCTGCGCCAGCGCGAGCGCCGGCGGAAACACCACTGCGGCGGGGTGAAACACCGAGCCGTTGTGCACGTCGTCCTGCTCGGCCACGTGCGACGCGGCGGCGTTGATCGCGGCGGCCAGCAGCGGGCTCGAGCCGCGCCGATGGATCAGCACCTCGCACGGCCCGTCGCTCGGCCCCTGCGCCAGCATGAAGCGGGCGATCGACTCGACCGGCCGCGCGCCCTTGCCGGCCAGTGTGGAGCCGATCCAGTCGAGCAGCAGATCCTGCGTGCGCGCCACCACCGCGGCGGGGATCGCGTCGAAGCGCAGCGTGGAGGCGAAACGCGCCAGCGCGACGCCGGGGGGTTCATCGGCCATCGGCATCTCCTGTCGGATCACACCACGCCGTCGCGGTGCCAGCGCGCGATCGTCGCCGCGTCGAACCCGAGCTCGGCGAGCAGCGCATCGGTGTGCTGGCCGAGTGCGGGAATCGGATCCATGCGCGGCTCGAACGACGACGGGAGCGCCGGCGGCCACAGGGCGGTGATCGGCCCCGACGGCGAGCCGACCTCGGTGAAGCGCTGGCGCGCCGCGAGTTGCGCATGCGCCCACACCGCCGCCATGTCGTTGACGCGCGCGTTGGCGATCTGCGCGTCGTCGAGCCGCTGCACCACCTGCTCGCTGCTCAGGTCGCGGAACATCGCGTCGATGATCGCCGCCAACGCGTCGCGCGCGGCGACGCGGCGCGCGTTGCTGTTGAAGCGCTCGTCGTCGGCCAGTGCGGGCTGGCCGAGCACCTTGGCGCAGAACACGCGCCACTCGCGCTCGTTCTGCACGCCCAGCATCACCGATTTGCCATCGCCGGTCGCGAACGGCCCGTACGGATAGATCGTCGCATGCGCCGCGGCCGCACGCGGCGGTGGGCTCGCCCCTCGGTAGGCGTAGTACAGCGGGAAGCTCATCCACTCGACCATCGATTCGAGCATCGACACGTCGAGCCGGGTGCCCCGTCCGGTTTTGCCGCGCTCGATCAGCGCCGCCAGGATGCCGCTGTACGCATACATGCCGGCGGCGATGTCGGCGATCGAGCAGCCCGCCTTGGCCATTTGCTCCGGTGTGCCGGTCACTGCCAGAAAGCCCGCCTCGCTCTGGATCAGCAGGTCGTACGCCTTCTTGTCACGATAGGGTCCTGCGCGCTCGCCATCATCGCCATAGCCGGAGATGTCGCTCACGATCAAGCGCGGCAGCTTCGCATGCAGCGCATCGAACGACAAC
>Ga0207675_100000394_pt1 | contig 41906 bp, 40 predicted proteins | sample KBSSwiS42_FD_184305 | JGI IMG/M metagenome (GOLD analysis project Ga0207675, IMG submission 184305) | Switchgrass rhizosphere microbial communities from Kellogg Biological Station, Michigan, USA - KBS Switchgrass S4-2 (SPAdes) (version 2) | ecosystem: Host-associated > Plants > Roots >...
GGGGGGGGGGGGGAGGGTTGACGCTTCCGGGCCCATGTCTTGGATAGCGAGAGCGGGGGGGCAAAAGGTCACTATCCGAACAGCATAACTATCGGGGTGCTTTCGGGTTCCGCGCGCGTGAAGCTTTTTTCGAATTTTCTTCAAACCCGCCCAGCGATCGAAATCCCTGTTTCATAGGCGCCGACCAACGGATCATGGTGTAAGCGCGTCCGCAGCTGCCGTACCAGTCCGCCAATGACGCGACCGTAGCGCGTCTCGAGCAGCGCCTCGAGCTCGGGGGTCTCGACAAGCGCCGACGAGCTCACACGCAATACCGCCCGAGTGAGTTCGGCGTCCGGCTCGCCGTCGGCCTTGACCGAGATGCGGATCTGCGCGGTCGGGCTAACGCTGATGGCGAGCTCGACCAGCTCGGTGATCAGGAACGCGACTGCGACGGCAACATCTTGGGTGGCGAGGAGCGGCTCGATCGCCAGCGTGATGCCGAGGCCGGCACTTGATTCGGGGGCAGTTGCGCGGATGTTCGACGCGAGCTCACCGATTACGGATCGCAACTCGACACCGCGATTCTCCTCGAGTTCGGCATAATGATAGCGATGCACCACCGCGAGCGCATCGACGCGGCGCTGGATCGCAGCATAGGCTTCGCTCGCCTCGCGCGTCTTGGCGCCGCGCGCGTGGAAATTGATCAGGCTGCCGATCACCTGAAGGTTGTTCTTTACGCGATGATGCACTTCCCGCGTTAGCCGCGTCTGGCGCGCCAGGCCCGCGGCCATATCGCTTTCGTGCAACTGCACCATGCGGCTGATGTCGCGGAAAGTGTCGCCAAGATCGCGGATCTCCTGCGCGGGAAGATGGCCGAAGCGTTTCGGATCGATCACTTCGCCCGGCTTGAACCCAAGCGCCGCCGCGCGCAGGCGTCGGAGCGGGCGAATAAGAAGCCCGTCGACCACGAACCAAGCGATTCCGGCTGCCGCCGCCCACATCAGCACAGGCAGAAGCAGCGCCAGGATCAGCGGCGAGGTAATCGGGGCACTATGGGCTTCCATATCGAGCTTGAGCCCGTCGAGACCGATATCCGCCGGCTCGCGCTCGCGTCGGTCGAGCGGGCCGCTCGAGGCGAGTGTCTCGAGTGCGAGCCGCTCGTCGCCTTGACGCAATGTCGCGCCATAGCTCGGCATGAATCCGCTCGGGCGGCCCACCGCGCGCAACACGGCAACCGGGAAATAGGCCGTGGCTGTTGCGCCCGATGGTGCGAGCATGTGCAGGCTCAGTCCGCGCTCCGCAACGATATGTGCGGCGACTCGGCCGGGCGCCGTGGGCGGTGCAATTTCGACCTGCAGATCGCTGCCGCAAAGCAATTCACCTTTTCGCCCGCGCACGGCGAAGCCCGCGCCATCGGCGCCCTGCTGCGCGAACAGCCCCTCGGCGCGCGCGCATCCGGACGTATCGCCCGGATCGGCGCTTTTTTGCTCGAGCACGCCGCGCAGCACGGACATGTCACCATTGAGCTCGAGCCTGAGCGCGCGTGCACTTTCATGCGCTGCGACGCCGACGCGGGCGCGCGTCTCGAGATTGGCGGTGCGTGTGGTCTGCAGCGTAGCGAAGAACGCAATAATCGCGAGGGGTAACAGTGCGCCCGACAGGATCAGGAATACCTTGGCGCCCGTCGGCATGCGTCCCAGTGCTTCCACCGGGATGCGTGCCCCGCGTGGTGGAGAGACGCCATCCATCAAAACTGATTAGTCGAGCTTGCTCAGCAGGTCGAGGAGATCGTCGGGTACTTTTTCGCGCACGGCCTTTTCATAGATGCCACGAAGCGCATCGCCCACGCTCTTTTCGCTGGGCCGATCCTGCTTCGCCTTTTTGCGCATCACCTTTTTCGCAGGATCTTCCGCAGAACGCACCATTCCCCCCTCAAGACCGGATTCACTACAAAATGCAAGATGGGGATTCGCAGCGTCCGGCCCATCCCAGGCCGCACAGAAATCCGCCTGTGCAAATTGGAAACAAAACAGCGGCTCGATTGTTCCACATGCGATGCGATAACCGGGGAGGGGCTCCGGGGCGCACTGGGAAAAACAATTGCATTGACTGCGGCCGGCCCACAGGATCGACCGCCGCCATCTAGGAGAAGCATCGGAATGTCGCTCGGACAACAGCTAGCGCCGCACCTGCCGTTTCTGCGGCGCTACGGACGCGCATTGACTGGCAGCCAGGCCGAAGGTGACCGCTATGTGCGCGCGACATTGGAGGCAATCGTCGCGGCACCGGATCAGTTTCCACGCGATGTCGATCCGCGGCTAGGCCTTTACCGAACCTTCCAGGCGATCTGGAGTTCGGCGCACTATGACGAGCGTCCGTTGCACGGCGGCGAAAATGACGACAATGAAGCGATTGCGCGCGCCCGGCTCGCCAGGATCGCGCCGCTATCCCGCCAGGCGCTGCTGCTGACCGCGATGGAAGGCTTTACCATCGAGGACACGGCCTATCTGATCGATTCCGAGCCCGGCGACGTGCAGCAACTGGTCACGGAGGCGCTCGACGAGATCGAACGTCAGACGCGCGCACGGGTCCTGATCATCGAGGACGAACCGCTGATCGCGATGGACCTCGAGCAGGTCGTCCGAGACCTTGGCCACGAAGTGACCGGCGTCGCCGTCACGCGTGACGAAGCCGTGGCGCTGGCGATGGAGGATCGACCTGGACTCGTGCTGGCCGATATCCAGCTTGCCGACGACAGCTCGGGTATCGACGCGGTCAAGGACATACTGGCCGAGTTTCAAGTGCCGGTGATCTTCATTACCGCGTTCCCGGAGCGACTGCTCACCGGGGAGCGCCCGGAGCCCACGTTCCTGATCACCAAGCCATTCCAGCGATCGACGGTCAAAGCGGCGATCAGCCAGGCATTGTTCTTCGACCAGGCGACGGTTCCCGTAAGTTAGGCGAGAGTTTCCTGTCCGGCTTTCAGAGTTTCGGAGCCAAAACGGTTCTCGCGTGTTGATATGGCATGGCTGAGCAAAACGAACCCATCCATCTCGACGCGGAGCATGCGAGAGCTGGCGCGACACCGAGGATGACGCGATACATCCTGGGTTATGGCCTGGTGCTCGTCATCCTCGCCTTTCTCCTCGTCTATGCGCTGAGCTGAGCGCGGAGCGTCCGGAACGCATTGAAATGCATCTGGCTTTCGCGCGGCCAGACCCTATGTCTCGCGTTCGCCAGCAGGCAGCGCGGCCAACCGAACGGGACCGAATGACCATCGACGAATCCGACCCTAAGCTGGACGCCGAAAGCGCGGCACTCGCCAGCGCTTCGGACGAGCACGTTCCGCTTTCGGACCCCGAGTTCAAGAAGCAACTGGCGGCTGTCATTCCGCATCTTCGCGCTTTCGGACGCTCGCTGTCCGGCAGTCGTGATCTCGCTGACGATCTGGTGCAAGAAACGCTTCTCAAGGCCTGGGCCGCGCGCAAACGCTTCCAGGCCGGTACGAATATGCGCGCCTGGACGTTCATCATTCTGCGCAACCTCTATCTTTCGCAAATGCGCCGCGCGCGCTTCAAAGGCGAGTGGGACGATCTCGTCGCCGACCGGCTGCTTGCCGCGCCCGCCAGCCAGGATCGGCACGTCGAGCTCAACGACATGCAACGCGCTTTGATGCATCTGCCCGCGCCGCAGCGCGAGGCACTGATCCTGGTGGGAGCCGGCGGGTTTGCCTATGAGGAGGCGGCCGAGATCTGCCAGGTGGCGGTGGGAACGATCAAAAGCCGGGTCGCACGCGGGCGCGTGGCGCTCGATACGATTTTGAGCGAGGGGCAACTGCCTTCGCGCCGTGAGCAGGCCGACAACCAGGGTCGGAGCGCGCTCGATACGATCATGAGCGAAGTCGACGATCTGAGCCGCGACCGCTGATTCATCGCCCGGTGTTCATCGCGGGCCGTGGCTGCGTCAGTGCCGCGGACTGCCCTTACCGTTGAGCCGCGCGAGCATCGCCGCCATATCATCGGGCAGTCCGATTTCACGCACGAAGGCATCGCGCAACGCCGACCCGATCGCGTCGCTCGCGCGCGGAACCTCGACACGATAAACCGGGTTCGAATGCTGACGCGTGTGGAAATCGGAATGGGACATGCCGCTTAGAACGGTCAAAATCCACATTTGTTGCTTGACAATCTGCAGGTGCACAAAGCTGAACCTCAGCTTTCTATGACGTTCGCCGCAAATAATGCCCGGCTCAATGACGCGCTCGATCGTGCTCGACTTCATGCGCCATTTCTTGCGTTATGTGCTGCACAAGAGCCTGAAATCATTGCACTACTGCACCAATCACTGCTCGCGCCGGAGCGTGCCGCGCAATTCGATGAAGCGGGCGTTCCCATCGGCCGACAGTTGCGGCGGGAGCGACGCCGAGTCGCGCTTTTGACGGCACTCGGCGATCTTTCGGGCAGATATGATCTTACGCGCGTTACCCAGCTGCTAACCGATTTCGCCGATTCCGCGTTCGATCGCGCGATTCGTGCAGCGATCCAAGAGCGCACCCCCAGCGCCGAACCACGGGGTTTCGCGGGGATCGCGCTCGGCAAACAGGGCAGCCGCGAACTCAACTACTCCTCCGACATCGATCCGATCCTGATCTACGATCCCGACAAATTGCCCTGCCGCCCGCGCGAGGATCCCGCCGACGCCGCGGTCAGGATCGCGCGGCGAGTAGTCGAGCTGCTTCAAGCGCGCGATGGCGACGGCTATGTCCTGCGCGTCGATTTACGGCTTCGCCCATCGCCGGAAGTGACACCCGTCGCGCTGCCCGTCGAGGCGGCGATCTCCTATTATGAATCGCAGGCGCTGCCGTGGGAGCGCGCGGCGTTCATTCGCGCGCGCGCCGCGGCAGGGGATCACCTACTCGGTTGGCGCTTCCTCGACACCATTCGTCCGTTCGTGTGGCGCCGCGCGCTCGATTATGGCGCCATCGGTGAGATCCATGCAATCTCGGCGCGGATCCGCGCACACCACTTCCAAGGCCAAACGCTAGGTCCGGGGTTCGATTTGAAACGCGGGCGTGGCGGCATTCGCGAAGTCGAATTCTTCGCGCAGATCCATCAGTTGATTCATGGCGGACGCGACGCGGCGTTGCGCGTGCCAGCGACCCGCGATGCGCTGGCCGCGCTTGCGAACGCCGGATGGATCGGCGACGCGGAAGCCGATGCGCTGTCCGACGCATATGTCTTGTTCCGCACGATCGAACATCGTCTCCAGATGGTCGATGATCGCCAGACGCATGCGCTTCCAAAGGAGGCGGAGGCGCTGGACAATGTGGCACGGCTGCATGGGCTCGATGACGGCGCGGCGCTGGTCGCGCTGCTACGCCCGCATGTTGACCGCGTCGCGGAGATCTACGACGCGATCGACCCCGGACGCGGTGGTGGCCTGCCCGCGAGCGGCCGCGCGCTTGCCGATGAACTGGCCGCAAGGAGCATCGACTCCGGCGTGGTGCGGTTGATCGAGGGATGGCGCGCCGGCAGCTACCCTGCGTTGCGCAGTCCGGCCGCGCGCGAGGCGCTCGAAGCTGTGCTGCCGAGACTGGTCGACGCCTTTGGGCAAGCACCCGATCCCGGCCAGGCTTTTGCGCGGCTCGACGCCATGCTGTCGCGATTGCCGAGTGCGATCAATTTCTTCCGCCTGCTCGAAGCGCAGCCCGCGCTCGCACGGCTCACCAGCGCGATCTTGTGTCACGCGCCGACTCTCGCCGACGCGCTGAGCCGGCGCGCCGACCTGCTCGACGGTCTCATCGACGCCAGCGCGTTCGCGCCGGTCCCCGACGTCGCCGCGCTCGCAGTCGAATTGCGCACGGGAGAACGAGGCGCCCATTATGAGCAGTTGCTCGATCGGGTGCGCCGGCTGGTCGGCGAGAAACGTTTTGCATTGGGCGCGCAGCTCATCGCGGGCGTGAGTGATCCGCTTGAGGTTGCCGCCGGCTATGCGCGCGTCGCCGAAGCCGCGGTCGAGGTGCTCGCCAGTGCGACGATAACCGAGTTCGAGCGCCGTCATGGCCGCGTTCCAGGCAGCGAACTTGCGATCCTCGCCTTCGGCCGAATGGGCGGGGCCGCACTGACGCACGCCTCAGATCTCGACCTGATCTTCCTGTTCACAGGCGACTATCAGGCCGAGTCCGACGGCGAGAAACCACTGGGCGCTGTTTCCTATTATAATCGGCTGGCGCAGCGCGTGATCGGTGCACTTTCGGCACCGACCGCCGCCGGCCCCTTGTACGAAATCGACGTGCGGCTGCGACCCTCCGGCGCGCAGGGACCGCTGGTGGTGTCGTTGGAAGGGTTCCGGCGCTACCAGGAGCAGGACGCCTGGACTTGGGAGCATATGGCGCTAACACGTGCGCGGCCGATCTTTGGATCGGAACAGGCACGCGGCGCGCTGTGCGATACGGTTGTCGCGGTGCTCGGCGGTGCCCGACCGAAGCGCGACATCGCGTGCGAGGCGGCGACGATGCGCCTCGAGATGGCGGCGCACAAGCCGCCGGCCGGCCCGCTCGATGCCAAGCTGCTGCCGGGCGGACTGGTCGATCTCGAATTTGCAGTGCACACGCGACAACTTGTCCACCGCACCGGCTTCGCACCGCAATTGCCCGAGGCTATCCGACTGCTGGTTGGGCAGGGTCTGCTGCCCGCATCGCTGGTCGAAGCGCACGACTTTCTGACGAGGCTGCTCGTGACTGTTCGGCTGGTGGCGCCCGATGCCCAGCCGCCGGCACTCCCGACGCGCGCGCTGATCGCGCGCGCGGTCGGCCTGGCCGATTGGGAGGCGACGCTTGCGGAGCTCGAGCGCGTCCGGCAGGAGGTCGCCGCGTGCTGGGCGCGCGTGCGCGAAGGAGGCTGAGATGCTCGACGAAGGCGATCCGATTCCCGCGATCGAACTGACCCGTCCGGGCGGCGGGCAGATCGATTTGCGCAGCAATGTCGGCCATCCATTCGTGCTCTATTTTTATCCGAAGGACGATACCGCGGGTTGCACGCGAGAGGCACAGGATTTCAGTTCGTTGCTTCCCGAATTCGAGGCGCTGGGCGCCAGACTGCTCGGCGTGTCGAAGGATAGCCCGGTCAAGCATCAGAAATTCATCGACAAATATGATCTTACGGTGCCCCTCGCGACCGATGACGAAGGTAAGGCGATCGAGGCATTCGGGGTGTGGGTCGAGAAATCGCTCTATGGCAGGCGCTATATGGGAATCGACCGTGCGACTTTCCTGTTCGGGTCCGACGGCAAGCTCGTTCGGATGTGGCGGCGCGTGCGCGTGCCGGGCCATGCCGCCGAGGTGCTCGAGGCCGTGAAGGAACTGCAAACAGTGTGAGCGAGAGTGTCGCGCGCGCGGTGGCAACCGTACTGGTCACAGCTGAGCCGCGCGCCAAGGTGATGAGCGCGCGCAAAGTGGCGCGCGACTGGCGGCTTGGCCGACTCGATCATCATTTTGATGTCACAATGCCCGCTCGTCCGGCGCGCCCCGACCGTCCCGAGCTCATGCCCCCCAACCGCATGCCCAAGCGCGGGCGTGCCGGATCGGAACGCGGCCGTATCGCGTTGATCCATGCGCTCGCGCACATCGAGTTCGCGGCGATCGACCTGGCATTCGATCTCGTTGGCCGGTTCGGCGCTCGATTCCCGCGCAGCTTCGTCGACGACTGGCTGCGCGTCGGCGCCGACGAGGCAATGCATTTTGCGCTGCTCGCACGCCGTCTGCATCGGTTGGGTAGCCATTACGGCGCACTGCCGGCGCACGATGGATTGTGGGAGGCAGCTGCAGCGACTTCCGATAACGTGCTCGCGCGGTTTGCGGTGGTGCCGATGGTGTTGGAGGCGCGCGGACTCGACGTGACGCCGACGACGCTCGCGCGGTTCGAAGCGCTGGGCGACGAAGCGACCGCCCGGATCCTCCGTCGAATTCTCGACGACGAAGTGCGCCATGTCGCGGCAGGCACCCGCTGGTTCGAATCGGCATGCCGAGCCGACCGAATCGAACCCGAAACAACCTGGGCGCAGCTCGTTGCCACGCATTTTCGCGGACTGCTTAAGCCTCCTTTCAACGACTCGGCGCGCGACGCAGCCGGTCTGACCCGCTATCCCTATCGGGCGCTTGCCGAACGCTAACGCGGTCCGACACAAGGAATTGCCGGACACGGAGGGGTCCGTCCCGGCATTGGCTGGGGCGGCGCAATCGGAACGGGGTCCGATTCGCCGAAACGAGTTTACCGGGGACTCATGGGTCGAAACGAAGCAAAATGGCAGCAGTTCCGTGCGCGTGTCCGCGGATTGTTCACCACCAAAGACGTCATCCTCCACAATGGTCGTGACCTGAAGCGCTTCAGCGTGGCCGGTCGTACGCAGGCGTTGCTCGCCGGAATCGCCACCGTCACCGTTGCCTTCTCCGCTTATGGCGTGGCGCAGGCCACGGTCGGTGCGATCGAGATCAGCGGAATCGCCGCCAAGCCCGGCACGCCGCAGGAGCGGATGGCGGCAATGCGCGATCAGGTCGAGCGGATGCAGGCCGACATCGCCGCGGTCAAGCAGTCGGCCGCTGCGCATGCGGCGCGCATCTCGCAGCGCCAGGCACTGCTTTCTGCGCTGGTGTCGGGCAAAGCGGATCGCAAGACATTGTCGATGAATCTCCCGGCGGTGGACGCGCCCAATTCGCCGATCGCCGCCGAAGTGCTTGCGCCGCTGCGCCAGGTCGAGAGCCGCCAGCTTGCGCTTGCTGTCAAGGCGCGCCAGCTCGGCGAGAGCCGCTACGCGGCCCTGGCAGCGCGGCTCCGTCAGTTCGGGCTAGCGCCCGAGCGGTATGTCGGCAATTTGGCAAGCAAGGGTATGCCGGCGATGGGCGGCCCGTTCGAGCCGGTCAACCCGGCCGAGTTGAGCGCGAGTGCTGCGGCCGATGCTCAATTCCGCACGCTGTTCCAAACTTGGAAGAAGCTCGACGTGCTTGAGCAGAGCGCGATCGCGATCCCCTCACTCCAGCCGGTCGACAATCTTGCTTTCACCAGCAATTTTGGCGTTCGCTCGGATCCATTCCGCGGCGTCGCCGCGATGCATGCCGGCGTCGACATCCCCGGTCCGAGAGGTACTCCTGTCTACGCAACCGCCGACGGCGTGGTCGAGCGCAGCGGCCGCTATGGCGGCTATGGCAATCTCGTCGAGATCAACCATGGCCGCGGTATTGAGACACGCTATGGCCATCTTTCGAAGCTGCTGGTCGAACCGAACACACATGTGCGCCGCGGCCAGTTGATCGGGCTGATGGGCTCGACCGGCCGCTCGACGGGGCCGCATCTCCACTATGAAGTGCGTGTCGATGGCCATGCCGTCAATCCGGTGCCGTTCCTCGCGACCGCGACGTTCGTCACGCCCAGCGACAACAGCGCGTTCGACCAGACGGGCGTCGGCGGACCTGCCGATTGAGATAGCACGACCGGAAGAACTGGGTAAGGAGTGAGGTCGTCCCATGGGGGCGGCCTTCGCTTTTCGGTACGCGCTTGGCACTGCTGGCTTCTGCCGCCCAGTCGGATAGACTGGCGCGCGCGGCGCATGCGAGGAGGAGCGCAATGGACCGGCGGCACTTCATCGGCATGAGCGCGGCAGGCGTCGCTGGGACCTTGCTGCCGGTGAGCGCGTTCGCTGCGCCGGATCCGTTGAACCCGCCCGGTATCCGGACCGCGGGTATCCGCATGCTTCCGGTCGTCGGCGGCAAGTATAAGGTTTGGACGAAAAAGATCGGGTCCGGTGCGACCAAGGTCCTGCTGCTGCATGGCGGCCCCGGGTTCAGCCACGACTATCTCGAAGCGATGGAATCGTTCCTGCCCGAGGCTGGGATCGAATTCTATTATTACGATCAGCTCGGGTCGAACAATTCGGATCAGCCCGACGACCCGTCGCTATGGACACTGCCGCGTTTCGTCGACGAAGTCGAGGAAGTTCGCCGCGGACTCGGGCTCGACCAATTCGTACTCTATGGCCATAGCTGGGGCGGACTGCTCGCGATCGACTATGCGCTCAAATACCAGCCGCATCTGCGCGGTTTGGTGATCTCAAACATGACCGCCGGAATCCAGTCATATCTCAAGCGAACGGCGGCACTCAAGAATCTGCTCCCACCCGCAAGGCGCGCGCGGCTCGATGCGCTCGAAGCCCGGCAGGACTTTGATAATCCCGAGTATGAAGCGATCATGATGGAGGATCTCTATCCCCAGGTGATCTGCCGCATCAAGCCGTGGCCGGAGCCCGTGATGCGTTGCTTCCGCGTCGCCAACCTCAAGATCTACAATCAAATGCAGGGCAAGAGCGAGTTCGTCGTAACGGGCAACCTCAAGGACTGGGAGCGCTGGGACCGGTTGCACGAGATACCTACGCGCACGCTCAGCATCGGCGCGCAGTACGACGAGATGGACCCGGACGACATGCGGCGCATCGCGTCGCTGATGCCGCGCGCGCGGGCCGCCATCTGTCCCAACGGCAGCCATATGTGCATGTGGGACGACCAGGCCAATTATTTCCACGCACTGGTGCCATTCCTCAAAAGTCTGTGAGGGGCCAGACGGTTCTCGGGTTGTTAAGTAATTCACCGGGGAGTGTCCGGTTAGCGCCTGTTGGTAACGTGTTGGAGTCGAGGCGCGGGGTGAGGAACTGGACATATCGCGTCTCGAAACGGGGGCGTTATGCGTATTGCTCTGGCCCTGGCGGGTTTGCTGGGCGCGATTCAGCCGGCAGTTGCGGGCGAACTGCCGACCATATTACGGACGTTGCCGGTCCGCGACTTCTCGCGCGTCAGGCCGATCATCGGCCAGGCGCTGCGCAGAGACTTGGCGCTCCGCGTACAAGTCACGCCAGAATCGATTCCGCTCGTGGGCGGCGACAGCCGAATCCAGCAGCGCATCGCCAAGGCGATGTTCGACTTCTATCCCGACGGCGGAATCGGGGGTTTCCACATCTCCGCCGGATTGCATTACTACGCGCGCTACAACGCCAACCTCGAAGCACAGCGCGCGACCGACGGAAAGCTCTTCATCCCGCGCGGTCGTACCGGAGGAGGCATTCGTACCGGCTTCAACCGCTACACGCCCGCAGTAACGATGGGCTTCGCGCAGCCGCTCGGCCATAGCGCGATGGTCGGTTTGGAGGCTGGAGCGCTGATGGGCCGTGCGCTCAACGCGCGTCCGCTGAAAAATGTGGGGAGCGTGGGCGAGACGCGCTCGGGGATCAATCCGGTGGCGAATCTCGTAGTCGGCATGCGCTTCTGATCATCGGCGAGTTGCCGTTCGCTCGGCTAGCGCCTATCTCGCGTTCATGGTTCTAGTCGCCGACACCCCGATCTCGCTATCCGCCGCGGCTGCCGCGCGCGTTGCGACGATTGCCGCGAAGATGCAACGCCCCGCGATGCTAAGGCTTTCGGTCGAGGGCGGCGGCTGCTCAGGCTTCTCCTACAAATTCGGCTTCGCCGACGAAGTGGGGGCTGACGACACGGTCGCGGAGACCGACGGCGTCAAGTTGGTGGTGGACGCAGTGAGCATCGACCTGGTGCGCGGCGCCTCGGTCGATTTCATCGATTCGCTCGGCGGCCAATCGTTCAAGGTAGATAATCCCAACGCGACGGCAGGCTGTGGTTGCGGATCGAGCTTCTCGGTCTGACGCGCCACGTGAAGATCGTCACTTATAACGTCAACGGCATCAAGGCGCGGCTCGAGCGGCTGCTCGAGTATCTCGACGAGCAGAAGCCTGACGTGGTCTGCCTGCAGGAACTCAAGAGTTCCGACGAGACCTTGCCGCTGAAGGAGATCGCAGCCGCCGGTTACGGCGGCGCCTGGCACGGACAGAAGGGGTTCAACGGCGTAGCGGTGCTCGCTCGAGACGCAGATCCCGTCGAGCGCAAGCGCGGGCTCGCCGGCGAGCCCGAGGACGAGCATAGTCGTTACATCGAAGTCGAGGTCGGAGATCTCGTGGTCGCGTCGATCTATTTGCCCAACGGCAATCCGGTCCCCGGTCCCAAGTTCGACTATAAGCTGCGCTGGATCGAGCGGCTGTCCTCACATGCGCGCGATTTGCTCGCCGAAGAGAGGCCAGTGGTACTCGCTGGCGATTTCAATGTCATTCCCAACGACGACGACACCTTTTCGGTCAGCGCGATGTCGAGCGATGCGTTGATGCAACCGGAGTCGCGCGCTGGCTATCGTGCGCTGCTCGCCCAGGGGTGGAGCGACGCGCTGCGCACGCGCTTTCCCGGAGGCGGCGTGTGGACCTTTTGGGACTATCAGGCCGGCTGCTGGCAGCGGGATGCGGGCTTTCGTATCGACCATCTGCTGATGAGTCCGATTGCGGCAGACCGGTTTGCCGGTGCGGGCGTCGACAAGGATTACCGCGGGCGCGAGAAGGCTAGCGACCATGCGCCGACGTGGGTGGCGCTTCGCTAACTCCCCCCAGGGAGGGGTGCACAGATGCGACGGGCATTGACGGCGGCCATGATGCTCGCGGCGGTACCGGCGGTCGCGCAGGATCGCCCCTATTGTCCCGCACGCCCCGGGCTGGGCACCACCCCGTGCACAATCGAGCCCGGGCGCGTATCGCTCGAGCTCGGGCTGACGTCATGGGAAGTGGATTCAAACGCAGATGCGCGCAGCGACACCGTTGTGCTGGGCGGCACTTTCGTGCGTGTTGGCGTGACAGCCGACACCGAAGTCGGCGTCGCCTGGACCGCCTATACACATTCGCGAACGCGCGACCGCGCGAGCGGTGCGATTGATCGCTCGCAAGGCACCGGCGATGTTACGATCGCGCTCAAGCACAACCTCGTGCATCCGGGAGGCGACGGCTTATCGATTGCGATCCAGCCCTATATCACGCTTCCGACCGGCGGCGCTGCGGCGGGCGCCGGCGACTGGGCGGCTGGCGTGGTTGTTCCGCTCAGTTTCGATCTCGGTCACGGGCTTTCGCTCGGCGGCACGAGCGAACTCGCGGCGGCGGTCGACGGCGATCGTCGAAGACGTCACCTGCTGGCGAGCCAAATTGTCGGGCTCGGCGTCGCGGTCAACGATCAGATCAATTTGACGGGTGAGCTCGAAGCTCTGCGCGACGAGGATCCTGCCGGTCACGCCACCCAGGCATTCGCGGCTTTGTCGCTGGCATGGGCGCCGTCGAAGGATCTGCAGCTCGACGTGGGAGCGGTTGCCGGACTCAATGCGCATTCGCCCGACCTCCAGCTCTACGCCGGCGTGTCACGCCGCTTCTGAGCTGTTCGAAACCGGGCAGGCATGTTCGAAACCGAACGGCCACTGGGATCGCCTGAACAGTGTGTGAATAGGGTAACACACCAACGGGTGGCGCGCTTTCCCGAAGACTGGTAGACTACACCTGTAGTCGAAATGCTAAGTCATTGAAATTGAGTAATCACTACTTCTGGCACGGCTCATGCAACGGATGAGGCCATCGGCAGCCAGCCCCGGCCGGCCGTGTTACGGAGGAGGATTAAGATGGTTCAGTTTGGTTTCGGTTCGCGCGCCGCTGCTCTGGTTGTCGCTTCGATGATGGCAAGCGCGAGCGTTTCGGCAGCGGCGAACGCACCCGATCCCAAGGGCGAAGTCGTCGCATCGGTTGGCGACAATGCGAGGGCGCCGGTAGGACCGGCCAAACCGACGCGCTATTGCGTGCTGCGCCCGACGACCGGGACAATCCTGTCGGGCAAGATCTGCAAGACACGCGAGCAATGGCTGCGCGAGGGAAATGATCCGCTGGCTAAGGAGGAGTGATGGCTCCGGCCTGCCCGCGGTGAAGCTGTCCCGCTCGCCGCGGGCGTTCTTTCCGGATTAACCGAGTTTGCGGCCGTAGATCTGATAGATGCGATTGATCTTGCTTTCGATCGCATCGGCGATTGCGACCATCCCCTGATTGTCGTCGAGGACCCAGCCGATCTCACCGCGCGACGCGCCATAATGTTCCACTGAGGCACGGCGGATATACTCGATCATCATGAAAGCGAGCTGGCTCGCCATGCGCGATGCCTGCAACTCCTTGACCACGCCCATCAGCGGCACGCGCATCGTTCGCGCTTTCGGCTTGCGCAGCCACAACAGCAGCTTGAGCCAGCCGAGCGGCAGCATCGAGCCGTTGAGCGGTTTGATCACCTCATTGATATCGGGAAGCGTCATCATGAACGCGACGGGCCTGCCGTCGAGCTCGGCGATGCGGATCAAATCGCCGAACACCAGCGGCTTGAGCTTCTTGCCGACATCGTCGATTTCGGGCGGAGTAAGCGGAACGAAGCCCCAATTGTCCGACCAGGCATCGTTGAGGATCGACAGGATAACCTCGGCTTCGGCGTCGAACTTGGTCTTGTCGACCATGCGGATGTTAATCCGCGGATTCTTTTCGCCCGACGCGACGATACGCTGGATCAGCGGCGGGAATGGCTTGGTGATGTCGAGTTCGTAGGTGAGCAACTGCTTGACCGGCGCATAGCCGGCGCGCTCGACCCATGGCTGATAGCGCGCGAGATTGTGTCCCATCATGATCGTCGGCGAATGATCATGCCCCTTGATCAGCAGGCCGGGCTCTTCCCAGATCGACATGCTTACCGGGCCGAGCGCGCGCGTCATGCCCTTGCCGCGCAGCCAGTCTTCGGCGGCCGCGAGCAGCGCTTTGAATGCCTCCTCGTCCTCGGCATCCATTACGCCCCAGAAACCGGTGCCCGGGCCGAAGCCCTGCTCGGGCGGCTGCTCGAGCGCGAGCAAGTCGATATGCGCCGAAATCCTGCCGACCGCGCGGCCGTCGCGTTCGGCGAGGAAATATTGGGCCTCGGCATGGCTGAACCAGCCGTTTTTCTTAGGATCGAGCAGCCCCGCGGCTTCCCCGCGCAGGGGCGGGACCCAATTGGGATCGCCGGAATTCATGCGATACATGACGTCGAGGAAGGTTTTAGTGTCGGCCTTGGTGACGACCGGTCGGACGGTGAGCGCGCTGGCCAATTCGGAGCCCCTACCTTGATCTGGAACAATGCCCTCCCGTCTTCCGTCGGCGCTGTCAAGCGGCTGCGTTTAGGCCGCGAACCCGCCGGGACGAGCGGTTTGAATGCCACCAGAAAGCCACTATGTTCAGCGAAGGGCGTCCCCATGGATACTGCATTCAGCCTCGATCGCGGCACTGCCGACGAACTGGTGCGCGCACCGCGCATCGTGATCACGGATGATCGCCCGATGCTCAAGGCTGCCGCCGAATTGACGCGCGACATCATCGCTCCCAAGCCTTGGATTTACTGGACCGACATGCTGCTCTCGGCCGCGCTGGGCTATGCCGCACTGCTCGGCGCAATCGTCGAGCCGAGCGTGCCGCTGGCGCTGATGTTCGGCGTGATCGCAATGCTAGCGCTCTACCGTGCGAGCATGTTCATCCACGAGATCACGCACTTGAAGCACAGCCAGGTGCCGGGCTTCCGTCTCGGCTGGAATCTGATTGTCGGCATCCCGCTGATGGTGCCCAGCTTCATGTATGAAGGCGTGCACAATCTCCATCATGCTCGCACCCGCTACGGCACGGCGGAAGATCCGGAATATCTTCCGCTGGCGCTGATGAAGCCCTGGACCTTGCCAGCCTTCGTGCTCGTGTCGTTGCTTGCGCCGATCGCGTTGCTGTTCCGCTACGCGGTGCTTGCGCCGCTGTCGATACTGATCCCGCCGCTCCGCCGGGTCGTGGTCGCTAAATATTCGGGGCTGCAGATCAACCCGTCGTTCGAGCGCCGGCCACCCGAAGGTGAACTGCGGCGCTGGTGGTTGTGGCTCGAAGCGGGCGCGAGCCTGTGGTCGATCGCACTGCTCACCTTGGTCGCGAGCGGCGCGGTGCCGCTGCGCGCGCTCCTCATTTTTCTCGGCATTGCCGCCGGCCTGACGCTGATCAACCAGGTCCGCACGCTCGTTGCGCATCTGTGGGAAAATGAAGGGGAGCCGATGACGGTAACGGCGCAATATCTCGACACGGTCAACGTTCCGCCGCCCGGAGTTCTGCCACTGCTATGGGCGCCGGTCGGGTTGCGGTACCACGCGCTTCACCACCTGATTCCGAGCTTGCCCTATCATTCGCTTACCGAAGCGCATCGGCGGCTGGCCCGCGCGCTTGATCCGGACTCGCCCTATCATCGCGCCAATTATCGCAGCCTCACCGGGCTGTTGGTGAAGATCGGAGCGAGCACGATGAAGCCGCGCTGAAACCTCCTCTGGAGAGGCGTCCGGCGCATTTGGTAACGCTTTGACGAGCGCTCTTCCGCACCAACCGCTAGGCTATTGGAACAGCCTCGGATTCACCTCGAAGCAGCGGAAGTGACTGAAGTCACCGACTGCCCAGGCGCCTCCGTGCTCAGCGGCTCGCCCTTGTGTGGCGGCGCAGCCGATTGGCGATGGACGATGCTGTGTCCCAGCACGTGATCCCGCACCGGTGCCGGCCGCTCGGTCGGTGTGGAAATCTCCGCCGCCAATAGCCGCAGCGCCGTTGCTGCAAGGTCCCGGACGGGTTGGTGCACCGTCGTCAGCGGAGGCCATAATGTTACCGCCGTTATCGTGTCGTCGAAACCGACCACGGTAAGCTGGTGCGGGACGTCCAAATGACGCCGATGCGCGACCGAGACCACGGCAGCGGCCATGTCGTCGTTGCTGGCGAAGATGGCCGTCGGTGGCGGCGTTCGATCCAGCAGTTGCTCCGCCGCGGTTAGCCCCGATGCATAGCCGAAGTCGCCCTGGGCAATATTGGCTTCGACGCCCTCGAACTCGCGAACGGCCGCGTAGAAGCCAGCCATGCGCTCGGCCGAGGCGGCCTGGTCGGGATTGCCGACAATAAAGCCGATCCGCCGGTGCCCGAGACTGAGCAGATGGCGCGACATTTCGTAGGCGGCCTGTCGATCGTTTATGCGTACCGAAATCATCGTTTCGGGAGCATAGGCCGCGACCGTCGCCGTAGGCAGACGCGCCTTGGCGAAATACCGCAACAGCGCGGTGGAGTCGCCGAGCGGTGGAGTCAGAAGGACTCCGGACAGCCCCGACGCGACGAAGTCGCGCAATGCCTTCGGAGTCGGGGTCGTGCCCTTTGCTGCGCGCAAGATGATCAATCGCGCGCCGCGCGCGCCCGCTTCCTCGAAAGCGCCGGTGAGGAACTCGCTCATGAAGGCCGCGCTGGGGTTCGAATAAATCACGCCGATTCGGAGCTCGCTCGACGTGACGAGACTGCGAGCCGCGGCATTAGGCTCGTAGGCGAGCTCCTCGATCGCCGCCATGACCGCCGCCTTCGTTTCAGGTCGGACGCCCTCGCGGCCGTTTATTGCCCGCGACACCGTCATGGGAGACACACCGACCCTCGCGGCGACATCCTTAATCGTAGCGCGGCGTCTCCGCCGGCCAGGCGTGTCCAAAAATAGTCTCCCCGTCTCTTCCATGAGATTGCTAGATTCTTTCGCGTCCGAAGCAAGCCGCTCTTTGCCGGGAAGTCACCTACTTGCGTGCGTCACGCGTCCAAAAAAAGGGTCCCGGCGGAGGCCGGGACCGAGGAGGGGAAAGTATTTTTTATGGCGACCCAAGTGCGGGGCAATTCGCGGTCCGAATCAGCGGCTGGGCAGAAGTGCCTGTTCAACTCGGCCCAGCTGCGCTTCCTGCCCGAGTGTTTCTTCTCAAAATTTGGCCCTGAGGCCGCTGGTGAAAAAACGGCCCATGTCATCGTAGAAACCAAGAGTAGGGTAGAACAGGCCGGGAATGCCCGAGTTGGATGGGAAAAGTGGGGCGCGCGCATTTGCAACATTGTTCACGGTGATAAAGAATTCGCTATCCCCGCCGAGGAAGCGGAACCGCATGGTCGCCGTCACATCCAAAGAATCATAGGATCCAAGACGACCGGAGACATAGTTTTGGCTATTTCCATTCAAGACATTGTCGCTGGTAGCCAAATCTACGCTACTCAACCATTGATTCTGCAACGAAATGGCCCAGCTGCGGTTGTCATAGGACAAGAAAGTCGTCTGCCTGACCTTCGGTGCGACTGCCCATGTCGGAAAGGCGCCTGGAATATTCACTGTGGTATTGACCGGCTGATAGCTCAGCAAATGCCGGACAGTTACGCGGCCGGGCGCTCGCGAGAAAACGTCCGCCAAGTTAAATGCGTAATTAGCCTGGATTTCGACACCTTCCGTCTCCTGGCGAGCGGCATTCAGCGGAGAGTTGCGAATCTCGGTGGGAAAATTGAAGTTGGGATTCTTGTAATTGGGATCCGATGGATTGGTGATCGGGCGGACCGCCAGCGAGCAGAAGGGTGAGCTGTAAGTAGGAGCACTGGCCAGGCAAATGTTTTGAATTGCCGAACTCTGGTAGCTGATGCCGGTAATGGCATCCTTGATCCGGGTGCGGTAATAGTCGACTGACAGGTTGAAACCGGGAAGAAAAGAGGGCGTCAAGACGGCGCCCGCCGTGATGGTTCGCGCCTTTTCTGGCGTCAAATCGGGATTGCCGCGCGACACCAGCCGGAGGCTATTGTTGCCGTTGGTCAGGAGGTCAGTGAAACCCGTCGAGGAAACGCCCGCCGGCTGATAGAGATCGTTGAGATTCGGCGCACGTATGTCCAGCGAAGCGGTGCCTCGAAGAGCGATCGAGTCATTGACGTGCCAATCGAGCCCCACCTTCCAGGTCTTTACCGCGCTGAACGAAGAATACTTGGTGTAACGGCCCGCTAGGGTGGTCGAGAGCGCCTGGGCCACGGGAAGGTCCTTGAGCAGCGGAATGTTCACTTCGAGCGCTACTTCGTAAACATTATTGCTCGCATCCACGGGCGCGTTGGTGTTCTGAACCCAGCGCACCGGCGCGCCACCGTTAGCCAGGCACATGCGCAGCCCGGTGCAGTCGACGAAGTCGGTCGGCCTGAACGCGCTGTCCATCTTGTAGCTGGCCCAGCGCACGTCCCCTGAGACGTTCGCCTTGATATTGCCGGCCGGCAGCCCGAAGCCGATGTCGCCGCCGATCGATCCGCCGATGTTGTCGAGCTTCTGGGTCAGCACCCAGGAAGTCGATTGTCGTAGATAGTTGTACGAACCCAGCGAAGGGCCGTTCGGATCGGTGATGTTGGTCGGTACGCAGCCCGGATAAAGGCTGGCATATTGCGGCTGCGTCGTAACCCAGCAAACGACCGTTCCACTGACGTTCACGCCATTCACCGTGGTTCCCGGGGGTGCAATCACTGCGTCCAGCGACGCGAGATATTTGGCGTTGTCCGTATTGTTGGGATTGGTGACCTTCAGCCGGCTTTCCCCATGGCTGTAGAAAACGTCCCATCTCAGCTTGCCGAGGGAACCGGTAATGCCCAGTTCCGCATTCACATTCCGTTGGCGCGACTCGGTTCGATACAGGCGATTCGTTCTGCCGACCTCCTCCCCGCCGACCTTGTTCCAGATGTAGGAAGGCGCCGAGAAATAGGGCGTGGTCGGCGGCGGCGGAGGCGTGGTGCCGGTCTGCGGAGACGTTGCAGGCACCGCCGGAAGGCAGCGCCAGCCCGTCGCGGCGGGCGTACCGCATACGATGCTGGCTCCGAGCTGCTGCTGCGTCGCCGCCGCCAGAAAGGGATTGTCGGCGAACAGCGTGTTCGGCCGGCTGGCGGACGGGCTGACTACCCAATTGATCCAGTTCGACGTGTTCCCCGCTTCGGCCCAGGTTGCCTGGACATAGGCGTTGACGTCCTCGCTCAGGTCATAGCTGAAACGACCGAACCAGTCCTTCATGTCGATCTGCGAGCGAAAGGTCCCGTATTTGACATAGGAGCCGTCGCCGCCCGATTCGAGATTGGCCGTTCCCGTCGGCGTGCCATGGATCATCGGACTCAAGATGCCAGGCTGGTTGAACGTATAGTTGTTGAAGGCGCACGCGCTTCCGCAATTGACGTTGCCAAACTGTCCACTGTTGAAAACACGGGAATAGGGCACGTTGACGTAAGGATTCGACGGCGAACCGTTTCCGGCGAGCAGCCACGCCTGACCGTTCGCGCCGTAAGGCCGCGCGCTGATCGGAATCATGGCTTGGTTGCGATAGCGCGCGGACGTCTCAAAATGCCCGCGCCCGCCGAAAAGATTGGTGCCCCAAGCCACCCCGAGCTGAACTTCCTCGCCGTCGCCATAATTCGAAATGCCGGCATCGGCCTTGACCAACAGTCCGGTGAACTTCTTGTTGAGGACAAAATTGACGACCCCCGCCACTGCGTCGGAACCATAAATCGCCGACGCGCCGCCGGTAACGATATCGACTCGGCTCACCAGCATCTGGGGCAAGATGTCGATGTCCACCGTGCCGTCTTGGTTCGACGCCGGAACGCGATGGCCGTCGAGCAGAACTAGTGTCCGTGAGGGCCCGAAATTGCGCAGCGAGAGCACATTGCCACCGTTGTTTGTGCTGGCATTGCCTTGCGTGCGCGGGGTTCGGCCGCCGATGATCTGTGGGAGCTTGTTCAGCCCGTCTGCGATGTCGCTTGGAGTGGTTTTCGCGATTTCGCCAACGTCGACCGATGTGATCGGCGTCGGCGAATTGAGATTACTGGTGATCAGGCGTGAACCCGTGACGGTGATCTCATTCTCCGGTTGCTGGGCAGTGTCAGCGCTCTGACTTTCGCCTCCCGCCGGCTTCGTAAGCGTCACAGGCGACTGCGCGTTGGGCGCTGTCGTACCATCGTCGGCGGCGCCTTGCTCGGAGGAGCCAGCCACCGAACTTGGCTGGGCAATCGCTGCGTCGGCGACGGACGAGCACGTTAGCGCGATAAAGCTAGTCTTACACAGTAGATGTTTATATGAAGTGTTGTCGATCGTCTCAATAAAAGTGGAAATAATTCCACATTTTGATCTAGGTTTTCCGAGTCGTCTTGCGCGTATCTTCGGAATCATGCCCGTGCCCCCTCCCGTTCACATATAATTTCCTACGACGTTGCGCCGCATTGCGTGCGCTTGGCCGAGTGAACCCCTCCGCGTTATCGCGTGTCGGGTAGTTAACGTTAACATCGGATACGACACCGCGCCGCTATCGGTCAATCGTATTTTTTAGGTATCGCCGAAGCTCTATCGCGGGGTAAAAGCGGAGGCAGATCGGCCGGCGCCCTCGCCCTCACATCGGCGCAGGACCCCATAACTATCGTAAATATAGTACTTTATTTGAGACAGCGGAGTTCGCCTCGGGCTCGTCATGGAGCCCGGGCAGCCAAGCATGGACGAGCGCCTCAGGGGTAGTGGCTGCGGGATTCGTCCCTAGGCGAGGCGGTAACGTTACCACCGTGTGATGAGACTGTACGGCACATTGCGATGTTCTTATGCCGACGCCGTCTAATTCGTCTTGGGCGCAACGAGCATGTCGCTGGCCGGCTTGCGCGCCGGGCGCTCGCTCCGCTTCAACGGAGCGCATTGCATCCTAATTCAAGCCGGGTGCAGTTACTCTTCCGTCCTGAGCAGCACCGCTTCGCCGATGCAGAAAAACAGGAGGAAGCAGGCCCAGGCGGCGAGGAATGGCGGGTACGCGCCGAGATTGCCCATCGCGAGCGCGAAATTGTCGGCGACGAAATAGGCGAAGCCGAGCGCCATGCCGATCACTACGCGCAGGAAAAGCTTGCCCGAACGCGCGACGCCGAACGCGGCCACGGCGCCGAGCAATGGCATCAACACCGATGAGAGCGGTCCGGAGAGCTTGTGCCAAAGCGCGCCTTCGAGAGCCTTTGTGGGGCGCCCGGCGGTGTTGAGCGCGTTGACAGCCGAATAAAGCTCACCGAACGACATCTCGTCAGCGACCACACGCGCTAGGGTGAACTGGTCGGGCGTCACACCTTGGCCGAAGCGCGCGCGCGTCAGCTGCTCGAGCCGGTCCGACGCGACGTCGAACCGCTCAACTTGCTCGGCGCGCCACCCTTGGCCATCGCGTACGGCACGCTTCGCCGTCACCACGGCGCGCAGGTTGCTGCCTTGGCGCTGGTAAATGGTGAGGTCACTGAGGACCGTTGCGTCGCCACGACCTCGGATCTGCACCGCCTCGATCAAGTCGTCGCCATCGCGTACCCAGACGCCGCTGCGGTCGCCGTGATCGACTGGCAACGGCCCGTATTCGACGCCTTTCCAAGCCTGCAGCGTCGCTGTCGCGCGCGAGACGATTCGATCGTTGAAGCTGAAGGAGATCAGCGAGACGCCCAAACTCGCGACGATCAGCGGGGCAAGCACCTGATGCGCCGACAGGCCCGAAGCCTTCATCGCGATGACTTCGCTGTTCTGATTGAGCGTCGCGAGTGTAAGAATCGTGCCGAGCAGGACCGAAAAAGGGAGGAAGGTCGCGATGATCTGCGGTGTCCGCAGGCTCATGTAGCGCCACACTTCGGCTTCGCCATTGCCCGCATGCGCCAGGATCGCGCCAGATTCGGTCAACACGTCCATCATCTGCAGGATCAGCACCAGCCCCGCGAGGATCGCAAAGGTGCGGGTGAGGAACATCTGCGCCATGTATAGTGCCATGGTACGCGACGGAAAAAAGTCGGCCCACCTCATTCGGCAGCTCCGGCAGCTTCATCGCGCTTGCGCACTCGGCCGGGCAAGTGGCGTGCGATGAACTTCGTCGCCTTGCCGAACCCTCGCTCGAGCGCGCCAATCGGCTGGCCGCCGGGGACGAAGGCAGTGGTATAGAACATCCAGACTATCAGCGCTGCGAACAGCGTCCACGGTGCCCATAATGCGAGGATCGGGTTGATTTTGCCCAGCCCCCCGACCGATTGGCCATACTCATTGACCTTGTGATAGGTCACGACCATCACGACCGCGACGAACACGCCGAGCGCCGAAGTCGAGCGTTTGGGCGGAATTCCGAGTGCCACTCCCAGCATCGGCAGCAGGAACATGATCGAGATCTCGGCGAGGCGGTAATGCAGCGCCGCCCGGCTCTTCGCGCGCATCCTCAGGTCCGCATTGTCCGGCCGGCCGCGTTCCAGCAGTTCGGGCAGCGTGAGCTCGAACCCGGTGTTGTCGCCGCGTTGCCGGAACGCCTCATATTTGGGCAGCGGGATCGGCAGGTCGTGTTGCGTGAACGATAGAGTGCGCGGTGAAACGAACCCCGGCGCGGTATACACCAGCGTGCCGTTGCTCAGCCGCAGGTTGATCGTATCGGGATCGTCGGTCGCGAGGAACTGACCTTTGTCGGCGGTCGCTGCGATCCAACCACCGCCTTTCGGGACCATATGGACGAAGATCCCCGAGAGATTGCGACCATTGTCGCGACTCTGCTCGACTCGCAACGTCATGCGCGCGCCGAAGCGTGTGAATTCGCCCACCTTGATCGACGCGCCGAGCGCACCGGTACGCAATTCGAAACGCAACCCCTCATAATTGTAGCGCGCGCGCGGCTGGATATAGCCGACGATCGCCAGGTTGAGCGCCGCGAGCACGACACAGTAGAGATAGGGAACGAACAGCATTCGGCCATAGCCGAGCCCGATCGCGCGCATCACATCGAGCTCGGAGGTGGTCGCGAGCCGGCGGAACGCGAGCAGCACCCCGAGCAACAGTCCGATCGGAATGCCGAGCCCGAGATATTCGGGGAGCAGATTGGCGAGCATTCTCCAGACGACGCTTACCGGTCCGCCTTCGTTGGCAACGAATTCGATCAGCCGCAGCATGCGGTCGAGCACCAACAGCATCGCGGTGATCAGCAGCATCGAGATCAACGGAACCGCGATCAGCCGCGCCATGTAGCGATCGATCGATTTCATGGGCGGAACGGCGCTACTCTCGGCGGGTGTCTCGATCCGCTATACCGTGCGGCGTAGGGCGCGCCACCCGGAAATTGGCGACTATTGGACGGTGCGCCTATTCCGCGGCTTCGGCCGCATGCGTGCCGCGTGGTTCGGCCAGTGCCTCGCCGATCGCGCGCGCGAGTCCCGCAAGGGTGAATGGCTTTCGGAGGAGCTTATGGCCTTCGAGCATGTCTCCTCCCGCCTCGCCAGTATAGCCGGTGACGAACAGCACCGCGACATCGGCGATGGCGCCTCCGAGTTCCGCGATCATCTCCGGTCCGGACTGGCCGGGCATCAGCACGTCCGTGAGAATGAGGTCAGGCTTGCCGATCTCGTCGAGCAGCGTGGACACGACGCTTGGGTCTCCGCACGCGACCGCGCGATGGCCGAGTTCTTCCACGGCACCGATCGTCGCAGCTCGCACTCGTGGATCGTCTTCGACAATCAGCACCGTCAACGCCGCGGTGCTGCGTGGCGCAGGCAGGCTCGCAGCCGGAATCGATCCGAGCGCCGGGGCCGCGAGATGGATATGCCGCGGCAGGTAGAGCGTCACGGTGGTGCCTTTGTTCGGGGCGCTGTCGATCGTTATCTCGCCGTTCGATTGGCGCACGAACGCGAAGATCTGGCTCAGTCCAAGTCCGGTTCCTTTGCCAACGGGCTTGGTCGTAAAGAAGGGCTCGAACACGCGCTCAAGGACTTCAGGCGACATGCCGTGCCCCGTGTCGATCACGGCGACGGTAACGTAATCACCTGCGGCACAGGATCCCACGGCGCCACGGGCGAGCGTTGCGGTGCCGGTTTCGATCAGTATCGTCCCGCGCCCATCCATCGCATCGCGCGCATTGACCGCCAGATTGAGCACGGCATTCTCGAGCTGGTGGCTATCGACCCAAGTCCGCCAACCCGCGCCGGAGGTCGACACCCGCACCGCAATCGCGTCGCCCAACGTGCGGTCGAGCAGATCGGACATTTCGACGATCAGCCGGCCAGCATCGAGCGCCTCCGGACGCAGCGCCTCGGCACGCGCGAACGCGAGCAGCTGGCGCGTTAGCGCGGCAGCGCGGTTCGCGCCTTCGATCGCACTGTCGATATGGCGTTCGGCGTCGTCGCTGCCCATGTGCAGGCGACGTTTGGCCAGCTCCAACCCGCCAAGAACAACCGCCAACATATTATTGAAATCGTGAGCGATTCCTCCGGTCAACTGACCAACGGCTTCCATCTTCTGAACTTGGCGGAGCTGCGCTTCGGCGAGCGCACGTTCATGGGCTTCCTCGCGCAATTGTTCGGTGGCCGACTCCACCGCAGCGCGGAGTCCCACGGCCCGTTCGCGTTCGAGCTCGGCGTCCGCGTCTGCGGCGGCGCGTTCGGCGAGCGCTTGTGCCGCAAACCAACCGAACAGACTCACGCCAACCACGAGCAATGCGCCGAACAGGGCCAGCGCCTGTGTCGTCATGTTCGACCGCGCCACCGCGTGGCTCGCCACGGCATTGCGCTCGAGGAGAAGTGTGTGCTCGCGATTGATAATGCGATTGAGCGTCGCGGTGACGGCGCGCAATGCCCGCGTGTCGCGCGCGCGGTAGAACAGCCCGTAGGCGGTCTGATTGAGTTTGAAGTTCGAATAGCCCGCGATCTCGGCCAGTTCCTTCCCGCGCTCGGCATAGGCGCGGCGCAAACGGCGAATGTCTTCGTCTTGCGCGGGATTGTCGTCGGTCTCGCGGTCGAGAGCATCGAGTTGCCCCTTGGCCTGGCTCCACCGGTCGACATAGATACGGCCCAGCTGTTTCTCGCCGCTGATCACATAGCGGCCGAGCGCCGCCTCGGCGTTGGCGACATCTGCCGCAACCGCCTGCGCGCGGATCATCACATCGTAGCTGTGCGCCTGCGACCGCAACGCGTCATCGCGCGCGGCTGCGGCGCGGTTCTGCGCCAAGATTAGCACGCCCAGCGCGACAACGCCGAGCACCACCAGCAAAGCAAGCAGCAACTCGCGCGCGTGCGCTTTCACTTGGCCTGCACGACCGAACGCAGGACGCTCTCGCATGGCCTGTCGGTTATTGCGCAATTGCTGCGCACACGCAAAGCCCCAACGGCTGGCCCTATCCAATCGCCCCGGTCGCCAGCCCAGCGGTGCGGAACATGGCCAGTATCTGCTCGACCTGCTCGCTCGAGTGCTCGGCGCACAGGGAGCAGCGCAGCAGATAGGTGCCGGCAGGCGTTGCCGGTGGGCGCGCCATGTTGACGTAGAGGCCCTGCTCGAGAAGCGCCTGCCACATCATCACCGCCTGTGTTTGATCCTCGAGGATCACGGCGATGATCGCCGATTGCGGCGTATCCGTCCCGAGCCTGAAGCCCATCTCGCGCAACCCGCTGTGGAGCCGCTTGCTATTCTCCCACAAATGCGCACGCTTGTTGTGCGCGTGCATCAGCTTGCGGATCGACATGGCGGCGGTCGCGACTACCGAAGGGGGCAGCGAGGCAGTGAACACATAAGGGCGGCACACGAGCCGCAGCACTTCAAACTTGGGGTGGTTCGACACGCAGAAACCGCCGACGGTGCCGACCGACTTGGAGAAGGTGCCCACGATGAAGTCGATGTCGCCTTCGCAGCCTTGCTCCTCATACACGCCGCGGCCGTGCTTCCCGAAGAAGCCCATGCCATGCGCTTCGTCACACAGGATCATTGCGCCGTGCTTCTTGGCGACCGCGACCATTTCGGGCAGTGGCGCGATGTCGCCGAACATCGAATAGACGCCCTCGAGCACTACCAGCTTGCCCGCTTCCTTAGGCAGGCGGCCAAGCCGCTTGTCGAGATCCTCGACCGAGTTGTGGCGAAAGCGCACGATCTCGGCGCTGCCGAGGTAGCAGCCGTCGTAGATCGACGCATGGCTATCGGCGTCGAGGATGATGTACTCGCCCTTGCCGGCGAGGGTGGAAATCATCCCCAGATTCGCCTGGTAGCCGGTCGAAAACACCATCGCATGCGCGGTGCCGAAATACTCCTTCAGCGCATCTTCGCACGCCTTGTGCGTTTGATAGGTGCCGTTGAGCACGCGGCTGCCGGTGGTACCCGATCCGAAATTGTCGAGTGCGTCCTTGCCCGCTTGGATCACGTCCGGATCGAACGTCATGCCCATATAATTATAGGTGCCAAGCAGGATCGTCTCCTTGCCTTTGATCACCGCCCGGGTGGGCGAGAGCACCTTGTCCATCACGATCGCGAACGGATCGCGTACGCCCGAGGCGAGCAGCGCTTCGCGTTCGGCGATCAGCGGGTCGAACTTGGAGAAGAGATCACTTTCCGGCGCCACCGGTACGGGGAACTCGGGCAGCGCGTCGGCAGTCTGTGCGGCTTCGGTCATCGATCCTGTCCCTGAACCGTTCGTGCTGGTGTGGCGAACGTTCTTATCTTTGCCATCATTGTTTGAGCTTTTGGACCGCATCGGCGAGCTGGCCGATCGTCTCGATCTCCGCCTGCATGTTCATGGTGATGATGATGTCGAACTCATCCTCGACGGCAGCGACGAAGTCCATCACCGTTAGGCTATCCCACTCGAGGTCCTTGGCGAAGCTCGTGCTCTCTGCCAGCGCGATTCCTTTCTTATTGAAAGGCTCGATCAGGCGGGTGACGGTTTCGAAGATTTCGGCGCGATCGCTCACAGGCGCTCCTAGCGGTGGATGTTGGTTCGGCAGGTGCCAAGCAAATGCGGCGGCACTGCGGCCTATACCAGTCCCTGCGCGCGATACCATGCCGCAGTAGCGGCAAGGCCCTCAACCGTCGACACCTGCGGCTGCCATAGTTGGGTCGGGGGGCGTTTCGCGGGATCGCTGACCCAGTCATCATGACAGAAATAGGCGACACGGTCCGGCGTGAGCTTGGCGCCGCTGCCACGGATCAGCCGGTCGAGCTGCGCGCCAGCGGCCATCAACGGGCGGGGCAGGGCGATCGGCGCGATCCGGCGGCCCATGGCGTCGCCGATCGCGCGCGCGAATTCTTTATGAGTCCAGCCAGCCGCGACTCCGTCGTCGGGCTCGAGGATCATGCCCTCCGCGCCACCGCCGGCGAGCGCGAGCAGCAATCGGCCGAGGTCGCTGACTTCGATCACCGACAGCCGGCCGCCCGGCGGCAGCAGCGCGAGTCCGTGGCGCGCGAGGCGGAACAGCTCGAGCATCTCCATGTCCCCGGGGCCGAATACCGCAGGGGGTCGGACCATCGACCATGCTAGGCCGGACTCCATCACCGCTTGTTCGGCGCCCGCCTTGGACCAGCCGTAGATCGACAGTTGCGGCTCGCGTGCGGCAAGCGACGAGACATGGACGAAGCGCCGGACCTTCGCGACCTGGGCCGCTGCGACCATAGCCTTGGTGCCCTCGATATTGCCGCGCACGAAGCCGTCGCGATCCGGAGCGTTGATCACTCCGGCGATATGGATGACGGCCTCGGCGCCCTGCGCCAAGTCGACGAGCGCATCGGGCGTTTCTAGCGAACCCTCGATCCAAACGACATTGTCACGCGGCGCCTGTGGGCGGCGCGTGAGGACGCGGGCCGTGTGTCCGGCGGCCGTCACCTGTGCGATCAGAGTCGAACCAACGAAACCGGTACCGCCGGTGACCGCGAGCACGCTCACAGCAGAGCCATGTGGTTACGATGCACTAGCGCCGCGCGCGGCGCGTAGCCGAGCACTTCGGCTGCTTCGTCGCTACGCTTGCCGACGATCTGCATGGCATCGTCATGGCCATATTCCGCGAGCCCGCGCGCGAGCGGTTTGCCATCGGGATCGACGACAATAATCAGGTCCCCGCGCTCGAACCGGCCTTCGATCCGCGTCGCGCCCGCCGCCAGCAGGCTCGCGCCGCCTTGTAACGCGCGCGCCGCGCCTGCGTCGATATGGATCGTGCCCTTGGCCGTGAGCCCGCCGCGTAGCCACGCTTTACGCGCGGTGGATGCCTTTTGCGCTACGAACAGCGTATGGCGCGCTTCGGCCGAAAGCGGGTGCGCGACACGGCCAGAGGCAATGGCGAGCGCCACACCCGCGCCGGTGGCGATCCGCGCCGCCTGAATCTTCGACACCATGCCGCCTGAGCCCATGCCGGATCCCGAGCCGGCATCGGCCATTGCTTCGATCTCCGCGTCGATCCGCTCGACTTGCGCAATATGCCGCGCACCGGGCAGCCGCGGGTTGCGGTCGTAGAGCCCGTCGACATCGCTCAGCAGCACGACCCCCTGCGCGCCTGCGGCCTGCGCGACGCGCGCCGCGAGGCGGTCGTTGTCGCCGAACCGTATCTCTTCCGTGGCGACGCTGTCGTTTTCGTTGAGCACGGGTACCACGCCGAGGCCCAGCAGCCGATCGAGCGTCGCCGCAGCGTTGAGATAGCGCCGGCGATGTTCCAAATCGTCGAGCGTGACGAGAATCTGCGCGGCGGTCAGCCCTTGCGCGCCGAGCACTTCGGCCCACACTTGACTGAGCGCGATCTGCCCGGTCGCCGCTGCCGCCTGCGCATCCTCGAGGCTTGCCCGCCCGCCTTTGGGCAACCCGAGCCGCCGCGCGCCAAGAGCGATCGCGCCTGAGGAGACCACGGCGACCTGCTGTCCGGCGCGATGGCGCGCGGCGATATCGGCTGCAATGGCTTCGAGCCACGCGCGATGAACTTGCCCGTTGGCGTCAACGAGCAGCGCCGAACCGATCTTCACGACAATGCGCGGGTATGTAGTGGGCGGGAAGAGCGACATGATCGCGCCAGTTGTGCGGAAGCTCGCCAATTGGCAAGCGCGTTCAGCGCCTCACACCGGTGACCATTCGATCGCGTCCTCGCCCTCGTCATCGTCGCTCACCGCCGACACCTCCGGTCCGATCGCTTCGAGCAATTTGTCGAGCGCCCAGTCGACGCCGATCCCGGAGGCGGCCGAGATCGGGATCACAGGCACTCCGCTCGCTTCCTCGAGCTCGGCGGAAAGGGCGGCGATGAGCTCGTCGTCGAGCGTGTCGATCTTGTTGAGCGCGACCACCACAGCCTTGTCCTCGAGCCCGCCGCCATAGGCGACCAATTCATCGCGGACGATGCGATAGCTTTCGCCAACATCGTCGTCGTTGGCGTCGACCAGATGAAGCAACACGCGGCAGCGCTCGATATGGCCCAGGAAACGGTCACCGATGCCGGCCCCTTCGGCCGCGCCTTCGATCAGGCCGGGGATGTCTGCCACCACGAACTCGCGGCCCTTGTGACGGACGACGCCGAGCTGGGGGCGCGTGGTGGTGAAGGCATATTCGCCGACTTTGGCCTGGGCATTGGTCACCTGGTTGATGAAGGTCGACTTGCCGGCGTTGGGCAGTCCGACCAGTCCGGCGTCGGCAAGCAGCTTCAGGCGTAGCCAGACCCAGGCTTCTTCCCCCGGCCAGCCAGTGCCGTGCTGGCGCGGCGCGCGGTTGGTCGAGCTTTTGTAGCTCATGTTGCCACGCCCGCCGTCGCCGCCGCGCAGGAAAACGATACGCTCGCCCGCCTTGGTCAGATCGGCGAGCAGGCTGCGTTCGTCGTCGTCGGCGAGGACCTGTGTCCCGATCGGCACTTTGATTACCAGATCGTCGCCACCTGCGCCGGTCCTGTTCGACCCCGATCCGCCGGTGCCGCGCGGGGCGCGGAAGTGCTGGGTGTAGCGGAAATCGATCAACGTGTTCAGCCCGGGGACCGCCTCGAAGATGATGTCGCCGCCTTTGCCGCCGTCGCCGCCGTCCGGGCCGCCATATTCGATGAACTTCTCGCGCCGGAAGCTCACTGCGCCGGGGCCGCCCGCGCCCGAGCGGACAAAGATCTTTGCTTGGTCTAGGAAATGCATTGGCGCGATGTAGGCGAGTGGGGGAGGGTGCGCTAGCCTAGCACGAGTCCTTGCACCCCGGTGGCGGCACATGCGCCATCGCCATCGATTTGGTAGCCAATTCGCGCGCTTTGTCGCGCGGCAGGCCCAGCGCGGCCGCCATCGGTGCGCCGAGCAATGCGTCCCCCAGCGCGAGCAATACCAGGTGGAGCGTTTCCTCCTGCAACGAAGGCCCCTCGAACTGATGATCGGGCGCGAGCTCATCGACTAGCCAGTGGATCGCTTTGAGCACCGGGTCGAGCGCGCTGGTGTTGCCCGACAGGATCATCCAGCTCGCCAACGCCCCAGCGCCCTGGGCAAAGGCGTCGAACGTCATATCGACGACTTCGCGCGGATCGTGGTCGCTCGCGCGCGCTCGACGGCTGGCGTCGGCGATCTCGCCGACGATGCGATCAGCCATCATTCCGATCAGCGCCTGCTGCAGCCCCCCCGCCGAACCGAAATGATGCAGCAGATTGGCGTGAGTGCGGCCGACCCGCGCCGAGACTGCCTTGAGCGTCACTGCCTGGGGGCCGGACTCGAGCAGGATCGCGCGCGCGGCTTCGAGCGCAGCATCGCGCGATTCTTCGGGGCTTAGGCGTCTTCGAGTTATTGACATTGATGTAAGTAAGCGATAGGGCGACTGTGCATGGACACAGCCTAGGAGATATTCGGTGGCGATGGCAAAGACTCCCGCCGATCTCACGATCACGCCACGCGATCGTCGCTTTGGTCGCGGCGTCACGCAACCGCGCTGGTGGATGAATGGCGACCCTGTCGGGACTGCGTTTCACAACGCATTGTCCGTCACCTTCCCCAAAGGAGAGGCCTTTTTCATCGAAAGCGTCAAAGCGTTTCGCGACGGCGCCCCCGCCAAGTTGGAAGAGGAGATTCGCGCCTTCATGCTGCAGGAAGTGATGCACAGCCGCGAGCATGTCGCGTTCAACCGGCACGTAATCGACCATGGCTATGACATCAGCGAGCTCGAACGCGATGTCGACGAGAGCATGGCGCTGACCAAGAATCGTCCGCCGATCCTCAACCTGATCGTCACGGCGGGGCTCGAGCATTACACCGCGATCCTTGCGGTAATGGCGCTGCGTGATCCCCGCTACTTCGAGGGCGTCGATCCTGCGCAAGGCGACATGTGGCGCTGGCACGCGATCGAAGAGATCGAACATAAAGGCGTCGCCTATGACACTTGGCTGCACGCCACGCGCGACTGGCCGGCGACGCGGCGCTGGTTCCTTCGTTGCTATATGATGTTTCGTGTGACCGGGATCTTCTGGGTGAAGCGTATTCGCGGAACACTCATCCTGCTCGCGCAGGATGATATTACCGGCTGGCGCGCGAAGGCCCGGTTGGCCTGGTACCTGCTCGGTTATCCCGGGCTGATGCGCCGGCTGATCCTTCCCATCGCGGCGTTCTTCCGCCCCGGCTTCCATCCCTGGGACCATGACGACCGCGCCCTTATCGGCAAGGCGGAGAGCGCCTATGCCGATGCCGAACTCATGCCGGCGTGAGCTGCTGGCGGCCGATCAGGCCGCCAGCAGGGTACCGTGCCCCATGCAATCCACGCCGTCATCGAGCTCGGCATAAAGCTCGACGGCGTCGACGTCGGCGCCGCGCGCGAGCGAGTAGCGCTTACCGATGCGCCCCGTCGGACGAAAACCGAGCTTGCGCAGCACGCGGCCCGAGGCGGGGTTATCGACGAAGTGACTCGATGCGAGCTGCTTGAGGCCCATTGCGTGCCGCGCGGCTGCCAGCACACCGCGGCCTGCCTCCGTGGCATAGCCGTGGCCCCAAGCCGACGGCGTCAGCCAATAGCCGAACTCATCGCCATGATCGTCCGCGCGATGCACGCCGATGCCGCCGATGATCGCGCCGGTTTCCGCTAGACAAATCGCGAAGAACGCGCCGTGCGCATCGGCCGGTCGGCGCAGGAAAGTCTCTGCGTCGTCAAGGCGATAGGGCCAGGGAACCTGCGACAGGTTGCGGACCACGCTTTCGTGCCCGATCGCACGGGCAAGCTCGGCGGCATCCTCGATCCAGGCGGGCCTTAGCGTCAGCCTCGGGGTACGCACGAACATGGGCTACTCTCCTCTGTGTTCTCGCTGCCCATGCCGAGACTATACGTCTGGCACATTACAGCGACGGGGGAGGGAGCATCAAAAAAGGGAGACCGGGGCAACCCGTCTCCCTTGTGCGCTGGTCCGTGTCCGGACCCCGGGTCGCCCTGGTGGGCAACCCGGCTGGTTGCCCGATGTTATTCGGCTGCTTCCGCGATCATCTCTACCGAGCAGAACTTGCGGCCGAGCTTGCCTTCCTTGAAGGCTACGCGGCCATCGACGAGCGCGAACAGCGTATGGTCCTTGCCCATGCCGACGTTGGTGCCCGGATAGAATTTCGTGCCGCGCTGGCGCACGAGGATGTTGCCCGCGATGGCGATCTCGCCGCCGAACTTCTTCACGCCGAGGCGCTTGCCGGCCGAATCACGACCGTTGCGCGACGAGCCGCCTGCTTTTTTATGTGCCATTTCCTATACTCCTCGTCTCGTGCGTTCAGGCTTCCGCGGCCGGGGCTTCGCCCTCAGCTGCAGCGGCCTTTTTGGCACGTGCCGGCTTCTTCGCCTCGGCGGCGCCGATGGCAGTGATCTTCAGGATCGTGTGCTGCTGGCGATGGCCATTCTTGCGGCGATAATTGTGGCGCCGGCGCTTCTTGAAGATGATGACCTTCTCACCCTTCGCCTGCGCGATGATCTCGGCAGAGACGGTCAGTCCCTCGGTCGGCTTCAGCTCGGAGCCTTCGCCGGCGAGCAACACATCGCCCAGCGTGACCGTCGAACCGGCCTCGCCGTCGAGCTTCTCGACGACGATCTTGTCTCCTGCGGCAACGCGATATTGCTTGCCGCCCGTGCGCACGACTGCGAACATGACTTGTCTCAACCCAAAATTGCATGTGCCCGCCGAGGCAAGGCCCCGGCAGGAGGAAGCGCGCAGCTAAGGGAGGCGCGCGTTCTTGTCAACCGTCCGCGTCGTGTTTCCGCTGGCTATGCGCGCCGCACGTACCCGAACAAAGCCTGACTTTCGTGCAACGATTAAGGTGCTGCAATGCAGCGTGATTGCATCAATTCGTAAATATTGTGGAGTCCGGGCGGCCAACCAGCCTCTTAGGGTTCCAGCGAACACTTGTGGGCCCGGTCCGCTGCATCTAGCTCGTTTGCCATGGCTGACGCGCATTGGTTTCCGCGACCGGCGGACGCGGACGAGATACCGGCGTTAGAGGCGCTGATCCGCCGATCGGCGCGCGGACTCAGCCGCGGTCATTACAGCGATCGCGAGGTCGACGCGGCTATTGCGCATGTTTTCGGCGTCGACTCCGAACTGATCGCCGACCGCACCTATCTGCTGATCGAAGAATCCGGGCGGCCGATCGCCTGCGGCGGCTGGAGCCGGCGGCGCACTTTGTTCGGCGGCGACAATTTCGCGGCCCGCGACGACGCGCTGCTCGATCCGGCGCGCGACGCCGCGCGGATCCGAGCCTTCTTCGTCGATCCGGATCATGCGCGGCGCGGGCTGGGCGCAGCGTTGCTCGCCGCGTGTGAGGGAGCGGCGGCCGCTGCAGGGTTCGGCGCGCTCGAGCTCATGGCGACGCTACCCGGAGTAAGCTTCTACACCCAGGCCGGCTTTCGTCCCGACGAGCCAATCATTTATGACGCTGGCGGTACGCCGCTTCGCTTCGTGCCGATGCGCAAATTGCTCTGACTTAGTGCCGGTGCTCGCGCTTCAGCCGATAGCGACCATCGGCGAAATTATCGAACAGTCCGCGGATCGCGGGATGATCGACGGGCTCGTCGCTGTCGTCAGCTACCAAATTCTGCTGGCTGACATAGGCGATGTAGCTCGATTCGGCATTTTCGGCGAGCAAGTGATAGAATGGCTGGTCCTTGCGCGGCCGCGCATCCTCGGGGATCGCCTCATACCATTCCTCGCTGTTGGCGAAGACCGGATCGACATCGAATATCACGCCGCGGAAATCGAACAACCGGTGCCGCACCACATCGCCGATTGCGAAGCGGGCCGTCGCGATCGGCGGCATGGGCACCCCGAACTCGAGCGGATCGACGGGGGGAGAGGTACGCGGCATGACCTCAATGTAATATGTCTGCGGCGCTGCACAAGCGAGCTTGTAGTGCCCGAATGATTGAGCTAGAGGCCCGCGCTCACAGCGGTCAGCGCGCCTTTCCCATAGCGGGACAAGCTTGCGCTGCCCTCTGCGGAGAGGTGCCGGAGTGGTCGATCGGGGCGGTCTCGAAAACCGTTGTGCGGGTAACCGTACCGAGGGTTCGAATCCCTCCCTCTCCGCCAGATCCCGGATTTCAGCGAACCTCCACGAACCGACTTGTGGCACAGAAACGCCTGATTTCTGCGGTTTCTAAGGAGTCGATCGTTCGCTCCAGACCGCCGGAGTTCGCCAGCGATCGGCGCTTGAATTATGACCAAGATTATGACTTACTCTTCCGGCTTGCCTCCTCCGCCCAATGACGTGGGGTGCCTTGATGCGGATCAGAAACAAACTGAATGTCAAGCAGGCGGCGGCGATCACTAAAGTCGGCGTCCATTCCGACGGCGGCGGACTCTATTTGAGGGTCCGTGACGGCGGGTCCAGATCCTGGCTCTTCATCTATTCGATGAACGGAAAGCGCCGCGAAATGGGATTGGGTTCCGATCTTGACGTGACACTCGCGAAGGCTCGGGCCAAAGCGGCAGCTGCACGTGCCCTCGTTCTTGATGGCATCGATCCTCTGTCGCGCCGTGTGGAGGCGCAGATCGCGGTGCAGCCAACGTTTACGTTCGGCCAATTTGCAATGGATTGGCTTGATGGTGTCGAGGATGGCTTCAGCAACCCGAAGCATCGCCAGCAATGGCGGAACACGCTCAAGACCTATGCCGGATCACTGTTCAGCCGACCGATAAGCGATGTGACAACTGAGGCGGTGCTTGAGGTGCTGAAGCCGATATGGCTGTCGAAGGCGGAGACGGCTTCCCGCGTGCGCGGCAGAATCGAACGCGTGCTCGATGCGGCTAAGGCAAAGGGTCTGCTCAACGGCGAGAACCCGGCGCGTGGCAAGGGACACCTCGATCTATTGCTCCCGAAGCGACCGAAGACCGAGGTCAAACACCATGCCGCACTTCCGTTCCGTGAGATCTCGACTTTCATGACTCAACTGCGAAGCCGACCGGCAACCGCTGCACGGGCGCTTGAGTTCACCATCCTGACGGCGGCACGGTCTGGCGAGACGCGCGGCATGACGTGGGGCGAGGTCGACTTAAACGAGCGACTCTGGACTGTACCGGGGGCGAGGATGAAAGCTGGAGCGACGCACCAAGTGCCTCTCAGCGAATCAGCGATTGCGATCCTGAAGCGAGTGATGCCCGCAAACGTAAATGAGGCCGCCCTGGTATTCCCGGCGCAGGGCGGCGGACAGATGTCCGATATGGCGCTCTCCCAGCTTCTCAAGCGGATGCAGTGGAACGACATCACGGTGCATGGGTTCCGGTCGACCTTTCGAGACTGGGCAGGTGAGCTCACGCAGTTCGGGCGCGAGGAAATCGAAATGGCGCTCGCTCACTCGATCGAATCGGCTGTTGAGCGGGCCTATAGAAGGGGACGTGCTGTTGATAAGCGCCGCGACCTGATGGCTCAATGGGCGAATTATTGCGCCGACGGAGCTTCGTCATGCAAGGGTTAGATTTACCGAGGTCGCGGCGGCCGCATTTCAGGTTGGTCGTCAATAAGAGACGTGCGTGCACTTTCCAACGACCGGCCTTCATTTGAGTTGTGAGCTTGGCTCAGAAACTCGCGATGGCATCTGGGCCAAGCACCGGTCGGCGCCGAACCGCACCAATCTGCAGCGATCGGGCAGGGGTGAGCTAAAAGGGTGAACGATCAACAGCTTTCGAGCGCACTGCATCGTCGCTTGGCTTGCGCGGATGCCTCGACCGGCATGGCGGGTTCAAGCGGTGTTCACCCTCATTCTTCGCGGTTGCCATGCTTGTCCACCGAACCACCTTCAAGCTTCGCCAGCTCGCCGCCTTCGCTTCCTCCCGGTTCCACCGACCCACGATTGTGACGTTGGTGTGCGCAGATTTTCGACAGACGTGTTGGCTGGCGATCTTGCTGTCCAATGACGCCGTTGCGCTCTTCTTCGGAGGATCCGCCGAGTCCTCGACATTGGAGACGTGACCGCAGCTAAGTAGCCTCGCATCTTGGCCATCACCACTGCCTTTGCAACGGTGATCCTCCATGCTTAGCAGGCAATCGGCTCGGGCTGCGCAATGACGCGGCCCAGATCCTGCACCATGCGATAGGCATCGCGCACCGCTTCACCAATTCGCGCAACCTGCATCGCATCGCCGATGCGGATTATCGGTACCGCCATTTCCGCCAAGGCCTCGGCCATACTGGTATCTGGGATCAGACCGTGCGCGAGCAAAATAGCCGAGGCAGGCTGAACAATCTCATGCCCGCCTTTCGCCAGAATTGCATGATCGGATCCGGTACCGACCAGCTGCATCTGGTCGACAACCCGGATGCGCGGATCTTCCTCGAGCCGGCGCAGCAAATGGATCCGATAAAGCGGCTCGGCATTACGCGCCAGGAAACGGCGATCGGACCGCGTCACGATCAGCACATGATGCCCCCGCTCGGACAGATATTGCGCGGTTTCGGTACCCGTCTCGCCGCCGCCGTAGATCAGGATCGGCCGATCCGCATTCGACGGCGGAACGGTCATTTCCCCCAGCAACGCTTCGAACGCCGGACGAACGATGAGGCCGCCCTTGCCCTTGAGTTCCAGCGGAGCGGGTCGCGATCCCGTGGCGAGAATGACGGCGTCAGGGCCGATAGCGCGGATATCGTCAGCATTGGCTGCCTTGCCGCACCGGACGACCACCTTACTCCGCTCCATTCGACGCAGCAGGAATTCGTGATACCAGAAAAGCTTGTCCTTCCCGGGCGGCGTTGCCGAGGTGATCAGGTTTCCGCCCAGCCGGTTGCGTCTCTCGAACAAGGTGACTGCAAATCCTGCCTGCTCCAGCATCAGCGCGGCCGCCATTCCGCCAGGGCCGCCGCCGACTACAACCGCCCGGAGCCCCTCACCGAACCCCTCGATCGGCGGATCGGTTTCCCGGCCACAACGCGGGTTTTCGGCGCAGCTAACGCTACGGTTGCTGCCCGTTTCCTTGATACACCAATTGCACGACGTGCAGGGTCTTATGTCATCGACTCGGCCAGCACGCGTCTTCTGCGCCCACATCGGATCGGCTAGCAGCGCACGACCAAGCGAGACCATGTCCGTGTCACCCTCCGCGATCGCTGCCTCCGCGTGGTGCGGGCGGCGCATCACGCCGGCACAGAGAACCGGCTTGCCCGTTGCCTCTCGGATCCGGCGCGCCATCGGTAGTCGCCAGCCCTCGGCGACAGACATGGGTTCGACGATCACGTCGACGCGGTCGAGCGACCCGCAGGAAATATCGATCGCATCGACTCCCGCGTCGCATAGGCGCGGGGCGATGCGCTCGCTGTCTTCGACGGTAAGTCCGCCATCGAGGAAATCGGATACCGACATGCGATACAGCAGAGGCTTCTCGCCGATCGCGGCGCGGACCGCTGTCACGACTTCGAGGGGAAATCTCAGCCGCCGCTCGAAATCACCACCCCAATCATCGTCCCGCTGGTTCACCAGCGGCGAAAGAAATTGCTGGAGCAGATAGCCATGCGCGCCATGCAACATGACCGCGTCATACCCGCACTGCATGGCAAGCGCCGCCGCCGAGGCATAACTCCGGATGATGCGCCTTATCTCGTCCTCCTCCAGCGCGCGCGGCACCGCGTCGAGGTAGAAGGACTTAAGCGGCACCGCAGAGGAAGAGACTGGCTGTCGTCCAATCACGGACTCGCGGGTTTGGCGTCCTGCATGACTGAGTTGCACGCAGGCGCGCGCGCCTGCCGACTGGATGGCTGCGGCGAGTTTCGCGTGCCCAGGACGATAGAAGGGAGAATCGAGTCGCAATTGCGGCGCCATCGAGCTGAACCCGTCGCGGCCGTCCACGCACGTATATTCGACCACGATCAGACCAGTCCCGCCGAGTGCCCTCTCGCGATAATATTGAATCGCCTCCGCCGACACCGAGCCGTCGGCATTCCCGAGATGGCTCTCCATCGGCGCCATCGCGATCCGATTTTTCACCGTCATGCCGCGTATCGTGATCGGCTCAAAAAGATGCTTGAACGCCATAGGTGCAGTCCTCTCAACGGGATCATCGCCTTTTTGCCCTGCGCTGATAATCTGCTAAGTTTCGAAGGTTCTTTTTGCTTGGAGCGGATAATTTGGATCGGCTGAGAGCATTGGAGGTGTTCGTCGCGATCATCGATAGGGGCGGGATGTCGCGTGCCGGAGCAGCGCTCGGTATGTCGCCAACGATGGTATCCACACATCTGGCCGTGCTCGAAAGTCGCGTCGGAAGACGGTTGCTCGACCGCTCCACGCGCCGGATCCACCTTACCCCCGACGGCAGGCGCTTCCTCGATCATGCGAGAAACGCCATCGAGGCATTCAATATGGCGGAAGACATGGCGCGGAGCGGCGGGGCGACACTGCGCGGTCGGGTCAGGATCGATGCTCCCGCATCCATCGGCCATCGTTACATGCTCCAGCCGGTGCTCGAATTCCGTACGATGTATCCGGAGGTGGAGATCGACCTTAGTTTTGGAGATCGCCCGTCGATCCTCCGGGCTGACGGCTTCGACATACTGGTGCGGATCGGCGACCCTTATCCCGACCTCGCGGATGCACGGTTGCTCGGCCAAACCCGCTTCGTTCACGTCGCGTCGCCGGCCTATCTGGAACGGCGCGGCACTCCCACGTCCCCGCAGGACCTTGAGACGCATGATTGCATCACATACAGCACTTTTGAGCAGCCAGGCGGATGGTCATGGAGCTTCGAGCGGGATGGCGAGGCGATCCGCGTCCGCGTGCCGTCGCCTCTGAGCTTCAATGACGGCGCGGCCATCGGGGCTGCTGCTGCTGCTGGCCACGGTATTGCCCGTACACTTAAAATGCTGGTTGCCGACCAGATCGCAGACGGCAGGCTGAAGCCGGTGCTCGAACAATGGTCGGTCCGGCCTATTCCCATTCGCGCCTTTGCTGCCGCCGACCGAAGCAAACTGCCGACCATTCAGGCGGTTTTGTCGCTTCTGCAAGGTATCGATTGGACTGGCGGGTCGGGCGCCGAAATCACACAGCAACCATAGCCCGTCTGCGAGACGTCGCTTTCCCAGTCGCGTAGGGCACCAGCTACGCCCCCACCACCGGAAGGTTCGTCTCCGGATGATCCCGCATGTAATGCAGGCAGACATCGACGCGTGTCCGGAATTGGCGGAGCGACGGAGTGCGGTCTGTGCTGGAATTATGTACTGAGCACCTGAACTCGAATTGCTCGATGTCCCGCCAGCAATGGGCGCCTGCTGCCTGTTGGCGCTTCCTCGAGCATGAACTGTCTTGCAATGGCGAGACTTGGCGGCACCTGAGGAATCCCGCCTCGTCGCACGGCGTGGAATCTTAGCTCGACAACGCGCTGCTTCCTGCGCGGGGGAGAGCAGCCGTGACGCCGACCAAGCTCCTCATCGGACAAATGCTGATCGTTCTCGCGATCGTCATTGGCGGGACATGGCTCGCGACGCAGTGGGCGGCGGCGGCACTGGCCTATCAATCCGAACTCGGCACGCCCTGGTTCTACGCACTCGGCCGGCCATTCTACCGGCCGTGGGCCATCTTCGGCTAGTGGTACCATTTCGACGCCTATGCCCCGCAAGTCTTCGATCGCGCAGGGCTCATTGCCGGCGCGAGCGGGTTTGTTGGTTGCGGTGCCGCGGTGGTCGGGTCGCTGTGGCGGGCCCGGGAGCGGGGCAAACTCACCACCTATGGCTCGGCACGTTGGGGTTACGCGCGCGAAATTGGGCGCGCTGGCCTGTTTGATGATGCCGGTGTGTTTCTCGGGCGGTTTGGTGCGCGTTACCTGCGCCATGATGGCCCGGAGCACGTTCTTGCGTTTGCGCCGACGCGAACCGGCAAGGGCGTCGGGCTGGTCGTGCCGACCCTGCTCGGCTGGACTGGGTCGGCGGTGGTACACGACATCAAGGGCGAGAATTGGCAGCTGACTGCCGGCTAGCGCGCGCGTTTTTCCCACTGCCTGTTCTTCGATCCCACCGACGCCCGCTCCGCACGCTACAATCCGCTGCACGAAGTCCGTCGAGGCGTGGATGAGGTCCGCGACGTTCAGAACATCGCCCAAATCCTGGTCGATCCCGAGGGCGCGCTCGAGCGGCGCAACCATTGGGAAAAGACCAGCCATTCGCTGCTGGTCGGTGCGATTCTGCATATACTCTACGCGGAAGAGGAGAAGACCCTCGCGCGCGTCGCGACCTTCTTGTCCGATCCGGAGCAGCCACTCACGACGACGCTTCGCCGGATGATGACCGCCAATCACCTCGGCACGCCTGACATGCCGTTTGCGCACCCGGTCGTAGCCTCCGCGGCGCGAGAGATGCTGAACAAGTCGGACAATGAACGCTCGGGGGTCTTGTCCACCGCGATGTCGTTCCTTGCACTCTACCGCGATCCGACAGTCGCGGAGATCACGTCGCGCTGCGACTGGCGGATCGCCGATCTGAGCGCGGGCAAGCGGCCGCTTTCGCTTTACCTCGTCGTGCCGCCGTCCGACATCTCGCGCACCAAGCCCTTGATCCGGCTTATCCTCAATCAGATCGGCCGCCGGCTCACCGAGCAGCTGCATTCCCAAGGCGATCCGGGCCGACACAAACTGCTGATGATGCTCGACGAGTTCCCGGCACTGGGCCGGCTCGATTTCTTCGAGACGAGCCTGGCGTTCATGGCGGGCTATGGCGTTCGCGCCTTTCTGATCGCGCAGTCGCTCAACCAGATCGAAAAGGCGTACGGCGAGCACAATTCGATCCTCGACAATTGTCATGTCAGGGTCGTGTTTGCGACCAACGACGAGCGCACGGCCAAGCGCGTGTCCGATGCGCTCGGCACCTCGACCGAACAGCGCTCGATGCGGAACTACGCCGGGCATCGGCTTGTCTTCCCGAACGAGTTCCACGACAAATGGCAGCCCGCGCACCGAGCGTCGGTCTATGCCCGATCGATAGACTGGTTTGACTTCTGGCTGCGCGGCCA
>Ga0207675_100000395_pt1 | contig 41843 bp, 39 predicted proteins | sample KBSSwiS42_FD_184305 | JGI IMG/M metagenome (GOLD analysis project Ga0207675, IMG submission 184305) | Switchgrass rhizosphere microbial communities from Kellogg Biological Station, Michigan, USA - KBS Switchgrass S4-2 (SPAdes) (version 2) | ecosystem: Host-associated > Plants > Roots >...
TGGAACGGCAGCCAGACCGTGTACTTGTCGACTCGCTCGGTGACGAGGGCGCGGACGAGGATCTTCGCCCCCGTCGGCGTCTTCACCCAGACCCATTCGCCGTTGCGGATGCCGCGGTCGTTCGCCGCCGCCGGATTGATCTCGACGAACATCTCCTGCTGCAGCTCGGCGAGCCAAGGGTTGGAGCGGGTTTCCTCGCCGCCGCCTTCGAACTCGGTCAGACGCCCCGAGCTCATGATCAGCGGGAACGTCTGGCCGATGTCGCGGTTCTTCTGCTGCACGCTCTTGAACAGCGTCGGCAGCCGCCAGAACGCCCTCTTGTCGTCGTAGGTCGGGTACTTGTCGATCAGGTCGGGGCGCGTCGAGTAGATCGGCTCGCGGTGCTGCGGCACCGGATCGGGGAAGTTCCAGACCACCGCGCGTGCCTTCGCGTTGCCCCACGGATGGCAGCCGCGCGCCATGACGACGCGCTGGATCCCGCCCGAAAGGTCTGTCTTCCAGTTCTTGCCCTCGGCGGCGGCCTTCTCGGCGTCGGTCAGATCGTTCCACCAGCCAAGCTTCTTCAGGAACCCGTGGTCGAACTCGGGATAGCCGGTGGTGATCGGCGAGCCTTCCGTGTGCGAGCCGTCCTCGGCGAGCAGGGTCATGCCGTCGCGCTCGACGCCGAAGTTGGCGCGGAAGTTGCCGCCGCCTTCCATCAGCGACTTCGATGTGTCGTACAGGTTCGGCGAGCCGGGATGCTTGATCTCGGGCGTGCCGTAGCACGGCCAGGGCAGGCCGAAGTAGTCGCCGTCGAGCTTGTAGCCGGTCTCCTTGTCGACACCGCCCTTGGCTTTCAAGGTGTTGACGTCGAAGACGTGCATGTTGCGCATGTGCGCCTTCAGCCGCTCGGGCGACTGGCCGGTGTAGCCGATGGTCCAGTTGCTTCGATTGACTTCGCGCAGGAGCGCTTCGGGCTCCGGCTCCATCATGCCGCCCTTGGCCGCGACGAGCTTGTTGCTCTTGACCAGCTCCTTGCCGAAGCCGAGCTTTTCGGCGAGCTGGTAGGCGATCATCTGGTCGGTGCGCGATTCGAACAGCGGCTCGATCACCTTCTCGCGCCACTGGATCGACCGGTTCGACGCCGTCACGGAACCCGAGGTCTCGAACTGCGTCGAGGCGGGCAGCAGATAGACCGCGCGATTGGCGTTCAGGTCTTCGGGCTTGCCCGGCATCGCCGCCATCGCCGAAGTCGCCGACGGATACGGGTCGATGACGACGAGCAGGTCGAGCTTGTCCATCGCCGTCTTCATCTCGAGGCCGCGGGTCTGCGAGTTCGGCGCATGGCCCCAGAAGATCAGCCCGCGCAGGTTGCTGTCCTGGTCGATCAGCTCGTTCTTCTCGAGCACGCCGTCGATCCAGCGCGACACCGTCATGCCGGGCTTGGTCATCATCCCGGGCGCGTACTGCTGCTTGATCCAGTCGTAGTCGACGCCCCAGACGGCGGCGTAGTGCTTCCACGCTCCCTCGGAGAGACCGTAGTAGCCCGGCAGCGAGTCGGGGTTCGGGCCGATGTCTGTCGCGCCCTGCACGTTGTCGTGGCCGCGGAAGATGTTCGCACCACCTCCGCTCTTGCCGATGTTGCCGAGCGCCAGCTGGAAGATGCAGGATGCACGCACCATCGCACTGCCGATCGAGTGCTGGGTCTGGCCCATGCTCCACACCAGCGTGCTCGGGCGGTTCTCGGCCATGGTCTTGGCGGCCAGATAGCAGGCGGCCTCGTCGACGCCGCAGGCCTCGAGCACCTTGTCGGGCGTCCACTTGGCAAGCACGTCCTCGCGCACCTTGTCCATGCCGTAGACGCGATCGTGGATGTACTGCTTGTCCTCCCAGCCGTTCTTGAAGATGTGGTACAGCATCCCGAACAGCAGCGGAATGTCGCCCCCCGACCGGAAGCGAATGAACTGATCGGCCTTGGCCGCGGTGCGAGTGAAGCGCGGATCGGCGACGATCATCTTGCAGCCGGTTTCCTTCGCGTGCAGCATGTGCAGCATCGATACCGGATGCGCTTCCGCGGCGTTCGACCCGATGTAGAAGGCCGCCTTCGAATTGCGCATGTCGTTCATCGAATTCGTCATCGCGCCGTAGCCCCAGGTGTTCGCGACGCCGGCGACCGTGGTCGAGTGGCAGATGCGCGCCTGGTGGTCGCAGTTGTTGCTCCCCCACAGGCTGATCCACTTGCGTAGCAAGTACGCCTGCTCGTTGCTGTGCTTGGAAGAGCCGACGAGGAAGAGCGAATCGGGACCGCTCTGTTTCTTCAGTTCGAGCATCTTCGCGCTGATCTCGTTCAGCGCCTGGTCCCAGCCGATACGCTGGTACTTGCCGTTGACCAGCTTCATCGGGTATCTGAGGCGGTATTCGCCGTGCCCGTGATCTCGACAGGCAGCGCCCTTCGCGCAGTGCGCGCCCATGTTGATCGGCGAATCGAACACCGGCTCCTGGCGCGTCCAGACGCCGTTCTCGACCTCCGCATCGATCGCGCAACCGACCGCGCAGTGCGTGCACACGGTGCGCCGGACGACCGCCTTGGGCGTGGTCCCGGCCGGCGCGTCGGCGGCCTCGGCCTTGCGCACCAAGTTCAGTTGCGAGGTCGCCAGGCCGACGCCGACGCCGAGACCGGAGCGGCGCAGGAATGCGCGCCGGTCCATGGTGGGGATCGCGCGCTGCACACCGCGTGCGAGGCTGGCGACGAGAGACGACGGCGAGGCAGCGCCTCGCTCGGAAGACCTACGTGTGAGCAGCATGGTTCCCCCGTTCCTGCAATGCGCCGCGCGAGCTCAGGACTTCGCCGTTTCGTAGTAACGCAGCACGTGCGGAGTCGCCCGGTAGCCCGCGTCCTTGGCAGGTGACGCCTTCGCGGTGACCGCAACCGGCGATTCCGTCGCCCGCCCGCGCAGGGCCTGCATGGCAACGACGGCCACGCCGACGACGCCAGCGCCGACGATCAGGCCACGCCGGTCGAACCCGTTGTCGGTGGCAGCGACGGTGGAGCGCTTGGACGGGATGTATCTCATGCCTGACTCCTCTTGCGGCCTTCATCGCGCGCACTGCCAGCGGGCTGGCCAGCCCCGCCGTGCTCCGGAATATGGACGCAGCCAATCGGCGCGTATGTCCGCTAGCGGACGGATCGCGTCGATTCAACGGAATCTGGCAGCCGGAGCGCAAGTCAACCGGGACGCTCGCGGTCCTGCGAAGCTCGCCATCGATGCAACGTCGCTTGGCCTTGGTTTCCCTTGCGTTTGACAAGACCGAGACGGACGTCTTACGGTTCGCCGTCGGAACCACCGGAGACTGCCATGCCCCATCTGGCGTCAGATGCATCGGAGCGCGCCCGCCTCCTCGAAAAGGCGGTTTCCCGCTGGGAGAACGAGGGAGGTGCGGTCGTGGACGGGCGGGCGGATCCGTCTTCGAAAGAGACGTCGCCCGACGTCTCCCCGATCAGCAACGCGGAATTCGTGCAGCTCCAGATCCGCGTCATTGCTCTCGAGAACCTCGTCACGGTCCTGCTGGCGGCATCTGCGGACCAGCAGCTTGACCTGGCGCGGGAAATGGCCGCCTACATTGCTCCGCGTCCCGGGTCGACGCCGCATCGCCTGACCGTCCACGCTGCAGCCAGGATGCTCGGTCTTGTGCAAGCAGCGGGGCACTTGCGCGCGCTTTGCACTGCCGGCGCCATGGGCGATACGCAGGCCGATGCCGGATCGACAGGCTGATCAGGGCAAGAGTTCGTCGTCGGCCTCAATTTCGTTCCCCGCAAACGTCTTTCCAAGATGACTCACGTCGTCACCGAGTCCTGCATCCTCTGCAAGTACACCGACTGCGTGGAAGTCTGTCCGGTCGATGCGTTCCGCGAGGGCAAGAACATGCTGGTCATCGACCCGGAGGAATGCATCGATTGCCGGCTGTGCATTCCCGAATGTCCCGTTGACGCCATCTACGCCGGCGACGAAGTGCCAGCGGATCAGCGCCCCTACTTCGAGATCAACGCGCGCCTTGCTCTGCGATGGCCGGTCATCACTCGGAGAAGGCCACTCGCGGGGGGCGATGATTGGGCGGCCGTCAAGGTCAAAGGCCACCTTCTTGATCCTGCCAGCGCGGACTAGCTCGGACGAGCGCGGCTTGCGATCACCCTCAGGTTCAGCATCACCCGTTCGGGTCAGGTGCCACTGTTGCCTGCCCTCAGTCTTCGACCGTCGTGGCGCCGTTCGGCCTGCTTTGCAGCGAGAGCCCGGCGCTTGCTTCGCCCGCTTCTTGGGGCCGGCGGCGAATTGAGGCGCGCAACATGGCGCAGCCCGGCCAGCGCCGGGCGCACCGCGGTTGCATCGGCTCCGTCAGCGTAGACGGCGTATGCGGGATAAAGGAATTCCGGTGCGTTCGGGACGCGGTGCAGTCGGCCGCTCTTCAAGTGATCGCGCACGACATCGAGGCGAAAGTATCCCGACCCGCCTGCTGCGAGCACGTACTCCCGCCCGAGCGGTCCCAGCCCGGCGATGATGCCGGCGTTCGACAACTCCGGGAATGCAAGGCTGTGCTGCGCGGCGAACTCCGGACCCCAATCGACGTAGACGTAGTCCTTCGGGCGCGGCGCGTCGGCCGGTTTCGACGTCGTGACCATGACGAGCTTCTCTTCAATCAGGAGCTCGATGCGCAAACCGGGTCGTTGCTGCGGCGCATAGACGATCGCGATGTCGAGCACCCCCGTGGCAACGCGGTCCAGCAGGTTTCCCGGGAATCCGACTTCCGTGCGAACGGCAAGCTGCGGCGCCGCAGTCCGCATCCACAGCAGCCAATTGAGCAGGAGCGGATCCCACAGACTGATCTCGCAGCCGACGGTGAGTACTGCCTCGCGTCCTGGCGGCACCCCGACCTGATGACGCGCGCGCTCCCAGACCTGCACAAGTGTCGATGCATAGGGATGGAACCGGGCGCCGGCTGGGCTGAGCGCTGCGCCTGACTTGTTGCGGACGAAGAGCCGCCGACCAAGTAGATCCTCGAGCGTTCGAACACGAGCACTGACCGCGGTCTGAGTGACATGGAGACGCTCGGCCGCGCGAAGAAAGCTGCCGGTTGAAACGATCTCCAAGAAGGTCTGGGCGAGGGCGACATCCATGGCCAACCACTATGAACATTCTTGCACTTAACCGGCAATAAAGATCATTTTACTTCCGCAGGTTGCTGGCTCACGATGGCGAAGAGTCAACTGCCCTTTGTCCAACGAGGAGTTCCGCCATGAAGGCGAAAGACATCATGTCGGCACCCGTTGTCGCGGTAGGCCCTGACACCCTGCTGCCTGACATCGTGGCATTGATGCTGGAACGACACATCAGCGGCGTGCCAGTGATGGCGGATGGTCGGCTCTTCGGTGTCATCAACGAAAGCGATCTGCTGCGGCGTTTCGAGATCGGCACCGACGGTAGTGCGGCGGAGACGTCGTGGTGGGAACAGCTCGTCCATCGCGACAAGCTCTCGTTGGACTACGTCAAGTCGCACGCTCGAAGGGCACGAGACATCATGAGCTCGCCTGCCGTCACGGTGACCGAGCACGCTTCGATTCAGAAGATCGCCTCGATCTTCGCGGCCCGTCACATCCGACGACTTCCGGTGCTTCAAGACGGCCTGGTGGTCGGCATCGTGACTCGCGCCGACCTGGTCAGGGCGATCGCATTGACGACGGGGAACGAGGAGATCCCAGGTGATCCATCCGACGCAGCCGTTCGTCTTCGGCTGCTGCATGAGCTTGAGAAGCAGCGCTGGTGGCATTCGATGTCGTCCACGCTCGATGTTCATGCCGGCGTTGTGCATTTCTATGGCCTGTACGAAACCGAGAGCGATCGGCGTGCAGCTCGGATCGCCGCGGAGAACGTGCCGGGTGTGAGAGGCGTCGAAGACCACAGGACTCCGACGGCGAGCTTTCAACCTATGTTCTGACAGGGCGATCGGTCCCAGATGCCACCGCCGCAATGTTGTAGTTGTAGCGAAGATGAGATTCGACGCGTGGTAGAAGACTTCTACGAACGCGCACGTGCCGATGCGATGCTCGGTCCGATCTTCGAAGCCAACGTCGCGGACTGGACTCATCATCTGGCGAAGATGGTGGATTTCTGGTCTTCGGCGCTGCGCGGAACGGCGCGCTATCGAGGCACGCCTCTCGTCGCCCATACGGCACTGCCGCTCACTGCCGAGCTGTTCAGCCGCTGGCTCCAACTGTTCCGCCGCAGCACCGAGGCTTTCGCGAGCGCCGAGTGTCGTGAGCGAGCGAACTCACTGGCGCATCAGATCGCGGAAAGCCTATGGTGGGGCTATCGGAAGCGACATGGTCTTCTCGACCGGCCCGAACCCTCATCGAGGGCAGCGGCGCGTTCGTTCTGGTGAGCCTTGCTCGTTTCACTCCACCGGGCCAATTCCGCGCCGCTCGCGCATCGCGCGTCCGATGCGTTCGAGATCATCCTCGCTGAGGAGCCGGGCCGCCATCGGCAGCAGCTCCTGCTCTTCGCGCCGGGTGTGGCCAGCGTAGAGTCCCGCGAATGCCTCAACATCCTCGAGGTTCAGCGACGCGGATTCACCTCCGACGACACGTTCGAGCACTGCTCGGATGCGTCGCCACCGGGCCTCGAGTTCGCGGTGCTCGGCCGCCAGGCCGCCGGTCAACTCGCGCAGGCAGACCGGATCCGAGCCTGCCATCGACTCGAGGAGCGCAGGGAAGAGATCCTCTTCCTCGTCGTCATGATGCTGCTTCGCCGACAGGTCGAAATAGCGCATGAGTCCGGCTGCAGCGGCGCGCGCCTGCTCATCGGAGCCGTGGTCGGGCAGGTGAGCCTGCAACCGTCGCAACGTCGCGCATTGGTCTTCAATGCGTCCGTGGCAGGCCGAGAGCATCTCCAGCGGCGCTTCGAAACCGGCCGTCGGGGCGGAGTGCCCCGGAATGGTCCTGCTCATCTCCTTCGCCTTTCATTGCCCACGTCTTGGATGGATTCGTGTCGCGGCATAAGGTTCGAACGACACCCATGAAACTGAACATCCTGTCGGACCTGCACCTGCGCTTCGAGCCGTTCGAGCGACCGGTGAACGACGCCGACGTGGTCGTCCTCGCCGGCGACATCGCCCGGCCGCGCGAGGCGGCGGCGTGGGCGTTGGGTTTCAGCAAGCCAGTTCTTTACGTCGCCGGCAATCACGAGTTCTACGGCAGCAGCATCGACGGCGCTGCGGCGGAGCTCGAGCGGCTGTGCCGCGGGACGCATGTCCATGTGCTCAACGACCGCGAAGCCGTCATCGACGGCGTTCGCTTCCTGGGATCGACGCTGTGGACCGATTTCGAGCTGTTCGGCGTCGGCGAGCCGAAGGCGGCAGCGATGGCCGAGGCGAAGCGCCTGCTCAGGGATTTCAGCCGCATCGCCCTCCGCGATTCGACCGGCGCGGTCTTCACGCCGGAGGATTCCACGGTGCTTTTCAAGAGACACGCCGACTGGCTCGCGTCGAGACTCGCTACGCCGCACGACGAGCCCACGGTGGTGATCACGCACCACGCGCCGTCCCCCAGAAGCATTCATCCGCGCTTCGCCGGCTCGCTGCTGAATGCATGCTTTGTGTCGGATGCGGAAAGTCTCCTCGGAGCCGATCGAGCGCTGTTGTGGATCCACGGCCATACGCATGACAGCTTCGACTATGAAGTCAAAGGAACAAGGGTGGTGTGCAATCCGCGCGGATACAGCAGATCCGGAGTGAACGAGAACCCGCACTTCGATCCCAACTTCACGATCGAAGTATTCCCGCACATCGGTTGCCGGTATTGAGTAGGAAGCGCGTTTAGCTCGCTAGACTCGGCTTCATGGTCGCGATCGCCGTCACGTTGCCACGAGCCGCGCTCGCTGCACCCTCCTGAGCCCGGCGACCCTCTTCCACGCTCCGCGAATAGGGTCGTCGGGCCCCAGCCCCGCGCACATCCTCGCCTGCCGGCCGCCCGGCCGGCCACCCGACTCGCTCAGGCCGCGTTTTGCCCATGCCTGGGCCAGCCTTGGCTCCCCCGCTCCCCGTGCTGTATCGGCCGGGTTGGAACTTCATGGACACCGTTGATCGAATCTTGGTCGCCACTTCCTTTTCGGAACGTTCCGTCGACGCCGTGCGAAAGGCAGCGGTGCTCGCGGCGCAGCGACATGCCAGCTTGACGCTGCTTCATGTCGTCGAGCCGGTGAAGAATCGTCGCCTGCGTCGCCTCGTCAAGCAGGAAATGCTGGTGAGCGCGCGCGTGGCCGACGCAAGGACGAAGCTCGCCAGGCTGGCGGGGGAAATCGCGGCCGGGCAAGGCGTCCCGGTGGAGCTTTGCGTTTACGTCGGTGACAAGCTGACCTCGATCCTCGCTGCCTGCCAGGAGGCAGATGTCCTGTTCATCGGCGGCACGGCCGGCCGACTGACCCCATTCCGGCGACCGACAGCCGAACGTCTTCTTGGACATTGCGACGTTCCGATCGTCGTCGTGAATGGACCGCAGTCACTTCACTACGCCCGGGCGCTCGTCGTCGTTCGCGACGCGCCAGGCGCGGTGAGTGCGCTGAAAGCAACAGGCTGCTTGTGGCCGGCGGCGGAGAAGGTCGTCTTCTACGCGATCGATCCGCGCCAGCAGCAGCCGAGGCAGATCGGCGACGCGCTGGCGTCGGCCAAGACCGCCCCGCCGGCTAGACGTGCCCGCATCCTCGGGTACTTGAGAAGTCTAGTCCGCCGAGCCGGCTTGCGCGGACAAGAGGTGTCTTGCCGCTTCAGATACGGTGACGCATGCAAGGCTGCCTTGTCGATGCAGGCCGAGGTTCAGGCGGACGTGATGGTCTTGACGCGACGCAGGAGTCCTGCGATTGAAACTTTCGTCCTGGGAAAGGTGGCGACTCGCCTGCTCGCCATCGCGCAATGCGATGTGCTGATCACGACCGGGGCGACATTGACTCCGATGCTACTGGCCTTGTCATCCCCGAAGCTTGCAGCTTGAGCTCAATGCTCATAGCGAGCGTGGCCGATGTCCGAGATCCGCGAGCTCCTGGGTCGTCAAATGCCCAGTCGCGCTGGTGTCGTAGATCCCGCCCATCCGCGCGTGGACACCTGCCAGGCCCTAGGCCTGAGGAATCATGACCGGCTTGCTGATGCGGATTTCGAAGCCGAGTGCGCTCTTAGTAGACAACTCCAGCAGCCGCGATGGGCTCGCGAAGCCGGTTGAAGCTCGGAGGCGCTCGATCCTGGTGCTCGTGTGTGCGGGAGCTATTCGGTCGACGGTTGTCCGGCTTGTAGCACTCGCACGCGGCGCTCTCGAGCACGGGTCGATCGAGCACCTTGATGTGGCCGCGGCGGTATGAGATCGCGCCGCGGCGGCGCAACCGGCCCGCAGCTTCGGTGACTCCCTCGCGCTTGACCCCCAGGGCGCTGGCCATCAACTGATGCGTAAGATGCAACTCGCCGCCAGGCATTCGGTCCAGGTTGAGCAGCAGCCATCGACATAGCCGCTGATCGAGCGTGCCGTGACGATTGCATGCGGCGGTGTCCATGAGTTGGCCGATGAAAGATTGGGTGTAGCGCAGCAATACCTCCATCAACGCGCCGCCCTGGCGGAACTCGGCCTTGATGGAGGACACCGGAAGCCGGACCGCTTGCCCGGCACTTTGCACGACCACCTGACTACCCGACCGCTCGGCACCGAGAAAGACGGTCACACCGGTCATTCCCTCGCGGCCGATCATGGCCACTTCCCCGGAATTGCCGCTTTGCATGATGTACATCATCGAAACGATGCAGTCGACGGGAAAGTAGACGTGGCGTATGCATGCGCCTTCGTAGTGCAGGACGTGACCGGCCCGCATCGTCACATGCTCGAGATGCGGCGCGATGCGCTCCCATACGTCTTCCGGCAGTTCGTGGAGCAGGAAGTTCTGGGGCCTTCCAATCAGTGCAGACATGCGCTCGTCTCTCGGTGTTCAGCAATCCTAGGCCTCGCCCCGATCGCTGATAAGTACCAAGCGGCGAACTCGACTGTTTCCAGGTGGGAAACGACATCAGCCACCGCGCGTCGCTGCTGACCCCTCGTCCTCCGTTCGGTCCCAATAGGGCTCGGGGCCGAATCGATCCTGAAGGAAGTCGATGAACGCGCGAATCTTCACCGGCAGGCGAACGTTCGGCAGGTGGACCGCGTAAATGCGGCGCTCCAGCGGCACGTAGTCCGAGAGGACCGATCGGAGACGACCCGCCTGCAATTCGCGGCCGATGATGAATGTCGGCAGCATGGCGATACCAAGGCCGCTCAGGACCGCCTGGGCCAAGGTGTCGTCGTCGTCGATGCGCAGGGAGCCCTTGACCGGAACGACGATCTCGCCGCCGGCGCTCTGGAAACGCCACTCTCCTTGTGTGCCGAAGTGGGTGTAGTGCAGGCAGTTGTGCTCGGTCAAGTCGTGAGGAACCGTGGGGATGCCGCGCCGCTCGAAGTAGTCGGGCGTCGCACACACCACGCGGCGTACCGGCGCCAGCTCGCGTGCCACCACGTGCAGGCTCGGCTCCCGACGGATACGGATCGCAACGTCGTAGCCTTCGCTCACCAGGTCGACCATCCGATCGGTGATCGTCATGTCGAGCTTCAGGCGCGGATAGCGGCTCAAGTACTCGGCAACCGCAGGCGCGACGTGCAGTCTTCCGAACGCTACCGGAGCTGTCACCCGGAGTACACCGCGCGGCTCGGATTGCAATCGGCCGACCACCTCGGCCGCCTGTGCCGCTTCCTCGGTGATCCGGATGCAGTGCTCGTGGAACGCGGCGCCGATTTCCGTCAGGCTGAGCCCGCGGGTGCTCCGATTGAGCAGCCTGACGCCGAGCGAGAGCTCCAACTTGGCGATCGACTTGCTGACGCCGGACTTCGATACGCCCATCTGCCGCGCGGCCTCCGAAAAGCCGCCCGCCTCGACGACTCTGGCGAAGGTCACCATGTCGTTCAGGTTCTGCATCGCGATTTCTCCACGGAGCGGGTGCTCCTTCGCTGATTGTCCCGCCGGAGCACGGTGCGCTGTCACTCGTCGGCGGCCCGCCGACGCGACCGAACGGGAACTCCGCACTGGGTCCGAGAGCGGACAGACACGACGCCGTCTTGTCGCAAGACTGCGTTCATCCGCAATGTCGACACAACAGGCCTTCGGGCTTCGCGCCGGACAGGAAGTGCGGGTGGGGGAAGCGAGCCATGTGCATCGGGGACTGGACAAGGATCTTGCAGGCGATCGGAAAGATGTACCCCGGATACGTGGATCTCGCGGAGGCATGCCGACACTGCGGCGATGCGGAGCGCATGCGCCGAGCCGTGGGGCAACTCTTGGAGCGAGGGTTCGTGGATGCCCGTCTGACGCCGCGAGGAGGGCTGTCGTCGCCCGAGCTCCATCTCACGGAAGCGGGCATGGCCGTCGCGTTCGGTGTGGCGTGCGTTGAGGAGGATGCGCGGCAGGCAATCGCGGCGCGCGAGCGGAGTCTGCTGCGCGACCTCGATCGCGTGAGGGCAAGACGCTTGGACGCCTTTGCTGTTCGAGCCGTGGCGCCATCAGCTGCCACTGCGGATCCACGAGAGCCGGCGCCCAGCGCCAGGCCCTACTCCGACAACAGTGACCTCAGAAGGGGATCACGATGAGCGATGAGACGCAACACGATGACAACGCGCGGCGACGATTCCTGAAGCGGGCGGCCACCGTTTCCGGCGCGCTTCCCTTCTCTCAGGGGTTCACTGGCGGAGCCGCGGCCGTTGCGCTGGTCGCGCCGGCGACAGCTGCGCCGACGAGCGCACCGCAAGAGCAGGAATGGGTCGGCTACACCTCGCTGAGTCCTGAGGAGGCCGGCTTCACAGAAGCGCTGGTCAACGTGATGTGCCCGGCCGACGAGTTCACCCCCGATGGCGTCGCCTGTGGATTGGCCGTCTACATCGATCAGAACGCGCGTGTCGTCGGTGGCGCTCGCCACCTCGTATCCGCGTTTCAGCCGCACGTTCGTTGCAGCGATCCCGCTGGCCATCGCATCCCGGCTGGGCTGCGGCTCAGCCGGCGTGCTGGCGGGCAGCCACCTGATTCATCGTGTCGAGCGCCAGATTCGAGTGAGCGTAGGCGGCGCCCGCGCGCATCTCGGCCGCGACCCAGATCGCTTCCATCAGCTCCTGCTCGGTCGCTCCCTTCCGCAATGCGCGTTCGGTGTGGCCGCGGATGCAGTAGGGGCATTGCGTGACGTGGGCGACAGCGACAGCGATCAACTCCTTGACGTTGCCTGGCAGCGCGCCATCGGCGAAGACGGCTTCGCCGAAGGCCTTGAAGGCATCGGCGGCGGCGGGCGCGAGCTGGTGACGCTTGCGGTTCAGATCTCCCGACGACTCGGGGTACAGCTGCATGTCCACGACATCCTCCTTGCTCAATGGGCCTTGGGTGGGATCAGGCGCCCGGCGAGGGTTCGCTCGAACTCGACTTCCTCGCGCAGCCCCTCGAGATCGCGGCGAACGACTGCGATCGCGAGTTTCGCGGCGCCGCGCCAGTACGTGACCTTGCAGTCGCGCGCCTCGAGAGAGCCGTCGATCTCGGCCCGTTCGAAGCGTTCGGCGTGGCCGACATAGGCGAGGCCGAAGTCGTACTGCTCGGTCCAGAAGAACGGCACGCCGTCGAAGGGCTCGCGCGCGCCGAGCATGTTGCGCGCGGCGACCTGCCCCTGGCGCTGGGCGACGACCCAGTGCTCGACGCGGATGCGGTCGCCGCTGAGCCGATCGGGCCAGCGCGCGATGTCGCCGGCCGCGTAAATGCCGGCGACGTTCGTCGCCAGGTAAGCATCGACGGTCACGCCGCGGTCCACCGCCAATCCGGCCTGCTCGGCCAGGCGGAGCACAGGCCGAACTCCGATGCCGATGACGACGAGATCGGCGTCGATCCTCTGACCGTTCGCCAGGGTCACGGCGTGTTCGTCGATCGACATGGGAGTCGTGCCGAGGTGGAACGTCACGCCGTGCGTCTCGTGCAGCTGGCGGATGAAGGCGCCGACCGCGGAACCGAGGACGGGCTCCATCGGAACCGACTCGCGACCGACCACCTGCACGTCGACGTGTCGCGCGCGCAGCGAGGCCGCCACCTCGAGTCCGATGAAGCTGGCACCGATCACCACCGCGCGTCGCGCCGTCTTGGCGGCGCCGACGAGAGCACGGCTGTCGGACCAGGTACGCAGGTAGTGCACGTGGGGAAGATCGGCGCCGGGAATGGCGAGCCGGACCGGCTCAGCGCCGGTGGCGAGCAGCAGGGCGCCGTAGTCGAGGCGGCGGCCGCCCTCGAGCTGCACCTGGCGCGCCACGGTGTCGATGTCGACGACAAGTGCGTTCAGCTTCACGTCGATGCGCTGCTCTCGGTAGAACTCGGCCGACCGAAGCGGAATCCAGTCCTCGGGCGCGCTGCCGGCGAGATAGTTCTTGGAGAGATTGGGCCGATCGCAGGGCAGTGAGTCGTCTGCGCTCAACATCGTGATCGTGCCGGCATGGCCTTCGTGCCGGAGCATCTCGGCAGCCGCGTGGCCCGCGGCGCCGCCGCCGACGATGACGATCGATGCCGACAACGCGCCGTCCCCGGCCGGTCGAACTGACGGCGCGGGCTCCGGAGGGATCACGTCGCCGACGTGAACCGTGCCATCGCGCTGCTCGACGCGCCGGCACGCGATGGGATTCAGCGCGGGCGCGCGCAAGGCCTCTCCGGTGCGTAGGCTGAAGCAGGCGTGATGCCACGGGCAGCGAATCGTCTCGTCGACGAGCAAGCCCTCGGCGAGGGGTCCGCCGTAGTGGGTGCAGAACGCCCCGACTGCGAACAGGTCGTCGCCGCGGCGCACCAGGATGACCGGCTCGCCATGGGCATGGCCGAGCAGCGGGACGCCGTCTGCGACCGTCGAGAGTGCAACTCCAGCAACGAAATCCGGTCCGGAGAGTTGCGTGGTCTGGTCGGTCATCGTCCTCCTCGACGAAGAGTCGAGTCGGTTCTTTCCGTGAGCATTGCTCCTGACCGCTGAATGCCGCGACCGCCTTCGTCTTCCCAGCGCAGCAACGCGCGTTGCTGCTGCGCGCCACCTGGCCCGTTCGGCCAATGCAGACCCAACGCCTGCATGTTCAACTGATGCTCACGCGCCCACCAGCCGTAGAGGATCCACGTGAGGTTCAACCAGCCCGTCCACCATCGTGGAGCGAGCGGCGTGCCGGGGACAAGACCTTCATTCACAACGACTCCAGAAATCAAGATGAAAGCTGCGGGACCGATGCGAGGAATGCTAGCGTCCGTGTTCACTCTTCGTAAGTCCCAGACGCCGAACACAGCGTTTCCAATTGGGAAACCGCGCGGGACCCGTTGAATCAAAACCCCCGGTTGTCCGGTCTTCTGTTCGTCCGTTGCGGGACAGACACTCAGACAGGAGAACCCCAGACTTGCCGTCGCCGAATGACGAGGAGCAGCGAGATGCAAGTCCGAGACATCATGACCCGCAACGTGATCACTGTTTCGCCTGATACCTCCGTGCTGGACGTCGCATCGCTGCTGGTGCATCACCACATCAGCGGTGTCCCCGTGGCCGCCGGCGACTCCGTCGTGGGAATGATCAGCGAAGCCGATCTTCTTCATCGCCGAGAACTCGGGACTCAGCGTGATCCGACCGATCTGTCGTGGTGGCGAAGGATTCTTGCCGGAGAAGAAGACTCGGCCGATGCGTATGTCCAGGCGCACGCGACGAAAGTCCGAGACGTGATGTCCCGCCCGGTCATTTCTGTCGCTGAGAACACGGCCGCCGGCGACCTCGCCACACGCCTGGAAGCAAATGGAATCAGGCGCGCTCCAGTGCTGAGGGCAGGCCGGCTGGTCGGCATCGTCAGCCGCGCCGACTTCGTTCGCGCGCTGCTGGCGCGGGCTCGCGTGAAGCACGGCGAGCGCGCGAGAAGCGACGAATCCATCCGACGCGCGCTGCTCGCCGAACTCGAATCGCAGGGCTGGTGGCGCCCGCGCCTCTGCGACGTCACGGTCAGCGACGGCATCGTGCACATCGCCGGCCCGCTCGAGTCTGCGCAAAGCAAAGCCGCAACGCGCGTGGCGGCGGAGAACATTCCTGGTGTGCGCGGCGTCGACGACAGCCGATCGCCTTCGATCCCCGCGGGAGGCTACCTGTAGGAGGACAACCGCACGAGCGAGTCCGCGTGGCGATTCGTCGGAGCGGTTCTCCCCGCGGCCGTCGAAGTGAAGCCGAATGCGTCTGGCACACTTGATCGTGCAAAGCACAGATGAGACGCCGCTCCAAACGTCCTGCATTTTTGGATCTGACGAAGATCCGGATGCCGGTTGGCGCACTGACGTCAATCCTCCATCGGGCCACCGGCGTCATCTTGGCCGCGAGCGTGCCTGCGGCCGTCTATCTATTCGGGCTTTCGATCCGCGATGAGCAAGGCTTTGTGCGGGTGACGGAGCTGTTCGCACAACGCGCCTTCAAGACGCTTGCGGTGATCGTCGTCTGGGCGCTCGCTCACCATCTCCTCGCCGGTGTGCGTCATATGCTGACCGACCTCGGCGTCGGTTCGTCGCTGCGCGTGGCGCGCGGCAGCGGTTGGCTCGTCAATCTGGCGGGCGTGGTGCTGGCGCTGCTGGCGGCTCGGACGATGTGGTGACAAACCCGCAAGCAGGACCCCACTTCACAGGCCTGAGGGCCTGGTGGGTGCAGCGGGTGAGCGCGCTCTACATCTTGGTTTTCCTGCTGCTCGTGCTCTTGTTCCTCGGCTCGCACCCGATCCATGGCTTTTCCCAGTGGAAGGCGTCGATCGCTCGACCGGATGCGACGGTCGCCTTGCTCGCCTTTGTCGCGGCGCTGCTGGCGCACATGTGGGTTGGCCTGCGCGACGTGCTGCTTGATTACGCCCGCCCGGCTGGCTTGCGCAGCGGTCTCCTCATCGCAGTCGCCTCCGGCCTGTTCGGACTCGGAGTCTGGATGCTTTCGATTCTGGCGAGACTGCACGCCTGAGTCCCATCGCGCCACCAAGGCCACTCGAGTCATGAAACTTTCGATTTCCCGCTTCGACCCCGAGCGCGACAAACGGCCGTACATGCAGGACTACGAGATCGAGCGCGCCGCATCGGATCACATGCTGCTCGACGTGTTGCTGCGGCTGAAGGCCCAGGACACCACGCTTTCCTTCAGGAGGTCATGCCGCGAAGGCGTCTGCGGATCCGATGCGATGAACATCAACGGGCGCAATGGTCTGGCCTGCATCACACGAGTGAACGATTTGCGGGAGCCTGTGGTCATTCATCCTCTGCCGGGATTTCCCATCATTCGCGATCTCTTTGTCGACATGACGCAGTTTTTCAAGCAGTACCACTCGGTCACTCCGTATCTGATCAATCCCGAACCCCCGCCCGAAAAGGAACGCCTGCAGTCACCGGCCGAGCGCGACAGATTGAATGGCGCCTACGAGTGCATCCTCTGCGCCTGCTGTACGAGCCAGTGCCCGTCGTACTGGTGGAACCCCGAGAGATTCGTGGGTCCGGCCGGCCTCATCCAGGCGTACCGCTTCATCTTCGACAGCCGCGACCGCGCAACAGAGCAGCGGCTCGAGGATCTGGACCACGATCCCTATCGTCTGTTTCGTTGCCGGACCATCATGAACTGTGCCGAGGTCTGCCCGAAGGGACTCGAGCCGGTGCATGCGATCGAGCGCATCCGGCTAAGGATCGCCGGCGTTGCCGGCCATGCGGGTGGTCTCAACGTGCATCCGCCGAAATCTCCCAAGTAGCGAGTCGCCCATCGTCGTTGGACCCGAACGAGAAGGGAGGAGCACGAGACTGGGTATCGAGTCGGGATCACACTCAGGTGCATCAGACGTCCCGCTCTCCCTCGGATGTCACGACGGCTGCACCCTGCTTGGCGGGGGAAGTCTGTTGCTGGTCGAGAAAGATCGAGGACCGTTGGCGAAAGAGAGTCGCGCGTGCGAGCAACAGGGTGGTGATCGGAGCGGTCAGCGCCATCAGAATGATGACGACCGTGGCGCGCAGATCGAAGGAGGGCCCGACCATCGAAAAGTCGATCATCGCAGCGAGCGCCGCGCACCAGGTGCCGAGCGTAGTCGTCAGCGCCGGTGCGTGCATGCGTTGGAAGAAATCTCGCAGCCGCAAGAGGCCGAGCGCCGCGATCAGCGACAGCCCCGCGCTGGCCAGCAGCAGTGCGGCGGTGACTGCTTCAAGGAACGCAGTGAAGTCGGTCATGCAACCGTCCTGACCGACATCTTCGAAGCAGGCGTTCTCATTCGATCACTTCGCCGCGAAACAGGAACTTCGCCATCGCTGTCGAGCTCACGAAGCCGAACAGCGCCATCAGCAGCGCGGCTTCGAAATACATGGCGCTTGCGTACCGAATGCCGAGCACCAGCACGATGAGCATGGCATTCACGTAGATGAAATCGAGCGCCTGGACACGATCCTGGGCAGACGGCCCGCGCACCAGGCGCAAGGTCGCTATTGCGATCGCCGCCGCGAAACAGACAAGCGTTACCGATATGGCCCATGACAGGATGGGAGTCATTCGAAGATCTCCTTCAAGGGACGCTCGTACCGTTGCTTGTAGTGCGCGATGAAAGCCGCCTCATCGCTGACATCGAACACGTGCAGCACGACCGATCGACGATCCAGGGTCAGCTCGGACCAGACTGTGCCCGGTACGATCGTCGTGATCAGTGCGAGGGTTGCCAGCCCGTGCACGTCATGAAGATCGAGGGGTATCTCGACGAAAGCGCTGCGCGGAGCATCAGCGCGCGAGCGCAGCACACCGCGTGCGACCTGCATGGCCGAGGACACCACATCGACGATGACGACACCGATGAGGTGGAGCACGACCTGCGGGTTGGATACGCTCGGCCGATCGGGCCGCAGCGAAGCCGTTAGCAATGGGACCGTGACGCCGAGAATTGCCCCGAAGAGCCAGCTGCCGCCGCCCTCCGACGCGTCGAGCAGCACCCAAAGCACCGCCAGGGCCAGAGACAGCAACGGCGACGGCAAGAGCCGCTTCATGGTGCGGCGATCAGGCTGGATGGCGAGGCGACCGGACGCGCCGACATCACGGCTTCGATGTAGTGTTCGGGCCGGAGCAGCGTCTCGGCAGCGGCCTGGGTGAAACGAAGCACCGGGCTTGCGCCGACGAGGAGCCCGATGCAGAGCGTCACGAGCATCGCGATGGGCACGCACTCGATCAGTTGCAGCGTGGGCCTCGGCCGACCCTGTGGAGTCCACAGATAACGGATGCCAAGGCGCACCAGCGCGATCATCGAGGCCAGCCCGGAAAGGATCAGCAAGGTCAGCAGCATCCAGGCCGAAACATCCGCTGGCGCCGACGCGCCTTCGATGCCGTACCGACCGAGGAGCGCCGTCAGCATGACGGTCTTGGCGAGAAACCCGGAGAAAGGTGGCAAGCCTGCGGTCACCAGCGCACAGGCCGCGAACGAGAGACTGAGGAAGACCAGCGGCGCGGGCACTGCACGCCCGATCAGCGCTTGCTCGTCGTCGTCGAGATTGGCATCGAGCGGTGACCGGGCCGGCGCCATGAAGGGCTCCCCTTCTCGAGGAACCTCCAGGAATGCCGGGTCCTCGCCCGGAAGGCGCGACCGTTCGAGCAACTCGATCAGCATGAAGATTGCGCTCGCTGCCAGTGTCGAGCCGAGCAGATAGTAGAGCGCCCCTGCGGTGAGCGCAGGAACATCGAAGCCGGCGGCGGCGAGCAACGTTCCGCTCGAGACGATCAGGCTGAACGCGACTACTCGGTCGAGTCGCTGAGCACCCCAGACTCCGATGGTGCCGAACGCGAGGGTCGCCAGCCCGAGCCAGACCAGCGCGTCAGCGCCGAAGAGAAAGGTGTCGACGTTGTCGGTCGGGAAGAACAGGGTCCAGATCCGCAACACCGCATAGAAGCCGACCTTCGTCATGATCGCGAACATCGCCGCGGCCGGCGGGCTCGCCGCCGTGTAGGCCGGCAGCAGCCAGAAGTTCAGCGGCCACACCGCGGCTTTCGTAACGAAGGCAATGCCGAGGACGGCGACGCCGGCGTGCAGAAGGCCGCGATCCGCCGCGGGTATCTGCCCCAGCTTGCGCGCCATGTCGGCGAGGTTGAGCGTTCCGGTCACGCCGTACAGCATGGCCACGCCGATGAGAAACAGCGACGACGCCAGCAGGTTGACGGCGATGTAGTGCAGCCCGGCCTGCACCCGCCTTTGACCCGAACCGTGAAGAAGCAGGCCGTAGGAGGCCACCAGCATGACCTCGAAGAACACGAACAGGTTGAAGAGGTCGCCGGTCAGGAAGGCGCCGTTCAGACCCATCAGCTGGAGCTGGAACAATGAATGGAAGTGCACGCCGGCGCGCTGCCAGCGCTTCAACGCGAACAGCAGCGCTGCAAGGGACAACGATGCGGTCAGCACCAGCATCAGCGCCGAAAGGCGGTCGAGCACCAGCACGATGCCGAAGGGCACCGGCCAATTCGACGGCAGATAGACGCCGACTGCCCGTGCTCCGCTGAAAGTGTCGGCAGCGGCCAGCAGACTGATGCAGATGCCAACACCGATCAAACAACTGGCCAGGTTCAGCGCCGCCTTCCATCGCCGCCATCTTTCGCCGCCCAGCAGCATCAGCGCCGCGCTCAGCAATGGCACCAGAATCGGCGCCGCGATCAGGTGTGCAAGCGCGGTGGCAGGCAATCCGCTCATCCGGAACGCTCCGACGAGAGGACGTTGACCCGGCGAGTCCGTCGGGAGGCAAACCTCATCCCGCGCCCTCGCGACCGTCCACATGATCGCTCCCGCTGAGTCCGCGCAGGGCAAGCAGAACGACCAGGAACAGCGCCGTCGTCGCGAAGCCGATGACGATCGCGGTCAGCACCAACGCCTGTGGCATGGGGTCGGTGTAGTGGAGGAGGTCGGCCGGTCGGCCCGGTACGATGATCGGCTCTTCGCGGATCGACAAGCTTCCCATCGAAAAGATGAACAGGTTGACGGCATAGGAGAGGAGCGCCAGGCCGAGCAGAACCTGAAAGGTGCGCGGCCGCAGGAGCAGCCAGACGCCCGAGCCCCCCAATACGCCGATGGCAATGGAAAGGACGACTTCCATCAGCTTGCGTTCATGCTCGGGTCCGCCGGACCCCCACGGACGTCGTCTGCAACGGGTGCGCGCGGGCTGCGCAGCGATTGGTGAGCGATCGACGTGAGAATCAGCAGCGTCGAACCGACGACGGCTGCGAACACGCCGATGTCGAAGAACATCGCGCTCGGGATGTGGATCGCTCCCAGCAGCGGAAGCTGCAGATGGGCCGTGTGCGTAGTGAGGAACGGATAGCCGAACAGAATCGACCCGAGGCCCGTGGTCAGCGCGAGCAAGAGGCCAGCTGCCACCCAGCGTGCCGGATAGGGCTTCAAGCGAGTCTCCACCCAGACCGTGCCGGCGACCATTTGTTGCGTGATCAGCGCGACCGCGATCACGAGGCCCGAGACAAAGCCGCCACCTGGCTCGTTGTGTCCTCGCATCAGGAGGTGAGTCGCGACCACGAGGGCGATCGGAAGCACAAGTCGGGCTAGGACAGCGGGAATCAGCAAAGCGTTACGGACCATGTCGTCGGCCACGCGGCCCGGGCTATGGAGAACGTTTTTCGTGGTGGTGCCGAAGCGGTGTTGCAGCAGGTGTTGTTGCGCGGGGATCGGAATGCTTTCTCGCGCTGGCCTAAAGCGGCGGAGCAGGGCGTACACGGTCAACGCGACGATCGCGAGCACGGTGATCTCGCCCATCGTGTCGAAGCCGCGGAAGTCGACCAGCATGACGTTGACGACGTTTCGCCCCCCGCCCTCGCTGAGAGCCTTCTCCAGGAAGAACGGCGAAATGCTCTGCGGCGCGGGACGTGTCAGCATCGCGAACGCCAGCGCGGCGAGACCGCCGCCGGCGAGCAAAGCGATGGCGGCGTCACGGGCGCGCCGGGGCGTTACCCATCGACGGGTCTCGTCGGGAGGCGGAGCTCGTTTCGGCAGCCAACGCAGTCCAAGCAGGAAGAGGACGGTCGTCACGACCTCGACCACGAGCTGCGTCAGCGCAAGGTCGGGCGCCGAGAACCAGACGAACGTCAGGCATGTGACGAGTCCGCAGACGCTCAGCAGGACGAGTGCCGCGAGTCGGTGGAACTTCGCCCATGCGGCCGTGCCGAGCGCGCACAAGGAGCCGACCAGCCACAACAAGACGAACGCCGGTGTCGCCGGCACTCGAGGCCGGTCGCCCCAGGTCAGCGCGTCGACCGGTCCCAGCGCCAGCACGCCAGCAACCAGACTGACGACGACGATGCACAGCAGCTGCGGCTGCAGTCGCTGCGTGCTCAACATGCTGGTCGCCCGACGCGCGAGCTGCGTGGTTCTCACGAGTGTCGACTCGAAGATGCGGCGACCGTCAAGCCGATGGATCACCGGCGCACGTTTGAACGCACCGCGCTCGAGAGCGCGACGCATCAGTGCGTAGAGCAGGATGCCGCCGGTGAGGGCCACCAGGCTCATCGCGAGCGGCAAGTTGACTCCATGCCACAGAGCAAGGCTGTACTCCGGCAAGACTCCACCCACCACCGGGCGCGCGGCAGCCGCCAGCACCGGGCCAATCGACCATTCCGGAAGGATGCCGACGACCAAGCATCCGAGCACCAGAAGCTCGACGGGCACGCGCATCCAGAACACCGGGTCCTGGGGACGGCGCGGCAGGCCCGTCGACAGCGGCCCGAAGAAGATGTCGACGCTGAAGCGGAGTGAATAGACCACGGCGAAGACACCCGCAATCGTCGCGGCCAGCGGCAGGCCAACCTCGATCCAGGGCAGCGACTCTATATAGACCGTTTGCGCGAAAAACATCTCCTTCGACAGAAAGCCGTTGAGCAACGGCACTCCTGCCATCGCTGCACTCGCAACGAGCGCCAGGGTTCCAGTGATGGGCATGACCTTGAAGAGGCCGTCGAGCCGACGAATGTCTCGCGTGCCCGTTTCGTGGTCGATGATCCCCGCCGCCATGAACAGGGACGCTTTGAACGTCGCATGGTTCATCATGTGGAAGACTGCGGCCACTGCGGCCAAAGGGCTGTTCAGGCCGAGCAGGAGCGTGATCAGCCCGAGATGGCTGATCGTCGAGTACGCGAGCAGCGCTTTCAGGTCGTTCTGGAACATCGCAGCGTAGGCGCCGAGCAGCAGCGTGCAGAGGCCAGCGCCGCCGACGATCCAGAACCACGCCTCGGTGCCGGACAGGGTCGGCCAGAGCCGGGCCATCAGGAAGACGCCGGCCTTGACCATCGTCGCGGAATGCAGATACGCCGAGACGGGCGTCGGCGCTGCCATCGCGTGCGGTAGCCAAAAGTGGAACGGAAACTGCGCACTCTTCGTCAGTGCGCCGAGGAGAACGAGCACCAAGGCAGCGGGATAGAGCGAGTGGCCACGCACCGTGTCCCCCGCAGCAAGCACGGCATCCAGGTCATAGCTGCCCACGATCGCCCCGAGCAGCAGCACTCCGCAAAGCAGACAGAGGCCGCCCGCGCCGGTCACGAAGAGCGCCATGCGCGCGCCTCGGCGCGCCTCGGCGCGGTGACTCCAGTAGCCGATCAGCACGAACGAAAACAGACTCGTGAGCTCCCAGAAGAACACCATCTGGATCAGGTTGCCCGACAGCACGATGCCCAACATCGCGCCCATGAATCCGAGGAAGCTGGAGTAGAAGCGAGGCATCGGATCGGCCGACGACAGGTAGTAGCGCGAATACAGGATGACGAGGAGGCCGATGGCCAGCACGAGCATCGCGAAAGTCCAGGCGAAGCCGTCCACTCGGACGACGAGGTCGATGCCGACCGACGGTAGCCAGGACACCTCGTCGCGGACAACGCCGCCATCGCGCACCCGCGGGAAGAGCAGTGCCATGCGAACCAAGCCGGCGAGCGCGATCACTGCGGCCAGCATTGATCCCGCGTTGCGCGCGTGGGTCGGCAACACTGAACCGATGGCGCTGCCGAGCATCGGCAGGAGGATGACGAAGAAAAGGGACATCGCCGCTCAATGTCGCATACGACCGCCATCCTTGTCGCTGAACAGCCAACCGTTCTTGCCGTGCACCAGAACGATTGTTCCAGCAATCAGCGGCACCAAGAGCAGGGCGATCCAGCATCTCCAGATGCCGAGCAGCAACAGCACACCGTCTCTGATCTCGAGTCCTCGCAAACGCGAGAGCCCATCATCACTGGCGCCAGCGCTTGTCGTAGCCAGAGGTCGTGTCGCCAGGACGGTCGGCCGGAGGACATTGCGAATGACCAAAGCCGCGGAGATGCGGGCTCGTGCGCTGATGCGTGGGGAAGGGGAAGGCGGCGCTGTGGCCGAGACTGGAGCTGCCGACTCGATCGATCCATCCGAGCCGCGAATCCTCGCCGGTCTCGATGCCGCGCTGCTCGAAGATTGGGCCGAGTCGTCACCGACACTGCAAGGGAAAGTCCTTCACCGCATCACAATGTCGGGAGGACCGGGCGATCGCGCCTGCGTGAAGGAAGGCCGGCCTGCTGCATCACAGGAGCCATTCGATCGGCAGCATCGAAATCAGCGATATGACCAGGCGCTTCCAGAAAGTCGTGCCCGGCTCCGTTTCGTGAACGATCTGTTGGCTCCCGGCGTTCTCGAGCCAGCGCAGCCCGCCGTCCGCAGCCAGGCGCACTTCGTAGGCACTGCCCGGGATGCTACGCGCGAACGTGTCGCCGATCGACTGGGCGAGTTCCGGGGAGTCAATGACGAAGCCCATTTCGGTGTTGAGCCGGGCCGACCGCGGATCGAAATTGAACGAGCCGATGAAGATGCGCGAGCCGTCGATCGAGAACGTCTTCGCGTGCAGGCTGGACGCTGAAGTGCCACTGCCGCGGGAACTGTGCTCGGCCGTAGCGAGCGGGACCGACGCGCTGCGCTTCATTTCGAACAGCTTCACGCCTGCTGCGAGCAACGCCTTGCGCCGCTTGGCGTAGCCCGCATGGACGGCGGCTACGTCGGTGGCTTCCAGCGAATTGGTGAGCACGGCGGTCTTCACGCCGCCTTGCGCCATCGAGGCGAAGAACTCGACGCCGTCTGCGCCGGGCACGAAGTAGGGCGATACCAGCTCGAGGTCCCGGGTAGGCTTTTTCATCACGCGCTTGAGCCGTGACCACAGCAGTTCCTCCTCGGAAGCAAGCCCCAAACCCTTTTCCGGATCGTCGCTGACCAGGTGGATCTGCGTCCATTCGAAAGTCAGGCTGCGCGCGAGGAGGCTGCGCATGAACGGCGACTCGTCGATCGCGCGCGTGTACGCCTGTCCTGCCGGGTCCCGCTTCCCCGCATCTGCGGCCGCAGCCAGCTCGGCGATGACCGAAGGGGAGACCGTCGGCACTATTCGGCCGACCGGGTAAGACGAGTCGCTGGCCCAGTATCGGTCGAAATCCTGCGAGACCTCGTCGACGACGGGACCGATCGCCAGGACGTCGAGATCGACGAAAAGGACGTCGTCGCCGGCACCGAAGTATTCGTCGCCAACATTGCGGCCGCCGATTACCGTCGCCTGGTTGTCGGCGGTGAAGGACTTGTTGTGCATCCGCCTATTGAGCCGAGCGAAGTCGAAGATGTATCCGAGGGATCGCCAGCGCCGCACTGCGAAAGGATTGAAGAGGCGCACCTCGATGTTGGGTTGCGCGTCGAGTGCGGCGAGCGTTTCGTCCAGCCCGCTCGTGTTGTTGTCGTCGAGCAGCAACCTCACGCGGACGCCGCGAGCCGCGGCTCGACGAAGTGCATCGAGCAAGAGTTTGCCCGAGAGGTCGGGTTGCCAGATGTAGTACTGCACGTCGAGGCTGCGCTCGGCGGCATCGGCGAGCCGCACCCGGGCTGCGAATGCATCGCGCCCGCTGAGCAATGGAACGACGCCCGATAGTCCCGGATGCGCGTGGCCGAGCGGGGTGATCAACCGGCCCAGGCCGCTGTCGGCCGTGTCGTGCAGCCGAATGGAAGTTGGGCGGTCGTCGAGAGAGGGCAACGACGCGCAACCTTGCAACAGTGCAACCGTCATGATGGCCGACACTGACAAGAAGCGGAACACAGCAGGGTGCATGACTGTGGTTTCGATCAGCGCGGGCCAGCGCAACAGGCTACACCTGAGCCGCGTGATCGAAGCAGAGGAGTGGGTCGCGGTGTGACAGCCCGCATCGTCAGCGCAATCGACCGGGCTGTCGAACGGACACTGGAGAACCGCTTCCCTCCGGTCTAGCGCGTGAGCACGCCGCCATACCCCTCCGGGACCTTGCGCCTTGCTGATAGCCGGAGCAACATGCTTGGCTTTCGCCCAGGAACATTCATGGCAACCAATCCTGTCGCGCTGGCCGACCCCGCGTTGTCAAACTTGGAGAGTCTTCTGCCGGGCCTGGAAAGTCTGTACAAGGATGTTCACTCGCATCCGGAGTTGTCGATGCGTGAAACCCGCACCTCGGGACTGGCGGCGGATCGACTTCGCGCCGCGGGCTACGAGGTGGCGACCGGCATCGGAAAGACAGGGGTCGTGGGCCTGCTGCGGAACGGCGATGGGCCGACGGTGATGCTGCGCGCCGACATGGACGCGCTGCCGATCGAGGAGGCTACGGGTCTGCCGTACGCGAGCAGCGCGACCGCTGAAACGGCAAACGGTGTCACGACCCCCGTCAGCCACATGTGCGGCCACGACATGCACGTGACGTGGCTCGTGGGCGCGAGTGCGCTGTTGGCCCAAACCCGGACGAGTTGGCGCGGCACGGTGATGGCAGTGTTCCAGCCCGGCGAAGAAACGGCTGAAGGTGCCCAGGCAATGATCGACGACGGTCTTTTCGAGCGGTTCGGCAAGCCCGACGTCGTGCTCGGCCAGCACGTCATGGTCGGGCCGTCTGGAACCGTTGCGGGCCGAGCGGGCGCGATCACTTCAGCCGCCGACAGCTTGCAGATTCGCATGTTCGGCCGGGGCGCGCATGGATCGATGCCTCAGGCCAGCATCGACCCGGTGGTGATGGCGGCTGCAACGGTGATGCGCCTGCAGACGATCGTCTCTCGCGAGGTGGCCGCGGCCGACGCTGCCGTGGTCACCGTCGGGTCACTGCAAGCAGGCACGAAGGAAAACGTCATTCCGGACGAGGCGATCATCAAGCTGAACGTACGGACGTTCGACGCTGGTGTGCGCGAGCGGGTGCTGATCGCGATAGAGCGCATCGTCAACGCCGAGGCGGCCGCCTCCGGCGCGCCTCGCAAGCCCGAAATCACCGCACTGGATCACTATCCGCTCAACGTCAATGATCGAGATGCCAGCAAGCGCGTGGTGGACGCGTTCCGAAAGCATTTCGGCAGCGATCGCGTTCGGGAGACGGGACCCGCGCCGGCCAGCGAGGACTTCGGATCGTTCGGCACGCAGTGGAAGACGCCCTCTGTCTTCTGGTTCGTCGGCGGGACGGACCCGGACATCTACGCCAAGGCGAAGGCAGCGAATCGGCTCCATGAACTGCCTGTGAATCACAGTCCGAAGTTCGCGCCCGTGATTCACCCGACCCTGCAGACTGGCATCGAAGCCCTGGTCGTCGCCGCTCGAGCATGGCTGCCGACGTAGCGTGGCTCCGGACCCGTTCGGCGCGCACTCTCGAGCTTGCTCGAACGTAGCGGCAAGGACAACGTCGACGCCTCGCAGACTTCGGCCTTAAGCACCGCCCGACCGCAGTCTCGGTCGGGGATGACCTCGTGCGCTTCACAGGATAGAAAGCGCTCTTGCTCCGACCCCTTGGCGCAGGCGTACCGTCGATTGCGGTCGAGCGCGGCGTGCAGTGCTCGCGGCAGGGCCGAATCCCAAAGCGAACTGACTACAGCCTGGCACGAGCAGGCGAAGGGAGTGTCTGACATGGACCAATCGAACTACGAACCTCGCGGGGGCTCGACGACGGGGGCTGGCGCGCCCGCATCCAGCGACCGCAACTCGCTGACGATCGGGCCAGACGGGCCGATCGTGCTGCATGACGTGCATTTTCTCGAGCAGATGGCGCACTTCAACCGCGAGAAGGTTCCCGAGCGCCAGCCGCATGCGAAAGGCGCCGGCGCGTTCGGCGTGTTCGAGACCTCCGCCGATGTTTCACGGTTCACGAAGGCGGCGCTTTTCCGCAAAGGCTGCTCGACCGAGATGCTGGCGCGCTTCTCGACCGTCGCCGGCGAGGCAGGCAGCCCCGACACCTGGCGCGACGTGCGCGGCTTCTCGCTCAAGTTCTACACCGAGCAAGGCAACTACGACTTGGTCGGCAACAACACGCCGGTCTTCTTCGTGCGCGACCCGATGAAGTTTCCCCACTTCATCCGCAGCCAGAAGCGCCTGCCCGACTCCGGCCTGCGCGACAACCACATGCAGTGGGACTTCTGGACCAGCAACCCCGAGACCGCGCATCAGGTCGCCTACCTGATGGGCGAACGCGGGCTGCCGCGTACCTGGCGCCACATGAACGGCTACGGCTCGCACACCTACATGTGGGTCAACGCCGCCGGCGATCGGTTCTGGGTCAAGTATCACTTCCACACCAAGCAGGGCATGGCGTTCTTCAGCAACGCCGAGGCCGCCGAGATGGCCGGGCACGACGCCGACTTCCATCGCCGCGACCTGTTCGCGGCGGTCGCGCGTGGTGACCACCCGCGCTGGACGTTGTCGGTGCAGGTGATGCCGTACGACGAGGCGAGACGGTATCGCTTCAACCCGTTCGACCTGACCAAGACCTGGTCGCACAAGGACTACCCGCTGATCCCGGTCGGCACGATGACGCTGAACCGCAACCCGGAGAACTTCTTCGCGCAGATCGAGCAGGCGGCGTTTTCGCCCGGCAACACCGTGCCCGGCATCGGACTTTCGCCCGACAAGATGCTTCTCGGTCGTGCTTTCGCCTACAACGATGCGCAGCGGAATCGGATCGGCACGAATTTCCACCAGCTGCCGGTCAATCGCCCGAAGGTGGCGGTCAACACGTACATGTTCGACGGCCAGATGGCGTTCGAGCACAGTGGCAGCGCACCGGTCTACGCACCGAACAGCGGCGGTCGCCCGTGGGCCGACACGACTGCCCGCGCCGAGGACGGCTGGCAGACCGACGGCGACATGGTGCGCAGCGCCTACTCGCTGCATGCCGACGACGACGACTTCGGGCAGCCGGGCACGCTCGTGCGCCACGTGTTCGACGATGCGCAGCGGGCCAAGCTCGTCGAGCAGGTCGCGGGCAGCCTGCTCGGCGGGGTGCGCAGCCCGGTGCTCGAGCGGGCGTTCACCTACTGGAGGAGCATCGACGCCGACGTCGGCCGCCGCATCGAAGAGAAGGTTCGCGCGGGGGCCGTCGCCACGGAGCTGGCCGAAGGCATGGGGCAGCGCTAGCAGGATCGAAAGGAACGGGCATGAGCATCGACAACAAGGTGGTCCTGGTGACCGGCGCAGGGCAGGGCATCGGCCGCGCCATCGCGCTCAGGCTGGCGAGGGATGGCGCCCACGTCGCCATCGTCGACGTCAACGACGAGAAGACGAGCGCCGTTGCCGGCGAGCTGGAGAAGCTCGGGCACAAGGCGACGACGTTCAAGGCCGACGTCACCGATCGAGCTGCCGTGTACGCCGCGATCGATCACGCGGAAAAGGCGCTCGGCGGATTCGACGTCATGATCAACAACGCCGGCATGGCGCAAGTCCAGCCGCTCGCCGACGTGACGCCCGAGGAAGTCGGGAAGATCTTGAAAGTGAACGTCGAAGGGGTGCTGTGGGGAATCCAGGCCGCCGCCACGAAATTCAAGCAACGCAAACAGAAGGGGAAGATCATCAGCGCTTCGTCGATCGCTGGGCACGAGGGCTTTGCGATGCTCGGCGTCTACTCGGCGACCAAGTTCGCAGTTCGGGCGCTGACGCAAGCGGCGGCGAAGGAGTATGCGAGCGACGGGATCACCGTCAATGCGTACTGCCCCGGCATCGTCGGCACCGACATGTGGGTGGAGATCGACAGGCGCTTCGCCGAGATCACCGGCGCTGCGATCGGAGTGACCTACAAGAAGTACGTCGAAGGCATTGCTCTTGGGCGTGCCCAGACCCCCGAGGACGTGGCCGCGTTCGTGTCGTTCCTCGCCGGGCCCGATTCGGACTACATGACAGGACAGGCGCCGTTGATCGACGGGGGCCTCGTGTATCGATGAGCCGCAGGCAGGACGTTGAACGTCTCGCGCAGCTGAATTCGGAGCAGGTCTCAACACGGGATCACGTCGGCGTCACGAGATGGGTGGTCTTCGGCTCGCTGCTCAGGAAGCTGTGAACGTGTTCTTCGATGGCGTGATCCGCTTTGGTGACCCGCTCGTGCTGGCGCAAATGCTCCAGCCACGATTCGACCAGAAAGGTCTCGACGAATCGACCCCGCCTGGCGGTGTCTTCGAACACGCCCCAGGCGTACGCCCCGTCGCGGCGCCGCTCGGCCGATAGGCGCTCCAGCGCCTGCAGAAATGCCCCGCGGTTGTCCGCAGGCACGTCGTATTCGACGGTCACCAGCACGGGCCCTGCATCGTTTTCGATCGGACCGGCGACCACGGGCGGCGGCCAATGCATCGAAGGCGCCAAGTCGATGCGTCCCGCGGCCTGGACCTTCCAGCGGCGCATCAGCGGAATCGCCGCGAGAGCGCATGCCGCGGCGACGACGTGCGTGGTCGGCAGGCCGATCACGCTGGCGACTTTCCCCCAGCCGGCGCTGCCCACCGCCATGGCTGCCGAAAAGGCGGTGACGTAGATCGCGAGCCCGCGACCGCGCACCCAATCGGGCAGCGCGTACTGAGCCGACACGTTCAGGCTGGAGACCGCAGCAATCCAGCACATCCCGGCCAGCACGCTCGCGCCAAAGGCGGTCCACGGCTCGCGTGCGACGCCGAACAGTCCGAGCGCCACCGCAGTACCGATCGACGCGGCGACCACCACGCCATCCGGATCGAGCCTGGCCTTCAGCTTCGGTAGCGCCAAGGCGCCGGCGATCGCACCTGCGCCGATGGCACCGAGCAACACGCCATACAGGGTCGGCCCGCCGCCGATCTGCGTCCGCGCGACGAGAGGCAAGAGCGCCCAGTATGCGCTGGCGAAGATGAAGAAGCCGACGGCGCGCAACAGCGTCGCGCGCAGCAGAGGATTGTGGCGCGCGTAGCGGGCGCCGGTCCGGTTCGCGGCAAGGAAGCGCTCCGCCGGCAATCGGCTGCTCCTCTGCTTGGGAGCGCGCCACCACAGCAGCCCGCCGACGCTACCGAGGTTGCTCACCGCATTGACCCAGAATGGCGCGGAGACCCCGAACCCCACCGTGAGCACGCCGACAAGCGCGGGACCGATCGCGCGGCTGATGTTGACGCCCAGGCTGTTGAGGGCGATGGCCACCGGGAGTTCTTCCTTGTCTTCGATGAGGAGCGGGACGATCGATTGCCATGCCGGTGCGACGATGGCGGCGCCCGCCCCGAGCAGGAAGGTGAAGAGCAAGAGGGTGACAGGACTGATGCGGTCGAGCCAGACGAGAGCGGCGAACGCTGCCGAGATCACGACGATGGCGCTCTCCGCCCAGATGAGAAGACGCCGCTTGTCGACCACATCGGCCAGAGCACCTGCCGGTAGCGCCAAGAGGAACATGGGCAGGCTCGATGAGACCTGCACCAACGACACCATCAAAGGGTCCATGCTGAGGTCGGTCATTAGCCAGGCCGCCGCGGCGGTGTACATCCACCAACCGATGTTGGTGACGACGGTTGCGGTCCACAGCACGGCATACGCGCGATTGCGCAACGGTCGCAAGGCTTCGGCGACAGCCGAGGGCTTCTTCATCTCGCAACAGCCGGGCGGCCGGCTCCATCGAATGCTGGTTGAATCATCGCTCAGCACGGTGCGGCCGCGCTCTGCACTCCCGAGGGACCTCGTCGACGCGGTCATAGCCGTTATCAGGCCGACCCGCCTAAACAATTCGGATGGCAGGAACTCGCCAACGCCTGAGCTGCCAAGGATGCTCGACCTTCCTGCCTGACCACCCCAACTTATGGCGAATATCACATCCGTTCTGAAAGAGGAGATCGACCGGGTCGCTCGCAAAGAGATCCGACGCGCAATCTCTTCCTTGAAGAAGTCCTCAACGATCTACGTTCCGAGATCGTCGCTTTGCAGCGCCGAGTGCTCGAACTCGAGCGCCGACTGACCCCGTGCTTTTTCCGACGAGCTTCAGCTGTGCGGCCCGTCGCGACCCGAAAAGCGCGGCAGGTTCCACCCGTAGCGCAACGAGAGAGAGCGCAACAGGAAACAAGCGGACAACGCCACCCAGGTGCGCCAGCTCGAGTCCCACCCGAGGCGCTCGCCAGCGACCTCGATGGCGGCGCCGACGAGCGCTGCTGACGCATAGATTTCCCGCTGCAGGATCACCGGCACTCGATTGAGCAGCACATCGCGCGTCAGGCCGCCGCCTACGGCAGTGAAGACGCCGAGGAGCACCGCGACTTCTGCGTTGTGGCCGAAGATCATCGCCTTCTGCGCGCCGCTGACCGCGAACATCGCGAGGCCGAGCGAGTCGAACAGGATCACCGGATGCTCGAGTCGCACGACGAGCGTGCGCGCCACCATCGTCAGCAGCGCCGCGACGAGCGCGACAGTGAGATAGCGCCAGTCGGAGAGGCCCGCGGGCGGCACGGCGCCGATGCAGAGATCGCGCACCACCCCGCCGCCGCATGCGACCGCGAACGCGATGAAGACGATTCCGAACCAGTCCAGGCCGCGGTCGCGCGCCGCGACTGCGCCGCTGATCGCGAAGGCGAATGTGCCGGCCAGATCGAGGAAGGTGAACAGGCGGTGGTCGTTCAACCCGGCAATGGCCAGCTGAATGACATTCATAACCTGGAGGCCATGCTCATCCGATCGCGTCGTACGCGACGGGCAGAGTCACTCCGAAGCCGTTGTCGGCGTCGCTCGCGGGGCCTGCTCCAACGTGGCGGGCAAAACCGTACGTCAGGCAGTGCGGGGATGGACCGTGAGCACGCGCACGATGAAGGCGTGGAGTTCGACCATGTAATTGCGCAGGAACTCGGCAGTTTCGTCGTTCGTAACCTCGCCGGCCGGCGTGATAAGGCCGGCGGTGAAGTGGATGTACGCCTCCGGTGAGTTCATCTGCGGTGAGTTGCAGAAGCTCAGCACGCTGCGCAGACTTTGCTGAGCCACTGCGGTACCGATTGCACCCACCGACGCGCCTATGACCGCTGACGGCTTGCGCGTGAACGAGTTCTGGCCCCACGGGCGACTGGCCCAATCGATCGCATTCTTCAGCCCTCCCGGAATGGAGCGGTTGTACTCGGGTGTGACGAACAACACCGCGTCGACCTCTGCGATGGCCTGCTTGAAAGCACGAGCCACCGGCGGGAAGTCGGCGTCGTAGTCGTAGCTGTAGAGCGGCAAATCCCGGATCGGTATCTCCGAGAATGCCAATTCCGACGGCGCGAGTTGAATCAATGCCTTGGCGAGCAGACGATTGATGGACGCATCGGCAAGGCTGCCGACGAAGTAGCCGACCTTGTAGATTGTCATGTCGGATCTCCTCTGTAAGTCGGGCGCGCTGCGTCAGGCGAAGCGAGCAGCGGACTGTGCGAAGGCCCAACAGTAGACGGCCAGGCGCGCCAAGCGACAGGCGCAGGATATTCTCAAAGGCCGACCTTGTTCGTGGTATGGAGCCGGTCTTGTGGTCGGTGCAGGTGATGGCGTGCGACGACGCGAAGCGCCAATGCTTCAACTCGAACCAGGCGACCATTTCACCGGGCGACACGGTGCCCGGCGCGATAAACAGCTACGTGGCAATCAGCACGTCGCACTGTGACTCGGCGAGCACGCGCCGCGAGACGCTGCCGAGGAAGAAGTCCTCGGTCCGGCTTTGTCGCTTGCCGACGACGATCAGATCGCAGTCCTGCTCCTGCTCCTGCTCGAGGACCCGCCAGACCGGATCGCCCTCGGCGACGAGGCCCTCGGCGTCCGACAGCGTCATGCCGGCGCGCTCGTAGAGCGCAGCCATGCCCTCGCTCGCATCGCGCTGCACCTCGATCCTGTAGGAGTCGATCGCGTCCGCGCCGGCACCCACCGAGCGCAGCTTGCCTTCGAACGGCGTCTCGAACGCGTGGAGGACCCGGATGCGGGCACCGGGCGCGATCGCCCGCGCGCACCTCAGCGCTGCCAACGACGCGTCCGAGAAATCGACGGCGACCAGGACGCTGGCGTAAGGTCGGTGCGCGACCTGCTTGACGACCAGCATGGGCAGCGTCGCGGTGCCCACCAGCCGTTCGGCGGTGGACCCGAGCACCATCTGGCGCAGGAAGCTGGCGCCGCGGGCACCGACGACGACCAGGTCGGCGGCGGTCTCGCTGCGCACGCGGCCGATCTGCTCGAGAACCGGACCGGTCGCGAAATGCACTCCCGCCACGAGGCCGTGTTCGCGCTCCAACGTCGCAGCGAACGCGTGCAGCGCCGCCTCGGCCTCGTCGAGCCAGCGTTGCGGAAGCCTGGCGGGCAGGGCCGCCAGGTAGCGGTGCACGGCATCGAACGCTGTCGTCGACGCGACATAGACGAGGTCGAGTCCTGCGCCGACAGCGCGCGCGACCGAAGCTGCCCGGTGCGCAGCGTGGCGCGCCGGTGCGGACAGATCCGTGGCGGCCAAAACGTGCTGGAATCGGGCCATGCCCACTCCTGATCAGCTATTGGTCTGTTCCGGAGGAACCTCGCGAGGAAGCGATTGCGCGGCGTCGCCGCTGCCGTCCGTCGCCGGCATCGCCATCCCGACGAGGTAGCTGGTCATGCTCAGCGAGCCGAGCGTTCGACCTTCGGCGAAGGGCTGTGCCGTCTCGCCCGCGGCGCTGCACAGCCCGGCGACATAAGCCAGCGGCAGGAAATGCTCGGCGGTCGGCACCGCAAGCGCGTGGTCGGGATCGCGTTGCACGTCCGCCAAGGCGCCGGGGTTCGTCGTCATCACCTCGCGCACGCGCGCGTCGAAGCGCTCCGCCCAGTCGAAGCCGCGGTCGCCGAAGGACCAGTCGACCCGGCGCAGGTTGTGGACGACGTTGCCGCTGCCGACGATGAGCACGCCGCGATCGCGGAGCGGCGCCAGCCGCGCGCCGAGATCGACGTGGTACGCCAGCGGCGCTCCGGCATGGATCGACAGCTGCAGCACCGGGATGTCGGCGGCAGGGAAGACGTGCGCCAGCACCGACCAGGTGCCGTGGTCCAGCCCCCAGCTGCTGCGGTCGAGGCCAACGCTCCCGGGCCCGAGGATGGCGACGATTTCGTCGGCGACCTCCGGGCTGCCGGCCGCCGGATAGTCGAACGCGAACAGCTCGGGCGGAAAGCCGTAGAAGTCGTGGATGACCTTGGGCCTCGCCATCGCGGTGACGGCGGTGGCCTGGATGAACCAGTGTGCGGAGATCGCCAGCACGGCGCGCGGTCGTGGCAGCGCGCGCCCGAGGGCTCGCCACGACTGGGTGAAGACGTTCAGTTCGAGCGTATTCATCGGCGAGCCGTGGCCGATGAACGCGAAGGGCATGCGGTCGGGTTGGGGCATTGCAAGCTCAGCGCGCGGGCGCGATCGCCTTCGTCTGGTGCGGCGTCGCCTCGGGCGGCGGGAACTTCTCGGGCCGCGAATCGGCGATGAAGCCATCGCGGTTCGGCATACGCACGCCGGCGAGCGTCCGGGCGTCCATCCGCGCGTCGGCGTCGACGATCCCCGCGCGCGCGAGGATGTAGGCGCAAAGCGCGTACACGTCGTCGTCGCTGAGCGTGTCGGGCGTGGTGAGCGGCATCGCCCGCTTGATGTAGTCGAACAGCGTCGTCGCGTACGGCCAGTAGCTCTCGACCGTCTTCACCGGTGCCTTGGACGGATCGGCGTTGACGAGCGTGCCGCGGCCGCCGATCAGGCGGTCGCCGAGGCCGCCCTGCAGGTTCTCGCCGTGGCAGGCGACGCATTGCGCTTCGTAGACCACCTTGCCCTGCGCGACGGTGCCCGAGCCCTTCGGCAGGTCGCGGCCGTCGGGCAGCGACGAGTAGAAGCGTGTCAGCTCGGCATCGCTCGCCGGCTGGCCGAAGCCGTACGTCGGGGCGCCGGCGACGACGGTGCTGCTGCGCTCCGTCGAGCCCGGCGCGCCCGCGCACGCCGAGAGCAGCGCCGCGACGGCGGCCGCGACCAGCGAGCCCCGCTCAGTATTGGTGGACATTGGAGACCTTCCCGTCGCTCGCGACCTGCCAGCTCTGGATCGCGTTCAGGTGGTAGATCGAGCCGAGCGGCCCGTTGAGGCCGCGCAGTGCGATGAGCTGGCCGAGCGTCGGCTGCACGTAGCCGGTGTCGTCGACGGCGCGGCTCTGCAGCACGGCCGTGCTCCTGCCGTCCCACCGCCAGGGAAGGCGGAAGCGCGTGTGGCAGATCGGCAGCACCGGCTGCTGCAGCGCTGCCTCGCGCCACGTGCTGCCGCCATCGACCGAGACGTCGACGCGGCGGATCGTCCCGCGCCCCGACCACGCGAGCCCGGTGACTTCGTGAAAGCCCGGCGCCTCGAGCTGCATTCCGCCCGAAGGCGACGTGATGACCGACTTGGCCTCCATCTCGAAAGAGAACTGCACCGCCTTGCCGTCGGGCCGCAGGTCGGTGTACTTCGACGTCTCCTCGCGCGTCATGAACGGCGCGTCGGCGATCTCCAGCCGGCGCAGCCACTTGATATTCACGTTGCCCTCGTAGCCGGGCACGAGGAGGCGCAGCGGATAGCCCTGCTCGGGGCGGAGCGCCTCGCCGTTCTGGCCCCAGGCGAGGATGCAGTCCTTCATCGCCTTCTCGATCGGGATCGAGCGCGTCATCGCCGCCGCGTCGTTGCCTTCGGCGAGCAGCCACTTCGCGCTCGAGCGCACACCGACCTCGTTCAGGATCGTCGCCAGCGGCACGCCGGTCCACTCGGCGCACGACGTCAGGCCGTGCGTGCCCTGCACCGTCGGCATCGTCGGCTTCGACCATTCGGTGAGGCCGTTGCCCGAGCACTCGAGGAAGATCAGGCGCGAGATCGAGGGAAAGCGCCTGAGGTCGCGCAATGCGTACTTGCGCGGGCGCGCGACGAGGCCGTGCACGAAGAGCGTGTGACTGCTTGGATCGATTACCGCCGTGCCGGCGTGGCTGCGCTCGAAGAACAGGCCCGACGGCGTGACGATGCCCATGCTGTCCTGCAGCGGCGTGAAGGTCCACGACGAGAGCGGCGTCGCGGTCTTGTAGCGCTGGCGCACCTCGGTCTCGAACTGCGAGCGCGCGCCGTAGCTTTCGTCCTCGAGCGGATAGCCGGGGACCTTGGCGGGGTCGGCGGGCACCTGTCGCTCGACGGCGCCCGGCGGGGCCGCGGCACGGCCCGCGATCGGCGCCAACGCCGCGGAGGCGCCAGCGACGCCCAGACCGCTGAGGAAGCGGCGGCGCGACGGCGGCCGGGAAAGCGATGTCCGCTGAGAGGAATTACTTTCGCGCCGGGGCTCCGGAGGGTTCATGCTTTTCCTCGCGAATGGTTCGGCCATTGGATGCCTTCGCAGAGGCCGGCGCATGTGAAGTCCCTGCATGCGGCGGGGACGAATGCACGGCGGGTGCACCGCTTCGTGCCACGCATGCCAACTGGGCGAACTCGCCCGTGCGCCGCCACCTACGGCGCCAGGAAGAGCGCCGGATCGACTGGCGTCGCGTTCAGATAGACGCTGAAATGCAGATGTGCGCCGGTCACGCGACCCGTCGCGCCGACACGGCCGATCGGCGCGCCGGCGTCGACGAGCGCGCCGACCGCGGTCTCGATTGCGGACAGGTGGCAGTACAGGGTCAGCAAGCCCTGACCGTGGTCGACGATCACGGTGTTGCCATTGAAGAAGTAGTCCCCGGTGTCTGCCACTGCGCCCGCAGCAGCGGCAACAACCGGCGTGCCCGCGGACGCGGCGATGTCCATCCCGCTGTGCGGATTGCGCTTCTCGCCGTTGAAGATCCGGCGCAGGCCGAACGACGACGAGCGCGGCCCGTCGGCCGGGCTCGCGAGCAGCAGTGTCGCCGGCTCGCGCGACGCGGTGAAGCGGCTCGAGACGTCGGCGAGGTGGACGCGCTCGCGTTCGTAGCGCGCCAGGTCCTGCGGCGACAGATCGACATGTCGCCGCGCGACTGTCAGCCGCTGCTCGGGGTAGCTCTTGGGCTGAAGCGCGAATGCGATCTCGCGCGCCGCGCCGTCACCAGCGCGTACCGTGAGCGTCTGCCGCTTCTTCGGATCGGCAGCGAGCCCGATGCCGACGATGGCAATCCAGAATCCCTCCCGTTCGGGCTTGGACACCACCATCACACGGCGGCCGCCGAACGTTGCCGACGGTCGCAGCGTCGCGGCGCCGAGCTCGACGATCGCAACGCCTCCCGGCACTGCCGCAGCGTGTGGCAGCGTTGCCGATGAAGCGCGCGCGAGCCATGGCGCAGCGACTCCGGCTGCTAGGGATGCGAGAGCGAGACGACGCTGCACGATGCGCCATCGTAGCCGCGCGATGCGCCGCGACTGCCGTCATCGGCCACGAGCGACGGTCGGCTTCAGACTGACTGCTGCCGCTGGTCGTCGCAGCCTTTGAATGTCGGCTTCTGCCCAGAGCTGACGTTCAACTCTGCGGAAGACGAGCGGTCGGTGCACCCCAGAACCGACCTTCATCGTCGCTGGGCGCTAGCGTAAACCAGGTGACTGCTTCTGCCCTGCCCGGACGGACAGCTCCCGACCCATCAGCGACATTGGTCGCCCGCGATTGCTCGCCCACAAGCCGACGCATGTATTGCTGCAAACTCACTATGAGAGCCTGTCGGTTGACCACGCGAGAGCAACAGCGTAGGGTGGCCGTCTACCTCAGGCATCTGTCAGAGGGCAGCGTGCCGTTTACTTGCGAACCCGTGCTCGGCATCTCGAACCGGCCGTCGCTTCTCCCGAGGAACCGCGAGTTGATAAGGTGACCACGCGTCGACGGTTGATGCTCTCGCTTGGAGCTGTCCTCGCGGGCCACGAGCCCCTACTGTGGGCGCGGACGGCTTTACCGCGAGTGCGCCGCGTCGGCGTGCTCCAGCCCGGGCCCGACCCCGAACCCGGCGTGCCCGCGGCCCAGCGCAGCAGCGCGCCAGTATGGAAGAGCCTGGGCTGGGTCGATGGCGAGACGCTGCACGTCGAGCGCCGCTATGCCGACTGGCGCGTCGAGCGCATGCCCGAGCTGATCGACGAGCTGCTGAAGAACGACCCCGAGGTGCTGATCGCCTTTGGACCCGATGCCGCAGTGGCGGCAGCACGCGCGACACACACGGTGCCGATCGTCTTTGCCTTCGCTCTTCTGCCGATCGAGGCCGGGCTGGTCGAATCGTATGCGCGGCCGGGCCGCAATGCCACGGGCACTGCGTTGACCGGCGGCGTCAAGGTTGGGACCAAGGTGATGGAGTTCTTGCGTGCCGCGGCGCCCTCGGCGCGGCGCCTGGCCTTTCTGAGCGGCGATGTGACCGGATTCACGGTCACGGGCGAGCCAATGGCTGTCGCGTCGGACTACACCACTGCCGCCAAAGCGCAGGGATTCGAGTACCAGGTCCACAGGGCGCAGCGCATCGAGGACGTCGATCGCGCGCTGGCTGAGGCTGCCGCGGGCAACGCCCAGGCGATGGCCACCAGTGGCCTGATCTCCATCGCTGCGCGCGGACGCATCGCCGCATTCGCGCTACGGTCGCGCTGGCCCAGCGCGACCCAAAATCCGGAACTGCTGGCCGCGGGCTTGCTGATCTATTACGGTCCGACGCTTGCCGAATGGGACCGGATGAGCGTGCACGCTGTCGTGATGGCGGACCGCATCCTGCGCGGAGCTCGGCCGGCCGACATCCCGGTGGAGCTGCCCACACGCTACGAGCTGGCGCTGAATCTAAAGACGGCACGCGCGCTCGGCTTGACGCTGCCGCAATCGCTATTGCTGCGCGCCGAGAGGGTGATCGAATGAAGCGGTTACAGCACCGGCCGCGGCGCCTTGCCGTTGGGCAGACGATAGACCCTCGAAATCGCGCAGGTCGCGATGGTCAGGATAGAAGACGACCCCGCCGCGCGCACTCAACGGTATTCAAGGCCAAGGTGGCGCTGGCCGCGAGGTATCGGCCGATACATTAACCTCTACAACGCGCGCCGGGCGCGCTCGAGTCAGAGGTGGCCCCGTTTGTTCAGACAATTTCCCCGGTTTCTTAAGTGGAGCTCTGCGGGGTTGGTGTCGTCAGGCCAGCGGGATTGCTGGCAGCGCCTCAAAGTAGAACTCGTCGGGTGTCTTCTTGTCCCGGGCGAAATGCCGGAAAGCTGTCCGTGGCGAGTGACCGGAAGTGGCCGATCTGAGACCGTTGCCAATGTCCGCTCTCGCGCGACCTGATCACTGCGCCGGTGTTCATGCTGGACAGGTTCGCGTCCGCACAGCTGCCGCTCGTGGCGGTCTCAGATCGGCCAGAAGCGGAAGTACCAGGATGAGCGGTAAAGCTGTCGTTCAAAGTGGCGTTGGTAAGGGTAGGCCGAGCGTGCCGCCAGCAACCCAAGCTAGATGTCGAAGGAGCGTATAAGAAGGAGCCTGATGGCCGCTGGGGCCTACACAGCGGACGGACTGGCATGAGCGGTTATCTGAAAGCCGGGCAGTGGCACGAGGGCTGGTACGACACGGGCAAGACCGCGGGCGAGTTCGTACGCACCACCTCGAGGTTCCGCAGCTGGATCACAGCCGACGGCTCCATTGCCTACGAGAGCCTCGACGTCATGCTCGGGCGCGTACCTCGGCTGGATGTGGCGGCACTTCAGGACAAGATGGTCGCCAAGAGGCGCGGCGGCTATTGCCTTGAGCAGGACATGCTCTTTCGCGCCGGTCTTCGGCCAGAGCTACGCGTCGGCAAACAGCTCGAGAGACAGCCCAGTGAGGAACCCGGCCCCGGGCTCCAGTGACAGCCTGAATCCAAGGTGGCGGGCCAGACCCAGCATCGCCTTGTTCTCGGAAAAGGTGGTCCCGTAGACTCGCCTCAGCCCGGAGCGTCTTGCGAGGTCGATCAGGGCAGAGAGCAGGTGCGCGCCCAGGCCCCTTCCCTGCCATGCATCGTCGATGACGATGGCGAATTCGGCCTCGTCCTCGACGTCGTCCATCGCATAGCGTGCGACGCCGATTTGACGTTCGTGGCCGTCGCTGTCGACGGTCGCGATCAACGCGCCTTCACGTTCCGCGTCGATGCGGGTCCAGCGATGCAGTTCGGCCACTTGCGGCGTCCTCGCAGACATCAGACGCTGGTATCGAGTGCGCGGAGAAAGTCCCGCGACGAACTCGCGCTCCAGTTCGAAGTCGTCCGGGTCGATCGGACGCACGAGGACGAAGGTTCCATCCGCGGCCGTCCAAATCCGCACATCCGTGTCGGCCGCCCAGACCGGTGCGACGGGTGTCACCGTCGTCGCGTGACCGGCTGAGCCGGTCAGTTTCCATCTCGCGGGCTCAGGGGACACCGGAACCGTGTTTGCGGCTTGCATGGACCTCATGACTGGCACCTACATGGCCGGCTGGGCGCGAGTTGTCAACGACGGGTGGACGTTCAGTCGCAGTGCAGCCCGTGGTGACGCTTGCCGCCGGCGACTTGCGCGAATCGCGGTCAGTCGCGGCGCGACGCGACGGCGTTGTCGTCGGCGAACGCGCTCCACTTGGCCAACGTCGAACGCCTGGCTGTCCCGGAGGCGCCGGCGTATTCACCTTGACCCGCTGGGATGAGCGTGCCGTTGGCGCGCGCGTCGAGCACCTGCAGCCTGACTTCGGCGCGCGTGAAGGCCGAGGTCGACGGATGCGCTCGCGCGTACGCCATCTCCTCTTCCGGCGCGACGGCGCCGGCGTGCGCCAACTGGTGGGCGGCCCTGGCCTGAAGCACTGCGTTCTTGCCCTCGGCGCGCGTCAGAGTCGAAGCAGCTTCGACTTGCGCTCGGTACGGTGTCATCTCCTCGGGACCGGCTTCACCGGCGTGGCGCAGCGTGCCGTTGGCACGCGCGGCGAGCACCTCTTGCTTGACCTCGGCACGGCTCGTAGGCGCGGCTTGCTGAGCGAACGCGCCGCCGGCGGCGAGCGCAAGGGCGGTGATGGTGAAGATCTGCTTGGCTTTCATGATGACTCCAGGTTGGACATGAGTGAGTGAACGTGCGTGTCGACAACGATTCGTGGCTGCGCGATCAGCGCTCCACGCGCGCGGGACGGCCGTCGGCGATGACGACGATGTCGCCTGGCTCGAGGCTCGGGCCCGAGTCGCGCTCGTAGCTGCGAACCGTGCCGTCCTTGAAGACGATGGTCGTGGTCCACACCGTCACGCGATGCATCTTCTTCTCGATCGCATTGCCGGCCACGCCACCGCCGATCGCGCCGAGCACCGTCGCCGCGGCCCGGCCGGAGCCGCTGCCGATGCCGTGGCCCGCCAGTCCGCCGACGACCGCACCGGCGACCGCGCCCTTGGCGTCGGCGGGCACATCGCGGGTCTCGCTGCGGACATCGGAGACGACGCCGCACACGGAGCAGAGCGTCGCGAGCTTGACGCCGCGAACCTCGCGCGGCACCACGTCGGGAGTGTCAGCGGCATGTGCTCTGGGTGCAGCGGCGAGAACGGCAGCTGCCATCAGCGCGCCTGCCATGGCCAGCAGGCGCGGCGTTGCGTGAGTGATGGAAGTGGAAGCGCTTCCAGCG
>Ga0207675_100000396_pt1 | contig 41727 bp, 40 predicted proteins | sample KBSSwiS42_FD_184305 | JGI IMG/M metagenome (GOLD analysis project Ga0207675, IMG submission 184305) | Switchgrass rhizosphere microbial communities from Kellogg Biological Station, Michigan, USA - KBS Switchgrass S4-2 (SPAdes) (version 2) | ecosystem: Host-associated > Plants > Roots >...
AGCGCGTCGATCAGGAACGGCAGCGACGGGTTGGTCACATAGCTCAGGAACTGACCGTCGTCTTTCGGCTCGCTCGCATTGAAGCGATCCTTGTCGGGCAGGCCGACCACGACCTCATTCACGAGCGGCATGCCGAGGCGCGAGACCTGCGTGAGCGCGCCGGCGTTCACATCGGGCACCTCGAACGTCGCGCGCGGATTCAGCACGCGAACCTGCGGCAGGCTCGCGGAAGTCCACACGCCGATCACGCCGTTGCCGGAGCCGACCAGGCAGCTCTTGTGCACTTCGAGCGCGAGCGTCGTGATGTTCTTGTCGGAGATGATGTCGTTGTCGGCGCTCTGCGTGATGCCGCCCGGAAAGCCCTTGCCGTCGCCGGCGCCCGGTGCGCTGTCGCCTTCGATCGGCACGAAGTTGATCAGATCGAACACCGGACCGAGGTTGACTGCGAACGGCTCGTTACGCTGACCGACGAACACGCGGCCCTGCTTCGAGCAGCCGGGAATGTCGACCGTGTAGATGAACTGGTTCGCGTAGCTGTTGTAGCCGTCGATCGAGCCGAACGTCTTGGTGCCGACGAAGTCGTACGGCTTGCCGAAGGTCTTGTCGCCGTTGCTCGCATTGCGCACGCTCGAATCGTCGCCGCGGCGGCGATCGCCGCGCACCAGCGTCAGCGTGTAGCTCTCGCGGAAGTTCAGCGTCTGCGCGTTATCGGAATTCGCTGCGACGCCGCCGATGTTCTTCAGGGGCACGGCGATGTTCTGCTCCTTGCCGGCCGGTCCGACCGGCACCTTCAGGCCACGGGCGCGGTTGCCGCCCAGGTCGTTGTCGAAGCGGAACTGGAACGTCAGGTTCTCGCGCGCATCGCCGTCGTTGTCGACGTGGATCTCGTAGACCGCGGCCTCATCGAGCGCAAAATAGTTGGGACCGCCGTACGGATCCTGCAACGGCAGGTAGTTGGCGAGCAGCGTGACGTACTCTTCACGGCCCGGCTCGTAGCTCATGAACGAATAGACGTCGGTCGAATCGACCCGCGGGTTGCCGGCGATGTTCGGTGCTTCGCGGTGACTGGACGAGAAGGCAGCTAACGGAAGTAACGCGGCGACAATCGTCGTCGCGGTCGCAGATAGATAGCGCATGACAGTAATCCCCTCAGTTGACCTCGGATGCGGGGTGAACCCCCTTGTGGCGGGAGATACGTCATGCCTGTCGAAGTGGATGCACGGATGTCTCGACGCCTGCAGCGCGAGAGAGCAGCGAGTCAGGTCGCCATGGCTCGTGCGAGCAGCAGGCGCGCCTTTTCCCAGTCGCGGCGGATTGTCCGGTCGGTGACACCGAGCGCTGCGGCGATAGCCGCCTCCGTCATGCCTGCGAAATAGCGCAGCTCGACGACCTGCACGAGTCGCGGGTCGAGCTGCGCCAGGTCGTCGAGCGCGTCGTGCACGCACAGAACTTCAGCTTCACCGGCACTCGTGGATTCGCAGATGGTCGTGCTCAGGGGCACCGGCTTGTCGCCGCTCCCCCGCTTCGCTCGCAGTGCGCCGCGGGCGATGTCGACGATGATGGAGCGCATCGCACGGCCCACGTAGCGGAAGAAGTGGACGCGATCTTCGACGGCGAGTTTCTTCGCGGTGGCGAGGCGCAGGTAGCACTCGTGCACGAGCATCGTCGTATCCAGCACGGCGGCACGCTTCGCGGTCTGGAGTCTGCTGCGAGCCAGGCGCCGCAGCTCGTCGTAGGTGAGCTCGAAAACCGATTGCAGCGCGCCGGTCTCGCCGGCGTGGACCCGGCGGATGAGGTCGGTCAATGAGGTCTGCTGCGCGCTCATCGTGATCCGATCATGACACCGCGCCGAAGCAGATACAGCGCACACAAGTCCCTTCGCGTTCCAGTACTTAAGTTAGTGCCTGCAGCGGCAAGCCGCCGCCGTGTCCGCAATTCGCCGGAGACGTCGTAGCTCAGGACATATGGGCTGTTCCCGGGGTGGATCATGACTTTGTTCGAATGCGGCAAGCGTGCATGTCTCGTGGTGTTGTTCGCGCTCTCTGCAGCATGCGGCGGCGGAGGTGACGGCGGTGATGGCAGCGGCGGCAACAACCCGCCGCCACCGCCACCACCTGGTAATACTGGTATCGGCTCTGCGGGCGGCACGGTCACAGAGCCGAGCGGCGGCAAGGTCGTCATTCCCGCTGGTGCGTTGACGACTAACACAGCGATTGCAATTGCGCAGACCACGGCCGCGAGCCTGCCGCCACTTCCCGCTGGCGTGACCCCCTTCGGACCGATGTATGCGACGACGCCGCACGGCACGACGTTCGCAAAGCCGGTGACGATCACCATACCGTTCGACCCATCGAAGGTCCCTGCGGGCACGACACCAGTGCTCTACAAGACCAACCCGGCGATGAACGGTTGGCTCACGGTCCCCGGCGCAACGATCAACGGCTCCACGATGAGCGCCGACGTGCAGAGCTTCTCGGGCGAGTTCGTCGGACCGCTGCTGCCCCCGCCGCTGGAGAAAGGCTCGCCGTACCGCAACTGGACCGTTCTCGACGAGCGGCGTAACCGCGAGTTCGTCCAACCCAGTCGCGACTTCGGCGAACAGACCGGCAAGGAGCTGAAGAGGTCCTACGACTTCGGCCCGACCAACATGGTGGATCCCGGCGTGCCGCTCGATCTGCTGCCGCGCGAATTCCGTGCGACCGGCCTCATTTTCTCGAGCCCGGGAGGCGGCTCGTATGGCGTGTCGAACGAGGCGCCGCTCTCGACCGAGCCCACGGATCTCGCCGGCAACTTCATCGACTTCTCTCAGTCGCAGAGCTACGTCAAGAACGCCGCGGACGCCAAGCTCACGCTGCTGGTCACGCAGGCTCGCATCGAGGCTTTCGACGACGCCACCCCCAATCCCGGCCCCTGCGCGAAACCGGGCCCGAAGTGCACGGACCAGAAGTACGCACAAATCGTTTACCACGTGAAGGCCTTCAGCAAGCCCAGTGCGACCCATCCGGCCGTGCGCAAGCTCTTCGATCGCGTGGGCTTCATGAGCCTCGCCGGCTGGCGCAGACACTGGAAGCCTCAGCCGGTCACGGAATTCGACACGCCGCTGTGGACCGAACAGGATGTGCAGACCGATGTGGACGTGGATGGCAACGACGGACGCGGGGCCCGCTTGAGCCTGAAGAAGAAGCTGGCGGTGCCCATCGACATCTCGAGCATCGACGTGAACGAGGAGTTCACGCTGGAAATCCAGGTGGACAGCCATGTGTTCGATGGTCGCCCGGCTCCTGAATTCAACTTCCTCGGCGCGTCTTTCCGCGACCCGACCGTGATCGACGGCAACCCGCAGGTGATCACCGAAGGGCTGGATCCCACTGACGCTCCGACCAAGGCGCCGGTGGACGATCCCAATCTCCCAGCCGAGTGTCATGCGCTGCCGGCCGCGGGCACCCTCGCGTTTGCTTCTCCTTCTTACAACGTCCCTGAGGGCGCAGCCTCGGGCGGCATCGATTTGCTGGTGATGCGCACCGGCGGCAGCGCAGGTGAAGTGAGCGCGACGGTCACGACGAGCGACGGCACGGCCACCGCGCCCGGTGACTACCAGAGCGTGAATACCAGCATCACGTTCAAGGACGGCGAGATTGCGCCGCGGTTCATCAATGTGCCACTCGCCTACAGCACCGCGGATGAAGGCGACAAGACCTTCACGGTGACTGCGTCGGATGTAACCGGCTGCGCGACCCTCGGGCAAGCAACCAGTGAGGTCACGATCATCGACGACACTCGCCCCGCGCCGCCGCTGCAGATCTTCACGCTCGGCGGCACCGTGTCCGGCCTTGCGGGCAGCGGGCTCATCCTGCGCACGAGTGGATTCGATCAACGGCAGATCGCCGCTAACGGCCCCTATACGTTTGTCATTCAGGTGGCCGACGGCACGGCCTACAACATCAGCGTCGCGTCGCAGCCGAACAATCCGCTGCAGACGTGCACAGTGACCAACGGCACCGGCACGGTCGACGGCGCCAACGTTACGAACATCGACGTGAACTGCGTAACGCAGCAAGGCACGGCCGGTCTCGACGATACCTTCGGTTCGCACGGCAAGGTCTTCGACTCTGTCGCTGCCAATCAGGTGGCATTGCAGCCCGACGGCAAGCTGCTCGTGATCGGCGGCCTGGCACTGCGGCGCTACAACAGCGACGGTTCGCCCGACACGGGCTTTGGCGACGCGGGGCACGTCAACATCGTCACGAACGGCGGCGGTCTCGATGCGATGAAGTCAGTCGCGTTGCAGCCCGACGGCAAGATCGTCGTCGTGGGCTTCACCTCGTTCCCGACCGTGAACAACGACGACTGGATCGTGCTGCGCTTCAATGCCAATGGCAGCCCGGATCTGAATTTCGGCACCGGCGGCAGGACGCTGACCGATTTCGCCGGAATGAACGACCAGGCGAAATCCGTGCTGATCCAGCCCGACGGCAAGATCGTCGTCTCAGGCCAGGCTCAGGTCGGCACGCCGCTCACCGTCGATCAGGACTTCGCGGTCGTGCGCTACCTGGCCAACGGTACGCCGGATCCCGGCTTCGGCGGCGGGGACGGCAAGTCGACACTCAACGTCGGCGGCCACAGCGATTTCGTGAACGCCGCGGCGTTGCAGGCCGACGGCAAGATCGTGGTCGTGGGGCGCGTGTTCACCGACAACGGCTCCGGCAACTCCGACATGGGCATCGCGCGTTTCTTCGGCAGCGGCGACGTCGACACTACCTTCGGTCACCAAGGCACCCAGCGCATCGACTTCAAGGAAGGCATCGTCCCCGTGAACTTCGACGGCGGCGACTGGGACGAAGCGCTCGATGTGCTGATCCAGGGCGACGGCAAGATCCTGATCGGCGGCTACATCATCAGACCTGGAGTCTTCAGCGTTGCGCTGGTGCGCCTGGTGACATCGGGCGACATCGACACGCAGTTCGGCATGGTGAGCTCTCCGGCAATCGAGAAAGCCGCTGGCATCGCATTGCAGGCCGACGGCAAGATCGTCGCTGCCGGCCCCGCCGGCGTGGACTTCGGCATCGCGCGATTCACGAGCGATGGACAGCTCGATCAGACTTTCCAGGATGACGGGAAGTTGCTGGTCGACTTCTTCGGCGCATTCGACGCGGCGACCGATGTGGTGATCCAGCCGGACGGCAAGATCATCGCGGCAGGCTCAGCGCGCAATGGGTCGGGCGGTGGCTTGGGTATCGTGCGGGTGGTGCCGTAGCCGGTCAGCTCGGTCCTCTGCGGCACGGGCTCAAGAAGTCGCCCGTCTCGAGGCTGGTACGCCGGGCAAGCAGCTCGCGCAACGTGGGTTTCAACGCGCTACGGCTTTCGTCGAGCGCATCGACCCACGCCGCGCGCTGCTCGCTCGGCAGATCGAGCACCGTATCGAGGAGCTCGAAGATCTGCCGCCACTGCTCGGGCGCAATCTTGTTCATGCTCTCCCCTTAAGACGCAAGGGACGAACAGGAAACGCCATGGCATCCTAGCGGGAAACCGAGAGGCACCGAGCATGAAGCGTCGCACCTGCAGCCGCCGAGAGTTCATGGGCTTGACGGCGTCGAGCATCGCCGCCGCCACTGCTCTACCCCGCCGCCTGAGTGCAGCGATAGCCGAGGCGGGCGAACCGGACCTGATCGTTCGCAACGCCAACGTCTGCACAGTCGATGCTCGACTGCCGCGGGCGCAGGCCTTCGCGGTACGCGGCAGCCGCTTCATCGCCGTGGGCACGAATGCAGAGATCGCCGCGCTAGCCAGCAAGGGCGCGCAGGTGTTCGATGCGCAGGGCATGACGATCGTGCCGGGCTTCATCGACTGTCACAACCACCCGGTCGGGGAAACGTTGCTGTACGAGGTCGCGGTTGGCAACCCGTTCGACGTCGAGTTCGTGACGATCGCCAGCATCCTCGACAAGCTCAGTGCCAAAGCGCGGCAGACGCCGCCCGGCCATTGGGTCGAGGGGTTCTTCTATGACGATACCAAGGTGAAGGACAAGAGACCGCTGAACATTCACGATCTGGACAAGGTGTCGAAGGATCATCCGGTCTCCGTCCAACACCGCGGCGGGCACACGACCTTCTACAACAGCAAAGCCTTCGAGCTCGCTGGGATCACGCGCGCTACACCGGACCCTCCAGGCGGGACATTCGATCGCGACGACCAGGGAAACCTGACTGGACGCGTGACCGATAACGCGCTCGGCGTGTTCGAGAAGGTCGGCCTGCGTCCCGAGTTCTCGGCAGCGGAGCAGCAGCAGCGGCGCAGGAACGGCGCGGCACACATCTCCAAGCAGTTCGTGCGCTATGGATTGACGAGCGTGCATCACGAGGATGGCGACCTGGCGTCGCTCGAGGAGATCCGCGACAACGGCGAGCTGCTGCATCGGGTCAACTTTCAACTCGGCGACGCCGACCTGGAGACGATGATCGCCGCGGGCATTCGCAGCGGCTTCGGCGACGAGTGGCTGCGCATCGGCGCCACGCGGGAGCACACCGTGGACGGCTCATTTTCCGAGCGCACGATGTCGATCAGCACGGGCTACCCATCGCGACCCGGCTACAAAGGCAATGTCACTTCGACGCAAGAGGCACTCGATGCCTGGGTCGAACGAGTGCATCGGTCGCGTATCCAGATCAATTGTCACGCCAACGGCGATGTCGCCATCGGCATGATGATGAAAGCGGTCGAGCGCGCGCAGCAGCTGTTTCCGGTGCAGGACGCACGCCCGAAGATCACGCATTGCACGCTCATCAACGACGACCTGTTGCGACGGATCAAAGCCCTCGGCGCGGTGCCGATGCCGTTCACCAGCTACGCGTACTACAACGCCGATAAATTTCACTTCTACGGCGAGGAGTTCATGCGTCACGCCATGGCGTTCCGCTCGTTCCTCGATGCGGGCATTCCCGTGGCGGCAGGCTCGGACTTCTATCCCGGCCCGTTCGCCCCGCTGATGGGAATGCAGGGCATGGTCACGCGCACTGGCTGGAATGGCGAGAAGTGGGGATTGAATCAGCGCATCACTGTCGACGAGGCACTGCAGGTGATGACGTTGAACGGCGCACATGCTTCGCACGAGGAAGCGATCAAGGGTTCGATCACATCAGGGAAGCTTGCTGACTTCGTCGTGCTCTCCGCGGATCCGCATACGGTTTCGCCCGACACGATCAAAGACATCAAAGTGCTGCGCACCGTCACCGGTGGAGCGACGGTGTATCAGGCCTGACCGAAACCTGAGCGCCACCGCGGCACCGGATGTATAGTGCTCCAGGCTCGCGACCTTTCCTTTTATCTCTTGTGGCCGCGCTCCGCGCTTCTCGGCCAATTCAGCTAAACCGAATCGCTCTCGAACTTACGCTGCCGCGCGCACGCGTGCGGCGTTACGGATCGCAGGAGAACGGCCATGGCACTAGTCCCGCTACGGGATGAAATAGCGCACACCTATCCGCCCAGCAACGGCGGCGAGTATCGGCGCAAGATCCGGGAAGCAGAGCAGCAGCGAGCAGCTTTGCGAGCCGATGAGCTGGCCGCGCAGGTCTCACCGACGAAGGACGCCGAGGAACGCATCCGCATCTGGGAGCGGCTGCATGCGCTGCGCCTGCCGCGGAGCTCGGGTCATGTGCTCGTCAGAGTCATCGCGACGCAGACTCGCTTGACCGTCGGTCAGGTGAATGAAGAGCAACGGCGCCGCACCATAGAAGTCGCGAGCACAGGAGAGGACGTATGAGCAAAGGCATGAACCAGAAGCGAGAGCAGAAACGCAAGCCCGGCAAGACGCTCGAAGAGAAGCGTGCTGCCAAGAAGGCCAAGCGCGCCGAGCGGGCATCCGCACGCACGATCTAGTGCGATGACGGCGTGCCATCTACTGAAGGCCGTCACGCGAGATGCGGAGGGACCTGAAGTAGCGCTCAGAGTCGTTGGCACTCGCGAGCCGCCGCCACGCATGGTCGTCCAGATCGCCATTGCTGGCAGCGCCAGCGTGCAGATTCAGGGACGAATCGCGCGCGACGCGCCGTGGCAAAGCCTTGGGCCTGCACATCAGGATTGCGCGCTGATGCATCTGCAGCCAGTGCAGTTCCTGCGGGCTGTTACAACTGGCGTCGCTGTCAACACAACTGTGTCTGTCTGGGCTGTGTGGGCGTGGTAGCGCTCAACTCGAGAGCTCGCGCTGTCGGTCAGCCGTCCATGCTCTGCAGCAGCTGTGCGATGCCGACCGAGGCGAACGTGCAGAACGTGTCGGAGACCGCATACGGCAGAATGATCGTGTCGTGGTGCCGCGTCGCGCCACAGGTATAAACGACGTTCGGAACGTAACCCTCGCGCTGCGAAGGCTCGGGCCGGAGCAACGGCTCGCGCGAGCGTGCGAGGACTCTGGACGGATCCGCCTTGTCGAGCAGGACCGCGCCGATCGAGTACTTGCGGACCGGGCCGACGCCGTGAATCAGCAGCAGCCAGCCCTCGTCGAGCTCGAGCGGCGAGCCGCAGTTGCCGATCTGCACGAACTCCCAGGGATAGCGCGGCTTGAGAATCGGCACCCCGCCGTCCCAGGAGTACAGATCGTCGGAGAGAATCAGATAGAGGTTCTCGTTGTCGTGCCTGGCGATCATCGCGTACTTGCCGCCGAGCATGCGGGGAAACAGCGCCATGCCCTTGTTCAGCGCCGCGATGCCCTGGAGCGGCGACATGCGGAAGGACACGAAGTCGCTGGTCTCGATCAACTCCGATCTGATCGCCCGGCCGCTGTACGCCGTGTACGTTGCGTAGTACATGTGCTGTCCGGCCGCGGCGAATTTGACGAAGCGAGCATCCTCGATGCCGTTGGACTGCACCTGCGTGACCGGAAAGATCACACGCTCGCTGACGTCGCCATCGGCCGGGAACACCAGCTCGATGTGCTCCCCGTGGGTCCCCGCTGTCCGACTCTGGACCTTGGGAATGGACGCCAGACGCGCGGGCGCGTCGATCGTCAGCCCGCCGTTCGCTGCGATGGTCCCGGTGCGGAACGTCAGCGACGAGATGTGACCTTCGCCGACGGCGCGCACGCTCAAGATGAAGCGACGCCCGCCTGGCGGAGCCGCGGACTGATCGGGATGATCGACGATGCTCGGATTGAACAACGCTGCCGCTTCGAAGGAATACTCGTGGAGGAAGTACGCGCCGACGAGCTGCCGCTGTTCCCTGGTGAATGTACTGTGCAACGCGAACGCCTCTTCCATCTCATCGGCGCGCGCCTCGAACGTCTCGATCAGGCTGCGGTGACGCTCCTGAAAGTGCTGCAGCACCTCCGCCAGCTGCTGCTGGACCACGTCCGGGCTCAGGGCGAGCACGCGGTCCACGATGTGATTGGCGCGCGTCTTGTCCGTCGCATTGAAGTCCCGCGGTTCGGTCGCAGGCTTGAACGGGCGCACCACGACCCGCGCCGGGTCGGGCCGCAGGAACAGATTGTGTCGATTCACGAAGGTCATCCGCGCAGGACTCGCAGCGGCGGCGGACTCGTGCGATTGCCGCCTGCGCGAGCCAGCGCGCGCATTTCGGCGAGCCCCAGCAGATAAGAGACGACGGACTCGCCTCCTCTGTTCTCGTTCGCCCGCTCGGGATGCAAGCCGTCCCGGCAACTGCCCGTGTCGGCATCGACCAGCGGAATGGCCAGGTCGTTGCTGCCGAGAAACCAGGCGAACGCGCGTTCGGCATCGGCCTTCCACTTGGGATCGCCCTCGGCACGCAGCGCGGCGAGACAAGCCGAAATGGTGGCCGCGGCTTCCAGCGGCTGCTGATCGAACTGACGCGGCGCAGTGCGTATGTCACCGAAGCTCGCGGAACCGACCGGCCGGAACAGTCCCGCTGCAGTGGTCTGCAATTTCATCAACCAGCGCAGCGAGCGCAGACCGACGGTTGCATAGCCAAGCACGCCGGTCGACAACCCGGTCACGATCAGCGCCTGCGGCAAGCGCGCGTTCTCGTAGGCCAGTACTTCCTCGAACCAGACCCACTCCTTGGTCTCTACGGCCGTCAGAATGGCGATCAGTTTCTCCGCGAGCACATGGCGCAACTCGCGCGCCTGAGAATCCTGCGCAACGACGCAATATGCGTCCAAGCCGAGCAGCGTGAAGGCCCATGCACGCGGCGAATGAAAGGTACCTGTCACTGGCAGCGCTTCGCGAAACAGTGCGGTGGCCCAGCGGCGTCGTGAGGCGCTCGCATCGCTGCGAGCGCACTCGCCGAGCGCCCAAAGCGTACGGCCATGACAGTCTTCCGAACCTGTCTCCTCCAGCCAATGACGATCGAAGCTCATGAAGTTGCGAAAGCGCCGCGTGTCCGGATTCCACGCGTGCTGCACGAACGCTGCGAGGCGCATGGTCAGTGTTTCGGGTAAGCGCTGCTCGCCTGCGGAATTCAGAGCGCAGGCTACGAGCAGCGCCCGTGCGTTGTCGTCTACGCAGTAGCCGTGCGCGCGATCGGGGACGGCGTGTATCGCGTGCTGGAGCAGTCCCGTGTCGTCGCACATCGAGAGCAAGTGCCCGAGCTGCATCTGCGGCTGAGTCGGACCGTGCTGCACGACCACGCTGTCGGGGTGCGACGGTACGATCCTGAGTCGCTGCTCGCGCCGGATCTTGTCGAAGGTGGCAAGGTAACGCTCCGCTGTTCGCTCCCAAGTCATCGAGCGGCTGCTGACATAGGCGCGTCGGCGCATGCTCTGTCGCCTCGCGTCGTCGGTGAGCAGGCCGGTAATCGCAGCGCCGATTGCCTGCGAATCGCCAAACGGCACCAGGACGCCGCGATTGTCCGCAAGCAACTCGCGCGCGTGCCAGTAAGGCGTCGACACTACGGCCTTGCCGAGGCCGAAGCTGTACGCCAGCGTGCCGGAAGTCATCTGTGCTTCATTGAGATAAGGCGTCACATAGACGTCGCACATGGAGATGAACTCCAGCAGCGTCTTCTGGTCGACGAACTGATCGAGAAAGACGACCCGGTCCTGGATATCGAGCGCGCGCACGCGCGCTGCAAGACGCTCGCGATAAGCCTCGCCCTCGCGTCGAATCAGATTCGGATGCGTTGCGCCCAGCACGACATACACCGCGTCGGGGCAATGCTCGAGGATCGACGGCATCGCATCGATCATCACCTCGATACCCTTGCTCGGCGAGAGCAGGCCGAAAGTGAGGATGACCCGCCGCCCCTCGAATCCCAGCTTGCGCTTCGCCGCGTCCGGCTCGGCGAAGGCGTAATCGGGGATGCCATGCGGAATCACTTCTATTTTCTCCTTCGGCACGGCGTAGACGGTACGCAGCAGCTCTGCGCCTTTCTCGGCCATGACGACGACCTTCGTGGAAAGCTCCACGATCCGCTCCAGAACGCCGCGTTGCGCGCGGTCCGGTTTCTCCAGGACCGTGTGCAGCGTGGTGACGATCGGCATGGTCAGGCGCGCGAGCAGTTCCAGGACGTGCCCGCCCGCCGCGCCGCCGAAGATGCCGAACTCGTGCTGCAGGCAGGCGATCTGGAACTCGTTCGTGTTGAGAAAATGCGCGGCACGGGCATAGGCCGTGGGCTCGGCCTCCTCGACCTGGAACTGCACGACCGGTGCATATTCGTACGCGCGCCCCGGGTCGTTCATGGCGACGATGGCGGATTCACCGTCGCTGCGCGCTGCGATCGCTTGTTGCAGATCGGTGGTGAAGGTCGCAATTCCGCAGCGACGCGGCAGGGAATTGCCGATGAAAGCCAGACGATTCATTGGAGCCATGGGAGCGCCTTGAGTTGACCGAGTGAGACGAACGCGTCGTCGCACGGTGGAAAGCGCAACCGCGAAACAGCACGAAGTGAAAAATCTTCCAGGACGAGTGTCAATGCACTCCGTTTGCCGAGCAGCCTTCCCTGAGCTCCCAGACAAACAACGAAAGCAGCTCGACCACTCGCACGCTGTCCTGATCGTCCGCGATCAGTGCAGTTCGATACTCCATGTAACGCGCCAGAGCGGCTTCCGGCAGCGTCGCGTCTGCCACATGATCGACTACGTAGAGGTCTGCGACACGAGCACGGTGCGCGCTATTCATTCGAAGCCACGCACGCACCATCCTTCTTCAGCAAGCCGTCCTCGCAAGACCAATCGTCGCCGGAATGATTGATGTAGCCATTGTCCGGCACGCGCAGCACAGCGCAGCGCGCGCCGTCCTTGCGAAAGCCACGATCGCAACGCCATTCGTTGCCGTAGTCGTCGAGATAGGCGTTGGTGGGAACTGCGATTGCATTGCAGCGCTCGCCGACTCGGCTGAAGCCGCGCTCGCACTTCCAATCGTCGCCAGTGCGCACCAGAAACGCGTTGGCCGGAACTGCCACCGCGACGCACGCACCTTGCGACTCACGAAAGCCGCGCTCGCATTCCCAACCGGAGCCAAAGCTCGAATCGCTTGCAAAGGCATGCGGCGGGATCTCGGGTTGCACGCAGCGTTCGCCGACAGCGCGATAGCCGCGATTGCAACGCCAGCCGCGATCGTACCTGGCGTCCACAGCGTAGCCATTCGCTGGCACCTGCACCTCCTGACACTTCGCACCCTCGGTGCGAAAGCCGCGATTGCAGCTCCAGGATGAGCCGTCGGGAGACAGGTAGGCATTCGGCGGGACGGTCACTACGAGGCAACGTCCGGCGCTCTCGCGAAAGCCGCGCTTGCATTCCCAGCCGCTGCCGTAGCTGCGCTTGCGGGCGTTATCGGGAATTACGGAACTGGAGCTTTGCGATTGCGCAGCGCTTGGCGCTGGGCCGGCGAGGAGTGCTGCGGAACTGACGATCAGGCAAGTGAGTACATAAGCGCGCAACCAGTTCTCCGCCGCGGGATCCAGGTCGCATAGTGCGCGCTTCGAGCCGCATTAGATAGGAGAATCAAGTGCGCGCGCCGCCAGCGTAGGCGGTTACTCACCGCTCGCCTGCTTGATCGACTTGGCGAATCGATAATCCACCGCAGCGCCCAGGCCAAGCTCCGTGGCCTTGTCGCGAACGGACTGCGGCTCGCGATGCAACTGCGCAGCCACATGCATCACGCTTTCGTCGGCTTGCTGCCAGCTCTTTGCAGGCCGGTCTTTCAGGAACGACGTCAAGTGCGCGATCTCGTGCTGCTGCCACTCGCCGCGAGCCAACGCGAGCGCGCGTTGCTTCAGCTCGGCGGCTTCGTCGTCGCGCACGGCTTGGGTCAGAACATCGATGAGAATCGCCTTGTGCTCGGCGCCAGTGTCGCTCGTGATCACGAAGCGAAGCGCAGCATGAAGCGCCGCCAGCCGACGTGGGTCTCGCATAGCTGCCTCCGGTTTCCGTGCGCGCAGGCCCAGTCTGCGCCAGCCAGGAATGAATAGATATGGCTGGTCATGAGGCGTCGTCGCTCCAGATTGCGAACTCGAAGGCGCCGCCGTACGCGAACGCGATGAACTCATCGATGATGCCGGGCAGCAGCTCCGAGGTTGCCTGGCCGGCGCTGGCAAGCGCCGCAGCTCGCGCTTCGATCATCGCTGCGGCGTGCGGCGATGCCTTCGCGACCTCGAGCGCGCGCGCCCATGCAATGGCGTCCTCGGCCTCGACCTGCTTGTGGTCCTGCACGCTGCCAGGTTGGTAGTTGCGTCGCGCCGGTGCTTCCACCTTGCTCTTTGCCGGCAGCACGTACGTCGTGCCCTTCGGACGCCAGCCGAACGCCTGGCCAAGCTCCCACAGCAGCTCCCAGGCCGCCATCGGGCACGAGTACCGGTTGCGTCCTTTGGGCGCAACAGCCTCGCGAAACATCTGGACAACCGTGCTCATGGTGCGCGTTCCATCATAGAGCAGTGTATAGTGCCGCCGGCTCGCGACCTTTCTCCATTTATCTTCGCTTGGCCCGCGCCGTTCGGCGCCATTGCGGCCAGTCCAACCTAAATCGGATCTGTTTCGAACCTCAGCGACAGCCTTGCTGTGCAAGCTGTCTTGTGTCACCTGCGGCCGGTGTGAAACCGGTGCGCGCATTCATTTCAGTGAGTAATCGTATGAGCAAGATTTATGTGGGCAATCTGCCCTTTTCCGCGACCGAAACTGCCATCCGCGAGTTGTTCGGACAGCACGGCACGGTCGAATCAGTGGCCCTGATCACCGACCGCGATACCGGCCAGCCGCGCGGCTTCGGCTTCGTGGAAATGCCGCGCGCCGATGCAGCGAAAGCAATCCAGAATCTCAACGGCCAGGACCTGGGCGGGCGCGCTCTCAAGGTCAACGAAGCCCAGGACAAGCCGAAAGGCGGCGGCGGCGGCGGCGGTCCACGTCGCTATTGAGCGAGCATTTCCCTGTGCGAGCCGCGTGGCTCGTGCAGGGTCTGGCTAAGGCCGCATCCGGATGTCGTTGACCACCTCGCGGACAGCGGCGATCACGGCCTCGGGACGCTCGAACTGGATGTAGTGGTGCGAGTCGTCCAGGCGAACTTGCCAACTGTGCGAGGACCAGGAAGCTTCGTCGTCGTGCAGCTCGAGCCAGACAGCCTGCAATCGCTCGCCCTGTTCACTCGTCAGTTTCAGCGTGGCCAGGTCTGCGGCCTTGAACGGAGCCGCTGCGGTGAGCACGACGAGTGGCCGCACACCCAACGAACGAAGAGCTCCAGCGTCCCTGAAGGTTTGGTCGATCGCTGCCTGTTCGTCGAGCATCGGCTGTAGCGAACGAGGCAGGTAAGCGGACATTGCCGCATTCGCTCGAGCCGGCGCCTGCGCGTGCCCGACCGAGCCCGCGAACAGTCGCGGCAATCCCGTCCACGCAAGCGCTGCGGCCAGCTTCGGTCCTGCCATCGATGGTTCGACCTGCTGACCGATAGCTTCTTTCATTCTGCGTTGCTGGTCCGGATGCGATGCGTCGACCAACACGATGCCGGCAACGTCATCGCTGAACCGCTGCGCAAACGTCATGACGTAAGGGCCGCCGAGCGAATGGCCCACCATGACATACGGTCCGCGCTCGCCAGCGGTCTGTAGCGCTGCGTGCAGATCGCTCGCGATGGCCGCGCCGTTCCGCGCACCCTTCGCGCGATCGCTCCAGAGGATTCCGGCGCGATCGTAGCTGCAGGCTCGCGTAGTACGAGCGACTTCATCCTGTACCGCGGACCAGCTCAGCGATCCGTACATGTCGAGCCCGGACTCGAAGACCACGATCGGCGCGCCGGTCCCGCGACAGTCGAGGTGAATGCGACGCCCGCCGATGTCGACCAGCATCCCCGGCGGCTGGAACTCGGCCGCAATCTGGTGCCGACTCCACATTTCATACGCGGAGCCGATGAGGATGGCTGCGGCAAGCACCGCCAGGATGCCAATGCCGATTCGCTTGAGCCAACGCATGCACGCAATGATGGCCGACGCCCGGATATCGAACAAGCTAAGCTGTTTGTCATGGCATCGCGTCTGCCGCGACCACTGCTCACTTTGAAAACACACAGCGCTTTGCAGCGCGCTGCGCGCGACGGCGTCGCGACGGTCGCCTGCTCGCTGGATCTGGACCGCTCGACCGACACTGTCGAGATCGGCGCGTCCGAGTGGCGGTGGCAGAGCCACAGCTTTCCGTACCTCGAGCGCTGCAAGGACCGGACGATCTACTACTGGACGGGCACGTCATTCGAGCCCGCAGCGAGATTCACCACATCGCTGATCAAGCTCGTGCCGACCGATTGGGGTCCGCCGACGTTCGAGATCGACGGGATCAAGATGCTGCCGACTGCGCATGTCTCGCCGTACGCGGACGCGCAGCGCAAAGTTGCGCTGGTGCATCCTCACGGGAAAACGATTCTGGATACTTGTGGCGGGCTTGGTTATTTCGCTGCGTGTTGCCTCGCGGGCGGCGCGCGGCAGGTGATCTCTTATGAGAAGAGCGCGGATGTCCTGTGGCTGCGCACTCTGAATCCCTGGTCACCGGAAAACAGCGGTGACGCCGACAACAGGCTGAGCCTGACCCAGGCAGATATCGCCACTGCGATCGCACTCCTGCCCGACGGATCAGTCGACGCAGTACTGCACGATCCACCGCGCTTCGGCATCGCCGGAGAGCTGTACTCGGCAGCGTTCTATCAGGAGCTGGCGCGAGTGATCAGGCGCAGGGGCTTGCTCTTCCACTACACCGGATCGCCGAACGCGCTCACCAGCGGACGGGATGTGCCGAGGGAAGTCGCGCGACGGCTGCAGGGCGCCGGATTCGTCGCGGAATTGCAGGGCGACGGCGTGCTGGCGCGCAGATCGTGATTCCGAAGAGGCCCTAAGTTCGATAGCGCACTGACCTGTGGACTGCAACTGCAGACACTCATGAACATGGACTATCTGTCGCCACGCAAGAGTTGGGTCATCGTCGCTGTCGTGTGTGCACTGGCAGCGGCAGCGCTGCTGGCGGGATGAGCGCGTGCGCGTGACCCTGTCTGTGCCGCGATCGGCAGCCATTCGCCGAACCGACTACCTGATCGACAGCTATCACGTGAGCTTCGAGTCCGGCGCCGGCTGGCACTGCCAATGCAGCGAATTCGAGGCAGCCGGCGACTGCAGACACACGAGGGAAGCACAGGGCCGTCATGCGGCCCAGGTGCTCATCAGCAATCGTTTGCTGATCAAACCTCGCACGGACTGACCGGCGCCCTGTCGATTTTTCCTGCGGCAGCGTGTGTAATGCGGGCCGGCTGCATTCTTTCGGGATCTCTCTATGTCGAGCTTGTCTGTCTCCGCTGTCCTCGCCGGACGCGTGCCACTGGATGAGGTGGTAACCATCAACGGCTGGGTCCGGACCCGCCGCGATTCGAAGGCGGGTTTCTCGTTTCTGGCGCTCTCGGATGGCTCATGTTTCGACAGCATCCAGATCGTTGCCGCCAACTCTTTGCCGAACTACAGCACCGAGATCCTGCAGGTCACGACCGGCTGCGCAGTGACGTGCACCGGCAAACTGGTGCGCTCCCAGGGCAAGGGGCAGGCCATCGAAATGCAGGCCGAGCGCGTGCAGGTCCTGGGCTGGGTCGAAAACCCGGATAACTATCCGGTCTCGGCGAAGCATCACACGTTCGAATACCTGCGCGAAGTGGCTCATCTTCGGCCGCGCACCAATACTTTCGGCGCGGTTACTCGCGTGCGTCACACGCTCGCGATGGCGACTCACAAGTTCTTTCACGACAACGGCTTCTACTGGATCCATACGCCGATCGTCACCGCCAGCGACGCGGAAGGCGCCGGCGCGATGTTCCGCGTTTCGACGCTCGACCTGGCAAACCTGCCCAGGACGCCAACGGGGCAAATCGATTTCGCGCAGGATTTCTTCGGCCGGCCCACCTTCCTGACCGTCTCGGGTCAATTGAACGTCGAGGCGTATTGCCTGGCGATGTCGAAGGTCTACACGTTCGGCCCGACGTTTCGCGCCGAGCAATCGTTCACGCCGCGCCATCTCGCCGAGTTCTGGATGATCGAGCCGGAGATCGCCTTTGCCGACCTCGCGGCCAACGCCGACCTCGCCGAAGCCTTGCTCAAGTCGATCTTCCGCGCGGTCCTGACCGAGCGGCCGGACGACATGAAGTTCTTCGCCGAGCGCATCGACAAGGACTGCATCGCGCGCGTGGAGAAGTTCGTCGAGTCGAGCTTCGACCGCATCACTTACACCGATGCGATCAAGATCCTCGAGCAGTCGGGCAAGAAATTCGAGTTCCCGGTGAAGTGGGGCCTCGATCTGCAATCGGAGCACGAGCGCTTCCTGACCGAGCACATCGGCCGGCCGGTGGTCGTGATGAACTATCCGAAAGACATCAAGGCGTTCTACATGCGCCTCAACGACGACGAGAAAACCGTCGCGGCGATGGACGTGCTCGCTCCGGGAATCGGCGAGATCGTCGGCGGCTCGCAGCGCGAGGAGCGCCTGGAGTTTCTCGACCGGCGCATGGATGCGATGCATCTCGATAAGCAGCACTACAGCTGGTACCGCGACCTGCGCCGCTACGGAACGGTGCCGCACGCGGGCTTCGGACTCGGCTTCGAGCGGACGATTCAGTACGCGACCGGCATGACGAACATCCGCGATGTCATTCCGTTTCCGCGCGCGCCGAAGAATGCCGACTTTTGACCGAGGGGCGGCGGCAACGCCGCTGCCCCGGGAAATCCCGCGGGATGATTTTTCGATACAGGGCGCCCTCTGCTGAAAGTGCGTCACCGGCGGTAACGATCGTCTCTGTCGACGCTGGCGGCCCTCGCTCACTCTGGCTCGCACCAAAGCGATTCGGAGGATGCGAGCTTGCTGGATCGACCACGCTATTGCTGGCTGGCTTGGCGGCGGCGCTGCTGCTGGTTGCACACGTCGTGGGCAGCCACGACAGCGGTGCAGTTGCCAAGCGCGCCGTTCTGCCAGTCGAAGATCGTGCCTGGCATGCAGGACCTGAGGGAATGCCGGCCGGAATCAAGTTCGCAGCAGTCACGGGCGACCCTGCGCAGCCCGGCCCTTTCGTGTTACGGGCGGAGCTGCCGCCGGGCTATTCGATCGCGCCGTATCGGCGTTCGTCGGATGAAAGCATCGTGGTGCTGACGGGCGCACTGAAGATCGGGGACGGTTCGACGTTCGATCCTGAGCGGATGCGCAACTTCAATTCGGGTGCGTTCGTCAGGCTGCGGGCGGACGAGCCGCACTATGCAACGACCGACGGCGGTGCAGTCGTGCAGATCATGGGCACGGGGCCGTTCGCGCTCGAGTACGTTCGTCGCTGAACGAGCCGCTCAACGCTTGGCTTTCGGGCGGTGCTTGCCTTCGCGGCGCTCGTTGAGCCGTTCGACCATGTCGTGAACGAGCGTCGTGACTTCTGCGTGAGTACCGGCGCGCACACCCTCGATGGTGTTCGTGCCTTGCGAGATGATGTAGCGATGCCACATGCCCTCGGCGCCGCCCGGCGCCGCGGCCTTCGCAATCGATTCGAGCTTGAACGGCAACTCCACTGTGATCTCCGTGCGATCGGCTGCCTTGGCCATGTCAGGTTGCAGTGCCCTGCGGCGTGTGGGGTGCGAAGCTGCGACGCTGCACTTCCAGCACTTGCTCGAGAGAGAGCTCCGTCTGATCGGCAATGATGCGCAACAGCTTGTGCGTCGGTGACCGCGGCAAGTTGAGCGCGTGCAGCTTTTCCCAGAGGCGAATCCGTTCCTCGGGAGTGCTGAGCGGCGAAGTCAGCAGCGCGAGCTGCTGCTGGCGCTCCTGCATGCGCTGCTGCTGCTCATGCTCGGCCTGGGCGCGACGATCTGCGACCGAGCCTGGGTCCGCTACGGCGCCGTGATAGGACTTTGGATCGATCATCGCCTTCTCCTGCGAAATCCCGCACGGGCCGGTAACGACCCGTGCGGAAAACTGACTGCTTACCAGCGACGCTGACCGCCGCCGCCGCCGCCATTACGCGAGAAGCCGCCACCACCGCCGCCGTTGCGGTTGCCGCCACCGCCACCGCCGCTGCGCGGCTTGTCCTGCGCCTCGTTGACCTTCAAGGGCCGACCGCCCATGTCCTGGCCATTGAGACTCTGAATGGCGCGAGCTGCATCCGAGCTCGGCATCTCGACGAAGCCGAAGCCGCGGAACTGTCCCGTGTCGCGGTCCTTGATCAGGGCCACCGAATCGACCGTGCCGTGCTGTGCGAACAGCGTGCGAACCTGTTCTTCGTCGGCGGAAAAGGGCAGATTGCCCACATAGATCTTACTCATACGATAACTACACTCACTTGATAAATGACGCGGCCGGGCTGGGTCTCAGCCAGGAAGCGTACTGAACAACGACAGCTGCAAATGCACTGTCTCCAGGTTCGAAACGATTCGGTTTAGTTGATTTGGCCGGGAACACGCCGAACGGCGGATGGGCCAAGAACGAAAAAGGAAGGTCACGAGCCGGCGCGCACTATACACGAATTGCGGCCGGTTTGTGGAACTTCGGCGAAGTAGCGGGGGTAAAGCCATGAAGAGAGTTATGAAATATGCCGGGTTGGCGCTCGTTTCGCTGTTCTTCCTGGTCGGCGGACAGGCGCATTTCACCTCGACCCCGTTCTTCGTGAGCATCGTGCCGCCCTACGTGCCGCTGCCGCTGGCGACCGTGTACTTCACGGGCGTGCTCGAGCTCATCGGCGCAGTCGCGATCTGGTTTCCGGCGTGGCGGTCCTGGGCCGGGATCGGCCTGGTAGCGCTGACCGTGTGCGTGACTCCAGCCAACATCTACATGTGGATGAACCCGCAGCTGTTCCCGGAAGTCAGCCCGGCGTTTCTCGGGTGGCGGCTCGTTGCGCAGGTGGTGCTGCTTGCGCTCATCTGGTGGTCGACGCGGCCGGAGACTGCGGCGCGCCCGTCACCGATTCGATAAAGCTCACGCTCTGATCCAGAACGGGTGTGCGTCCACGCGCCGGTATGGACAGGCCCGCCACGGTATCGGCGTGCCCCTTGCCAGGATAGAACTGCGTTTCGACGCGCACGTGATTCGCCTGCAAGACGTCGCGCAGTTTTTCGGCGTGTTTGATCGAGACGACGTCATCGGCGGTGCCGTGCACGAGCAGCGTTGGCGGAGCTTGCGGCGTCACGAAGCGCACCGGCTGCCAGTCCGCCGGCGTGTAGGGATTCGCGAAGATCGTATTCAACACCTTCGTATCCGGCTCGAGCGCATAAGGACCCGACAGGCCGACCAGGCCCACGATCCATTCGGGATGGGCGCCGGCTTTCTGCAGCAACTGGTGGTCGTACGCCAGGAACGCGGCTTCGTGCCCGCCCGCCGAATGGCCCATCAATACGATCCGGTGCGGATCACCGCCGAACTCCTGCGCGTGTTTTTGCACCCATGCGACCGCCAGCGCTCCGTCATCGAGGAACAGCGGAAACTTCACCTGCGGGTAGAGCCGATAGTCGGGCAGTACCGTCACTATTCCTCGTTCCGCGAGCGCCGCTCCGACGAAGCGGTAGAGCCCTCGCCTGCCGGTGGTCCATGAACCGCCATAGAAGAAGACCACCACCGGCCGGGCCTGCGCGTCCTTGGGCGAATAGACGTCGAGCTTCTGTCGCGACTCGGGCCCGTAGGAGTGATCGGTCGAACGGTCGTAATGGCCGGTCAGGGTCGCAGAGTTTGCTATGAGGAAGGAGAGGCTGGTGCATCCGGCGGCGAATACGAGAACCGATGCGACGGACACCAGGGCGAGCCATTTCATGGACCCACATAGTACAAGCTCGGGCCTGTGTCGTGATCGGGCTGAAAAATCCGATGCCCTGGTAGGGCTCCCAAGCCCTGCTTTGGTGGGGATTTCCAATGAGCTCGATTCACCCGACGGTCGCGAGCACGTCGAGAGGTTCTGCTGCAACGACCGCTGCCCCGAACGCTGATCGGCGCGCGTACCGGATGTCCTCGCTGGATATCCTGCGTGGGCTGGTGATCGTGGTGATGGCGCTCGATCACGTTCGCGACTTCGTCATGACGGCGGCCGTGCAGGATCCGACGGCGGATCCAACGACCGGCCCGCTGCTGTTTGCCACGCGCTGGATCACTCACTTTTGCGCGCCGACATTCGTGTTCCTTGCCGGGACGAGTGCCGGGCTGATGGCAAGCCGCAAGACGCCGGCGGAGCTGGCGTCATTTCTGGTGACGCGAGGCGTGTGGCTGCTGGTCCTGGAAATTCTCATCATTTCGCCCAGCTGGTCGTTCGCCCCGACCGGCATCGCCGAGGCCGGCGGACGAATCTACATAGCGCTGCAGGTGATCTGGGTGATCGGCGCCAGCATGGTGATCCTGGCCGGCGCTCAATTCCTGGGACGGAGCGCGTGCCTCGTCATCGGTGCGGTGATCCTGCTGGGCCACAATCTCCTGGATGCCGTCTGGCCGGCAGCGAGCACTACCGGAAATACCGCCGGTGTGTGGGCGGCACTCCATGCGCGACAGCTCTACGAGGTCGGCGCGTTCAGGATCTTCTTCTCCTATCCGCTGCTGCCCTGGATCGGCGTCATGTTCCTCGGCTACGGCGCCGCGGGTCTGTTCGAGTTGCCGGAGAAAAAGCGCAACGAAGCGCTGGTGCGAATCGGCATCGGCCTGATCATCGCGTTCGTTCTGATCCGCGCGCTGAACGTGTACGGTGACCCGCAGCCCTGGGACTCCGACACCAGCACGGCCGCTTCGATCATGTCGTTTCTGGGTACGACCAAGTATCCGCCGAGTCTGCTGTACGTTCTGATGACGCTGGGCCCTGCCGCGATCGCTTGTGCGTACGTCGATCGACTGTACGCTCCGCTCAGGAATGCGCTGATGACGCTCGGACGCGCGCCGCTGGCGTTCTACATCGCACATCTTTACCTGATTCATGCCGCAGCCATGTTGCTTGGCATCGCGCAGGGATTTGCAGCAGAGCAGTTCCTGACGCACTACCGATTCTTTCCGAAGGGCTTCGGTGTCGGCTTGTTGGGCGTCTACCTGATCTGGATCGCGGTTGTTGTTATCCTCTATCCGCTTTGTCGCTGGGTCGCAGGCGTGAAGGCGCGGCGCAAGGACTGGTGGCTCAGCTACGTTTGAAGAGGAGCGACGTACGGACATCCCGCTGATCGAGCAGGTCAAGATCCAGGCTCAGGTCCTGGTGCCACTCGTCAAAGCTCTGCGAGCCGAGCTCGGTGAGGAGAGAGCGAATGCGATCGTGCGCAAGGCGCTCGCGGATCTCTACCGGAAGGTTGGCGAGAAGTGGTGGCGGGAACACGGCGACGACGTCGGCGCAACTGTGGCGTTGGCATTCGACGGGTTCGCAGCTGCCGACGCATTGGATCGCGAAGACATCAGAAAGACGCCGGATCACTTCGACTTCAATATCAAGAAGTGCCGCTACGCAGAGTTCTTCAAGCAGATCGGTGCGCCCGAGCTGGGCTTCCTGCTGGTTTGCAGCGCCGACTTTCATATGGCGGAAGGTTTCGGCGCGGACGTGCAGCTGACGCGCATACAAACGATCATGCAGGGCGCCAGCCACTGCGACTTTCGCTACTCGCGCAAAGAGCCGTGAAGCGCGTCCTGCTGCAAGGCCCGTAAGACCTGCAGCGCCTTCAGTGCCTGCGCCACGGGAACGAAGATGTGGTCATGAAATGCGCCGGCCACGACATTACAACTGATGCCGGCCTGACCCAGAGCGCTCGAAAACGCTGCGGTAAGACCAACCGCGTCCAGATCAGAGTGAACAGTCAGCGTGATCCATGCAGCGCGGAACAACACCGGCAGGCCAGCAGCGACTGCTTGCTCCTCTGACACGACGAGAGTCAGTCCTTCCGGCTCACGCACGGTTACGACTGACGCGACGGCGGCGATCTGAGCTTCGTGAGAGACAGTGCAGTAGGCATAGACGCCGTCGTGGAGCACCGGCTCCATGGAGCGCAACAGCGTCGTGAGGTTCGAGACCGGCGTGGTCATGCAGCCCGCACCCTATCCTCAAGGGTGCTGAGCGACAAGTAGCGACCCTCGAGCTTCCTCGACGATGCGCTGCGCGTCGCGCCCGACGCCGTGAATCATCCCCGAAGACATGGCGTACTGAAACGGCAGCCCGACGAAATACAAGCCTGGCTGCTCCGGGATCGTGCCGCAGTCGTGCCGCGGGTCGCCGGTTGCGTCGAAGATCGGAAAGTCGATCCAGTTGAAGCCCGGCTGGAAGCCGCTGCACCAGATGATGTTGCGTACGTCGAGCCTGCGCGCGTCATCGAGCAATGGCTGACCCTTGCGTACGGCAATGACACGCGGGACGCGCCGCACGCCGGCAGCGACGAGATCGCGGCGCTTCACTCGGATACGAGGCGCACCTTTCGCAAGAATGGCCGGGCGCGCCTTCCGGCCGATCGGCGTCTTCACGGTGAGCACATGCCGGAAAACGAACCCGAGCAGCAACGGACCGAGCAGGTTGCGGCCCCAAAAGCCGTCAGGACGGAAAGGCACTTCGCCGACGTCGCCCCCTGCAAGCCAGGTCTCGCGGCCGGTGCGGGCAAGCTCCAGCGCGATGTCGGCGCCTGAATTGCCGTCGCCGACGAGCAGCACACTGCCCGGCTGCAACTGACCTGGGTTGCGATAGTCGAGCGAATGCAGCTGAGTAATCTCGCTCGCGAGCAATCCGGCAAACGCGGGGATCTTCGGCTGTTGATACTTCGCCATTGCGACGATCACTTGCGCGGCTTCCAGCTCGATACCACCCTCGGCCGCCACGACGTAACGCGCGCCGCGCTTGAACAGGCGTTGCACACGAACGCCGGTGCGCACGGGCAAATTGAAGCGCCGCGCGTACGCTTCGAGGTAGTCCGCCATTTCATCCTTGGTGGGAAAGTAGTTTCGCGGCCCGGGGAACGGCATGCCGTCGAGGCTGCTGAGCTTCGCGGGCGTGAACAGCCGCAGCGAGTCCCAGCGCGTACGCCACGCATCGCCGATGCGTGCATGGGCTTCCAGAATGAGGAAGCGCGCGCCGGTGCGCGCCAGGTGATAGCCGACCGACAGCCCTGCCTGGCCGCCGCCGATCACGATCACGTCGAAGGCTGGATCAGGCCGGCGGCGCGCCAGCTGCATCGACGCAGTGCCCTCTTCAATAAAGTGCGTGGCTTCGCTGTGGGTCATCATCGCTCCGGACAAGTGGCTTCGAGAGAGCAGCCTAGCGGTGAGCTGCGGGCGCGACTTCGGGTAAATCACCCATGCCCGCGCAGAAACTGCATGGGTACTAGACCAGTTTGCGCTCGTAGGCAAACGCCGTGGCGGCGGCGCGCGAATTCACGTCAGTTTTCGCGAAGATGTTGCTGACGTGCCGATCGACAGTCTTTTCGCTCAAAGACAGCTCGCGCGCAATTGCCTTATTGGTCTTGCCGCTCGCGATGAGGCGCAGCACCTGCAGTTCGCGCTCGGTTAGCCCGTGGGTCCGCCTCGCCGCGCCCTTCCCGGAATCATCTAGATTGGCCATGAGCGATTCGACTGCCGCGACATCCGGTCGCGCACCCAGCCGCACGAAAACTTCGAATGCACACTGCAGCTCGAGCCGCGCTCCTTCGACATCGGCGAGCGCCGCACAAGCGCGCGCCAGCAGAACGCGCAGGCGCGCAGCGAGATAAGGCGCGCCTAGCTGCTGCCAGAACTCGAACGCGCGGCGCACGGGATCCAGCACCGCTTGCGCGTTGCCGGCGGCCAGGTTCACCGATCCGACAGCGTGCGCGGCGATCGCGTGCAGCACATCGGTGTTGAGAGTCGCCGCAGCCTCCTCGAGCTCGCGGCTGGCGGCGCGTGCCTCATCGACATCGCCATTCGCCAGCATGATCTCGACGTGCGCAGGGAGGAACCGGGTGCGCGCCAAATGCTCGCGTGTCGCTGCAATCATTCGACGGCTGGCACTTGCAGCAGCGTCCACATCGTCTTGCGCGAGACGCAGCAGCGCGAGACCCGGCTGCGGTTCGAATCCGCATCGACTGGCCTCGCGATATGCACTCTCGGCCAGATCGAACTCACCTCGCACGCGATGAATCTCCGCCTGCAGATAGTGCGCACGACCCGCGGCGTCGCGCTCGATGTCGCGCACACAGCGCTGCACGGCGCGACGCGCTTCGTCGACAGCTTCGGCCCATGAGCCGGCGAGCTCCATGACTTCGGCTCGATGGACGAGACACTGGCCCGTGAACATGCCGAGCTGCGGATGCGCCGTGCACCACTCAGTGAGGGCGACGGTCCACTCGCGCACGCGATCGAGCGCGAAGACACGATGACAGCTGACAATGGAGCTGCAATAGACGATGCCGGTTACGACCGGCGAAAGCTCGCCGCTGGTCGCCGCCACCATCGACTCATCGAGCCTGGTGAGACCCTGGTCTACGCGCCCTTGAGCGATGAGCACGCGGCCTTGCAGGTTGCGAGCGAACGCAATGAGATCGCGCTCGGCAAACCGCTCGCCGATCGCGAACGCACGTTCCGCGCACTGCGACGCCTGTTCCAGCTCTCGGGAATTGATGTGTCGCTGTGCAACTGGCAGCAGCAGGTACCCCTGCTCGACGCAGTCCTGCGCATGCAGATCGATCAGATGCTGCGCGCGGGACAGCCAGCCGCTCGCGCGAGCCCCTTCGCCGCGCGCGAGCAAGCGAAAGCCGATCCAGAAGCTGGCACGCGCCGCGGCGAGATCCTGACCCGATTCGAGATACCTGTGATACAGCCGCTCCTGTGTCGCCAGCATCTGCTCGTCCCGCGCAGTGAGCCCGGCGGCCCACGCGAGCCGGTGCAAGTCATCCAGGTCCAGCGGCTGGGACTCATCCTCGAGCGCCAGCGACTCGAACGCGTCGTTCCATTCACCGCGCTCGTAGCAGGCACGTCCGCGCAACAGCGTTTCCGAAGGCCGGCCGCTTGGCGTGGCTTCGGCGCTCGGGTCGCTGATCTTCCGGGTGGGCATCGAGAGAACGATCGGGCGGCGGGCACGCATGATCGCCCAGCCGGCACGTTCCAGTCCACGGGCGCAATTGTAGTAGTCGGCTCAGAATTTGAGCGTTAACTCCGCACCCATATATCTGTGGAAATCGCGCGGAATGGCATTGGCGATCGCGCCTCCACCGGCCGGCCCTTGCGCGATGACGTTCGCGACGTACTGCTGGTCGAATGCGTTCCTCACGAACGCCGACGCTTCGTAGCGACCGCCCGCAAACGATGCGCCGACCTTGAAGTCGGCGATGCCGTAGGCCTGCTGGATGAAGCGCGGATCCTGGTCGTAGGCAAACTGAACCTCATCCTGCCAACGGTAATTCACCTGGACATAAAGCTGGGACGCAGCGGCGAGCGGCTGCGTGTAGCGGGCCAGCAGCGTGTAGCGCAGATCAGGTGCGTTGACGAACGCTCCGCCCCTCAGGTCCTGTCGGCCGCCGACGCAGCCGAGCGCGGCTGTCTGGCCCGAGTAGCAAGGACCGGTTTCGAAGTCGTATCCAGCGTCCAGATACGTCACGCCACCGGAAATTGACAGCCGTGCGGACGGCGCATAGGCAAGCTCCAGCTCGACACCGTTGGTGTGGATGTCGCCGGCATTGGTGACGACGAAGACGGCGAGCGCACGATCGAACGCCTGCTGCTGATAGTCCTGGAACTTCGTCCGGAAGCCGGTGAGATTGAGCGTGAGCCGATGCTCCAGCCACTGCGAGCGCAGGCCGATCTCCCACAGTTGCGAAGTCTCCGGGTCGAGGGGCTGCGCGGCCAGAGTGACCGGCGTAAGCGCCACCGAGTTGAAGACTCCTTCGCCCTTGTAGCCGGTCGTGTAGCTCACGTAACTGCCGAAGTCGTCCGTCCAATCGAAACGAACGGCCGCTTTCACGATCGTCGCCTGGTCGGAATATTCGGCCGCGACCGGCCCGAACGCCTGCAGACCGAAGAACGGACTGGGCAGCGGACGAAAGAAATCCAGATCCTGGTGCTCGGTAATGAAGCGTGCGCCCGCCGTGAGCGTCAATCGATCGACCGGCCGGACGTTCAACTGGCCGTAGGCCGAGATGTTGCGTGTGGCGATCGTGGTGTCGGCGACCAGCGCCAGCTCCGAGCCCGGCGGTGCCTGCACCGTGCCGTCGGGATTGATGGCCGTGATGAGGTTGAGCCGCGTGCCACGGCGATCGAGAGTTTGATCGACGTCGGTGTGAAAGTAGAACAAACCCAGAACGTAGTCCGCACGGTCGAAAATCGGCGAGGCGAGGCGCAGCTCGTGCGACAGCTGCTGCGCATCGGTGGTATTGAAGTTCGAGGTGACGATGTGCGCGGGCGTCTGATCGATGTCGAAGTCCCCGGCAGCCGTCCACTCGCGCGCGCCGCCGATGTACGTCAGAACGTACTTGCCCAAGCCGATGTTGGCAGTCAGCGCCGCACCGTAGTTCTCCTGCTTCGCAAAGACGTGCGAGCCTCCCAGCGCAACGAGGTCATTCAGCGGTCCGGCGACGATGCCTGTGCGCGGCACGATGGGATTCGTGCTGGCTGCGCGCACGGGTAGCCCGCAGCAATTCGAGTCGAAGCGCTGCGCGTCGATGCTCAGCAGCAAGTCGACCGAGTCGGCGGGCCGCCACTGCAGCTTGCCGCGAAAACCGTACGCCGCGGCGTCGTTGTAGGTTTCACCAGTGAACGCATCCTGTACCACCCCATCGTTCTGCCGATAGAACGCGGCCAGACGGAACGCAGTCGTCGCCGACAACGGCGCGGAAATCACGCCGTTTGCACGGTACTCGCCGTTGCCGGCACCGAGCACCTGCAAGCTGGTTTCGAGCCTTTCGAAGTTTGGATTGCGGGTGACGATGGCGATCGCGCCGGCCGAGGAATTCTTGCCGAACAGGGTTCCTTGCGGTCCGCGCAGCACCTCCACCCGCTGCAGATCGGCCAGGTCGTTGAAGAACGATCCCTGTTGAGCGAGCACGACGCCGTCGATGACTGTCGAGACGCTCGGCTCGATCCCTGCGGCGAACACGTCCGTGCCAATGCCGCGAATACGAATCGAGCTGTCGCGGAGCTCGCGGCCGACATTGAAGGTGACGCTCGGGACCACCGCGCCGAGATCGGCGATGCTCAGCGCATCGATCTGTTGCAAGGTCGCGCCGCTCACTACGGAAACGGCGATCGGGACGGTCTGCGCATTCTCGCTGCGCTTCTGCGCCGTCACGATCACTTCCTCGATGACAGGATCGGCCGCGCTGACAGCTCGCCCCATGGCGAGCACGGCACAGAGTGCAGCGAAGCTCGCGGGCCAGATCTTGAAACTGCCGGACATCGAGCGCCCCCCTGGCGTCGCGGAGAGGCTGCGCTACTCCCGTGAGTAGCGCAACCTGCGCTGCGGCTACAGCTTCCGCAAGTACGCCAGCAGTGCGGCCCGCTCTTCCGGTAGCGGCGCGCGGTCGAAATGCACACCGTCGGTTGAAGCGACCGGAGGCACGACGCCGGGCGGAGCGACCAGCGGTATTCGCTTGAAGAACTCGACGTAGTGGTCAACCACTTCTTCCAGCGTATCGGCGCTGTTGTTGTGGAAGTACGGCGCCGTGTTGCGCAGCCCGCGCAGGCCGGGGACGTCGAACTTGTTCCAGTCGTCCTGTGCCGCCGGTCCCACGCCCGCGAATCCGGTCAACAGCGCGCGGCCGGGATCCGAACTGGTTCGGCGGATCTTGGCGCCCGTGGGCAATGTGATTTCGTATGTCCGCGCGTTGCGCGCGAGGCGCGGCGGACAAGGCTTCAGGTTGAAGCGCGCGGGCGTCGCGGTGTCGACGGGGCGCGGGCACTGCGAAAAGATGTCGTGGAAGCGGATGACAGGCGCCTGCGTCGTCGACTGCCCCGGGCCGCCATGACACTGCGCGCACGATCGAGTGAAGACCGCCTTGCCTTGCTGTTCCAGTGCATTGAGGGGCGGATCGGCGCTCGGCAACGGCGTCACGCCCTGGTCGATCGCCTCTGACAGCGTTCGCACGCGTCCATTCGTGAACAGGACACGCTGAAACGAGCTCAGATCGTCGAGCAGGCGTTGGGGCGGCGGGCTCTGCACCTGCGCGTGGTGGAGCAATGCACCCAGCGCCTGCTCCTGCAGCGTGGCGATTCGTCCGTCGAGCTGATAGCCGCCCGTCGCGTTCGGGCCGCGCGGCCAGGGATTCAGGCCATCTGCACCCGTGAGCTTCACGTCCGTGACGCCGGGCACCATGCGCCAGACATCGACGCTGGTTTCATCCGAGGGTTGATTGGTGACGGGATCGATCAGCCGAATGTTCGGCGGCAGCGCGAAGACGATCCGGATCAGGCCATTCTGCCGCAGATTGCTGTAGTCGCTCGCCTGCTCGCCGTTGATGCGGAAGTCATCGGCGTCGAGCGGCCGGAACAGCGGATCGTCGGCATGGGGGTTGTAGCGTCGCCGCTTCTGCAGTAGCTGGTACCGACTCTCCGCAGCGGCCGGGGTCAGCCGGAACTGTTCGGTCACCATGTGACAGTCGTTGCAGGAGCGGCCGTTGCCGTCCAGTCCATGCAGATCGCGGTCGAAGAAGGCGAACAGCCCGCGAATGACCGCAGCGCAGGGTTCGCCACCACACCGTTGGTCGGCGGCTTCGCTCGTCGCCGGCGTGTCCGCCGTGGCCAGGGGACTTGCCAGCGACACATAGATAAGGAGTGTCCAAACAGCAGCTTGTAGCGGATTCATCGATGTCTCCCAGTCAGCCTTCCCAGTTGTGCCTTTCGGACGTGACTGTGGAGCGCGAGACATGGAAGAATCCTTGGCCAGTCGCTGAAGAAGTTGTGATTTAGTTCTGATTCGGACTTCCCTCCATGACCCGCACGGGCGCGCACTACGAGTTTGGTGATTTCGCCCTGGACGTCGGTCAGCAGTGCCTGCTGCGCCGGGACACGGGACAGACGACCCTGCTCACTGGCAAAGTTTTCGACACGCTGGTCTATTTCGTGGAGCACGCGGGCGAGACGCTCGACAAGGACCTGCTGCTGCGCTCCATCTGGCCGGGCGTGATCGTCGAGGAGAACAGCCTCACGCAGAACGTCTCGACGCTGCGTCAGATGCTGGGCGAAGCGCGTGGCGAGAATCGCTACATCGCGACCGTAGCTCGCAAGGGGTATCGCTTCGTCGCGAAGGTCACACGGCGCGATGAGCCTGCCATTTCCAGCACAGCTGCGGCGGGCGTTTCGACACCACCCAGTGCAGCGCCCGTCACCTCACGCCGACGTTTGGTACTGGGAGTCGCTGGCGCGGCTGTGTTGATTGCCGCGGCCGCAGCGGTCACCTTGTTTGCTACTGCGACGAAACCTCGCGAAGCCACTCCCCTCGCCCGGACGCTGGCGATTCTTCCCTTCAAGCCGTTGTTGCCGGCCGAGCGCAATGAATCGCTCGAGCTCGGCATGGCGGAATCGCTGATCACGCGCCTCAGTCAACATAGCCGGCAGGCGATCAGTCCCCTGAGCTCGGTGCGCCGCTACCGAGCGCTCGATCAGGATCCGATTGCGGCGGGTCGCGAGCTGGGCGTCGATACGGTACTCGACGGTTCGTTGCAGCGTAGCGGCGATCGGCTGCGAGTAGCGGCGCGACTATTGCGTGTCGCGGACGGACAGCAACTCTGGGCGCAGAGCTTCGATCAGGATTTCACGACGATCTTCGACGTGCAGGACACTATTGCGGCCCGGGTCGCGCAGGCTGTCTCGGTGCGCTGGGTCGGCGGCAGCGCAACGCGCGGCGCCCCGTATACGAAGGATCCGGAAGCGTATGCGCTGTACGCAAGCGGCCAATTTGCCTGGACGCGGCAGACTGAGCCGAGCCTGCTGCAGTCAATCACCTTCTTCGAGCAAGCCATCGCGAGAGATCCGAACTACGCCCTCGCCTACGCGAGCCTTGCCGATAGCTATGCTCTGCTTGGCATCTTCGGCATGCGGGCTCCGCATGAAGTGTTTCCCAAGGCACGCCGTGCCGTTGACAGGGCGCTGTCGATCGATCCTGATCTCGCGGCAGCCCATTCGGTATTGGGACACATCAGGATGATGTACGAGCACGATTGGGACGGTGCTGCTCGCGAGTACCAGCGCGCGCTGCAACTCGATCCCTCGTTGGCGTCGGCGTATCACCGGCTCGGCTTGCTGTACGCGATGCAGGGCGATACCAAGCGCGCTCTGGAAGCCAATGGCCGCGCGCAACAGCTCGAGCCGCTCTGGCTCGCGCCCAAGGGAGCGGCGGGCAATTTCCTCTATTTGGCGCGACGCTACGACGAGTCGATCCGGCTCATGGAACAGGTTCTCGCCCTGGACGAACGCGCGGACAACGCGCGCGGCTTTTTGATTCGCGACCTCCTCGTCACGGGAAATTACGATCGCGCGATTGCGGAGTACGACAAGCGGCCGCTGCAAATGCCCGGCAGTAACGCGCACCGCGCACAGGCACTCGCCCTGTCGGGGCGGCGCGCAGCAGCGCTCGCGGAGTTGGATCGAGTACTCAAGCTATCGAAGGAACGCTACGTCGCTGCGTACGACATCGCCATGATCTACGCGGCCCTCGCCGACACCGAGAACACATTTCTGTGGCTGGAGCGCGCGATGGAAGATCGATCGACGCTGATGGTTTTCCTCGCGCAGGACCCGATGTTCGATGCGTTCCACGCCGACCGGCGGTGGGCGCCGTTGATGCAGAGGATCGGGGTTTATGGTCGGGTGCTGCCGGATGCAGAGGCAGTCACTGCGATAGAAAGGTAAGGCAACCGCCGGTGAATCTGTCCACGATCGTCTCCTCTACGTAAGCGATTCGTAAGCGCGCAGAGCGCAGCCTGTCCCCCTGAACCCGGCGTCCGGTCGCTGTTTGGCTGTTCAGGGGGGCGTATGAAGAGACAACTACTCCACCAGTTCGCGGTCTGTGGCCTGGTGCTGGCCTCGGGCTTTGGCAGTTTGCCGGCAAGCGCCGAAGAGGACCTCCGCGAGGGAACGTGCGCCGGCGCACAAGACCTGTTCCCGGACAGCAATCCTGGTCCGGGAAGCCTGAAAGCTTTGCGTCCCCACAGAATTCCAGAGCTCGACTCTTATGTGAGAGATCGGCGCACCGCCATCGCGCTGGGCAAGGCGCTGTTCTGGGACATGCAGGTGGGCAGCGATGGCATCCAGGCCTGCGGTTCGTGCCACTTCCGTGCCGGCGCCGATCCCCGTTCGATCAACCAGGCCAATCCGGGCGGAGCGAACAATCCCGACCCGACCGTCAACGTGGGAATCAATCACCAGTTGAGCCCCGCGGATTTCCCCTTGCACCTGCTCGCGGATCCTACTTCGCGGACTTCGCAGATCCTTCGCGACAATGACGACGTCATCTCCTCGCAGGGCGTGAAGTTGAGCCGCTTCGTGCGAGCGGTGCCCGGCGCGGACCGTGACGTCACGGTTCCGGTTCCCGACGAGGTGTTCAACATCAACGGCCTCAATACCCGGCGCGCCGAGCCTCGCAATACTCCGACCGTGATCAACGCCGCGTTCAATCGCGACGCCTTCTGGGACGGCCGCGCCGAAACCATTTTCAACGGCGTCAGCGTGCACGGTGTCCGCGACCAGAATGCGCGGGTGCTGAAGGCCAGCGACGATTCGATGAGCCTCGTGAAGATCAGGATCAGGCACGCGGCGCTGGCGTCGCAGGCCGTCGGTCCGCCGCTCAGCGATCGCGAGATGGGATCGCTGGGCCGCACGTTCTATGACGTCGGCAAGCGCCTGGTGTCGGCGCGGCCGCTCGCCAAGCAAAAAGTCGACAGGCACGACAGCGTGCTCGCCGACTACCGCAACGACGACGGTCACGATGCCAGGGGACTGGAGGGCACCTACGGCGAAATGATCGAGGAGGCGTTCCACAAGACCTGGTGGCGTTCGAACAAGATCGCCATCCGGCAGCCGGACGGGTCCACGACCATTGCGAACCGACCCAACCGTCGGCTGCTCGCCAACGAGTACACGATGAAGGAATACAACTTCTCGCTGTTCTTCGGCCTCGCGGTGCAGCTGTATGAAATGACTTTGATCTCCGACGATTCGCCGGTGGATCGCTACTTCGAGGGCGACCGCCGTGCGCTGACGGCTCAGCAGATTCGCGGACTCGGCATCTTCACGGGCGAATCCGCCTGTGCCGGATGCCATTCCGGCGCGGAGACCTCGGACAACTCCAACCGCATCCTGATGGGAGCCATGGTCGACGGCGTGAAGCAGCCTGCGGAACTGGTGGAGCGCATGTTCAATGGCAACTGCGAAGTCGTGGCCTACGACCAGAGCTATTACAACCTGAGCGTCCGTCCGTTCGAAGAGGACGCCGGCCTCAGCACTCGCGACCCGTTCGGCAACCCCGGCGCGCTGATCGATGTTCTCACTTCGCCGCCAGACCAGATTGCCAGCGCCGAACTGCTGAGCCAGCCGATGCTCAACATCGCCAATCCGGCCATCGCCATCGGCGAGCGAACCTCAACGCGATCCTTCAAGACGCCGCTCCTGCGCAACATCGAACTGACTGCGCCGTACTTCCACAACGGCGGGCAAGGCACGCTGCTGCAGGTGGTGAATTTCTATAACCGAGGCGGCGACTTCCGCGAGCACAACGCGCAGTTCATCGACTTCGAGATCGGCAAGTTGGACCTGACGCCGCAGGAGCTCGATGACCTGGTCGCGTTCCTCAAGGGACTCACGGATCAGCGAGTGGTGTATCGCAAAGCGCCGTTCGATGCCCCGCAACTCTTCGTGCCCAACGGACATCGGATGGTCCACGGCGTTCCCGCCGTCGACAATGACGGGACAGTAGCGGACATCATGCTGGAAGTACCAGCAGTCGGCAGAAATGGTGGTGCACCGCTGAAGGGGTTTCTCACCAAGTAGCCTTAATCCTCAAAGCGACTCGTGGCATCAAGATCGCGCTCGTAGCTTCGCGTGAGCGGAAACGGCGGCAACCAGGACTCGCGACGAACGATCCAGAGCTCGTAGGTTGGCCGCAGTTGGTCAGGCGCGTCCAACGATCCTACGTTCACGTTGATCTCGTCGTCGCTGCGCGAGAAGACGGCGGAGCCGCAGCGCGGGCAGAAAAACCGCCCGGCGTAGTCGCGTGTTTCGCCTTCGATCGTCACCGCATGCTCAGGGAACACGGCGGAGGAATGAAAGAGAGCCCCATGATGTTTGCGGCAGTCGAGACAGTGACAAATGCCGACCCGGTAGGGGCGTCCCGACGCCACGAGCCGCACGTTGCCGCACAAACAACCGCCGGTGAATCGGTCCACGATGCGTCTCCTCAATCAATCCTCCGGCACCGCTGCCGCCGAAAATTCTCCGGTGTCATGCCGTACCAGCGTTTGAACGCGCGATGAAACGGCGCGGGCTCCGAGTAGCCGACCAGGTATGCAACTTCGCAGATTGCCAGCGTCGATTCGCCGAGGTAGCGAGCTGCGGCTTCCTTCCGGGCGTCATCCAGCAGCTCTTGATACGAGACTTGCTCGGCCGCGAGCCGACGCTGCAACGTTCGAGGGGACATCGCCAGCTGACGAGCGAGCGCCTCGATGCGCATATCACTACCGGCTCCACGCGACGCCAACGCACGCTGCACCTCGCGCGCCAAGCCAGCTCGAGCCGGCAGCCGGCCCAGCACATCGTCCGCACGTGCCTCGAGGATCTGCCGCAGTACCGGATCGCGGCGTCGAAGCGGCAGCGACCATGACGTGAGCGGCACATCGAGACCGTTCCACGACGCCGTGTGGTGAACCCGACAGCCGAGGACACTTTCCCACGCGGCGGCATCGTCCGGTTTGTGGCCGACGCTGACGCTGTCGGCAGCGAAGCGCCCGTCGGTTTCATTGCGAAGATGCAGGACCATGAGCGTCGCCAGGAACTCGACGCTGAACGCCGCGCCGCTCGTCATCTCGACACGAATCCCATCCGCGCTCTCCTGCAGTTCGATTACCACCGGATTGCCGATCAGACGGTAGTACCGCGCGAGCTGCGCAATGCCGGCGCCGACTGTGTCCGACGTCATCACCAAATAGTCGAGTAGCGGAAACGCGCCGAGCGACGTCGCGCGCGCGAGCGCCATCGCGAGGTTCGGCGTGAATCGCTGCTGCTGCGCGGCGGCAATGATCCTGCCCAGGGATTCGCTCTGGATCCGAGCATCTGGATCATTCATGTCCGCAGTCTGGATACCCGCAGACGCAAGCAGCCGTTCGGTGTCGTACCCGACGCGCTCGAAGGCGTTCATGAGCGCGCGCAGGTCGTTCGCCGGCATGCTCCATCGCCGCTTCGCCGGGCGCGTAGTGGCGCGTTCGATCAATGAATTGGCGTGGGCTGTCATCGTGCGAAGCCGGCTCAAGAGCGATTCATTGTGCCATGACGCTCACGACTTCACTCCTGTCGCTGGCCGCCGGCGCCGCACTCCTCGGCCTTGTCACGCAGCTGCCCGTCGCTCCTGCAACGTGGCTGGCGTTGCCGCTTCTGCTGCACGCCTCCCGCTCCATGCCGCCCGGCTTGGGGACGCTGTATCTCTGGATTGCCGTGTACGCGGCGTTCCTGTTCGGCAACCGCGGCATGCTGCCTTTCGGCGGCGCGCCCTACTTCGGCGCCAACGGCGCGCTGGCCACCACGCTGGTGCTGCCGTTCCTGATCGATCGACTCGTCGCATCGCGGACCGGAGGTCTGACGTCGACACTCGTCTTTCCGATGGCTTTCGTGGCAGCCGAGTTTCTGCGTTCCCGCTTCGCGCCGCCGGCCACTTGGAACTCGCTCGCATACACGCAGTACGGCTGGCTGCCGTTGATGCAAGTCGCAGCGTTCGTCGGGATCTGGGGCATCAGCTTCCTGCTCGGCTGGACTGCCTCGACATTCGAATGGGCCTGGGCCAGGAACTTCGACTGGCCGCTCATCCGCGTGCCGGTCATGACTTGTGCGGCGGTATTTGGCTGCATCATCTTCGCGGGCGGCATTCGCGTCGCGGCAGCACCGACAGATCGTCCATCGATGCGGGCGGTCGCACTCAATGCACCGCTCGACATCTTCGAGCCCGGCGAGATGACGAAGATCGCATCCGGGCGCGTGTCGCCCGCCGAACGTCCATACCTTGCGGACAAACTCGCTCGCGTGCAGTCCTGGTTTCTGGAAGGCAGCCGCCGCGAAGCGCGAGCCGGTGCGAGACTCGTGGCCTGGCCCGAGCAGAATCTGCTGGTCTTTGCCGAAGACGAACCGGCTTTTCTCGCTCGGGCGCAGCGGCTCGCGGCCGATGAGCACGTGTATCTCGTGATGGGACTCGGCACGGTTCACGTCGGCACGCCCTTACCGTTCGAGAACAAGTCAGTGGTGATCGACGCTTCCGGCAACGTACTGGCGTCGTATCTGAAGAGCCGTCCTGTCGCAGGCTGGGAAGCCAGCGTCATGCGCCGCGGCGACGGCCGTCTGCCGATCGTGGACATGCCCGAAGGTCGCCTGGTGACAGCAATCTGCTTCGACGCGGACTTTCCCGAGCTCATGCGTCAGGCGGGTCGAGGCGGTGCGGATCTGCTCGTCGTGCCTGCGAACGAATGGCGCAAGATAAAGGACGTGCACGCTCAGATGGCAGCATTTCGGGCCATCGAGAACGGCGTCTCGCTGCTGCGGCCGGCGGCGTCCGGGATTTCCAGCGCCGTCGACCCTTGGGGCCGTGTCCTCGGAATGTCGGACCACTTCAGCGGCGGCGATCGCACGCTGACCGCTCAGGTTCCGATCGGGCACACCGCGACGCTGTATGCCAAGACCGGCGATCTGTTCGCATGGCTCTGCGTCGTTGGAGTGCTGGCAGCGGTGGTCGGTCGGATATGGACCGATTCAATCGCAAGGTGATCCAGCTGCGGCCGGCCTTCGCAGATACTCGCTCAACGAACTTGCAAGGGTGACGAAGTCGGAAGGAATCATCAGCACGGTAGTGCTGTTGTTCTCGGCGCCTACCTCCGCAATCATCTGCATACGCCGCAGCTCCACTGCGGCAGGATTGTTCGTCATCTGCGCTGCGGCGGCAGCGAGCTTCACAGACGCCTCCAGCTCCGCATCGGCCTTGATGATCCGCGCACGTTTCTCGCGAATAGCCTCGGCCTGCATGGCCATGACCTGCTGCATGACTTCGGGAAGCTCGACGTCTTTCATCTCGAAGCGCTCGACCTCCAGGCCCCATCGCAAGGTCGAGCCGGCGATATTCTCTTTCAGGAGATCGTTGATCTTGTTCCGCTCCTGCAGAACTTCATCGAGATCATGCTGGCCGATGATATTGCGCAGGCTCGTCAATGCGAGCTGGTACACCGCTGCCGGTGCATCGGTCACGGCGATGACCGATTTACCAGCATCGACGATCCGATACCACAGCACCGCATTGACTTTGACCGTCACGCTGTCGCGCGTGATCGTTTCCTGCTGTTCGGCGGAGACTGTCCGCGTACGGGTATCAATGGTTACGGCGCGCTCGATACCGAGCGGGATGATCCAATACAGCCCGGGCCCTCGCAGTCCCGTGAAGCGCCCCAGCCGGAACACCACGCCGCGCTGATACTCCTGTGCAACACGCATACCCGAAAAGGCGAGGACCAGAACAGTCACTGTGATCGCACTGAAAAACACGGTTGCCGCTCCCGCTAACGCCAAATCGCGCGGCCAATATAGTGAGACGATGCAACGCCCATAGCGGCGACTATTTATTTGCGACCGGGTAAGCGCCTGTCCGCCGAAGAAATTTGAACGCTTTTGTGGCCGCCGGCAGTGGACAGCGACCAGGATTCGTGCGCCCCGTGCCCTCCGCCCCTATCGACGGTGCGCACGGCGCCGACCTACCCTGCTTTGAGTTCCATGAGTGCCACCTCATCGCAGGACCTCGGTCGCACCATCATCCCCAACACGAGGATGGTGAATCAGAACTGGTGGATCACCACTCTACTGATCAACAGCCACAAGTATTGTCCGCCGCTCACCAGGGACATCGAGTGCGACGTGCTGATCGTCGGCGGCGGGTTCAGCGGCATCAGCGCCGCTGCCGAATTCCTGCGCAAGGGACTGCGCGTGGTGCTCATCGAGAAGAACATCGTCGGCGGCAGCTCATCGGGCCGCAGCGCCGGCTTCCTCACTCCCGACAGTGAGCTCGAGCTGCACCAGCTCGTTCGACGCTATGGCACGGCGGCCGCTGCCGAGATCTGGGAAGCGCCTTGCCGCGGCATCGAGCGCATCGTCAGCACGCTGAAGAAGTACGACATTCAATGCGGGTTGCTGCAGCAGGACTCGCTGTTTCTCGGACTCGGCTCGGGCGGCACAGAGGCTGTCGAGTCCGAGCGTGAGTGCCGGGAAAGCGTCGGCTTCACCGATCAGCGCACCTACGACGCGAGTCAACTGCAGCAGATCCTCGGCGCCCAGGGCTACACCGCGGGCATCAGGTACGGCGGCACGTACGGCGTCAATCCGCTGCAGTGTCTGCAGGGGCTGAAGGATCTGCTGATCGACAACGGCATGCAGGTCTTCGAGAGCACGGAGATGGATCGGATCGACGATCACACGGTCTATACGCACGCCGGCACGGTCACCGCGCAGAACATCATCATCGCAGTCGACAAGCTGCCCGACGCGATCAGTCCGCTCGCCGATGAGACGTTCCACGCGCAGACGTTCCTGAGCGTGACCGAGCCGCTGACCGACCGCGAGCTGCGCATCCTGTTTCCGTCCGGCGAGCAGATGCAGTGCTGGGACTCCAAGCTCGTTTACTCGTACTTCAGGCTCACGGGGGACAATCGCCTGCTGCTCGGCGGCGGCACTCCCGTTACGACCTTCCTCAAGGACGCGTACAACAATCCCGGCGTCATCAGGCGGGTCATCAAGGATTTCCGCAGCCACTTTCCGCAGCTGGACGATCTGTCCTTCATCCAGTTCTGGCCGGGACAGATCGACGTGACGCGCGACCTGCTGCCGGTGATCGCGCGGCCGCCCGGGCTCGAGCACGTGCGCTTCATCCTCGGCTGCGTGGGAATTCCGTGGGCGACCTTCTGCGGCAGCTTCGCGGCGAGAAACGTGCTCGGCGAGGCCGACGACGACTACCGGAAGTACTTCAACTACTTCTCGAATGAGCGGCACTTCGTGCTGCCGAGCGGCCTCGGCAAGGTCATCGGCAAGCCGCTGCTGTTCTCGCTCGCCAACAGCTGGGCGAAGTTCTACCAGGTAGACACGCTGCGAGCGCCCGGGGAGGCGCAGAAGGAGTTCTGAATCGACATGAACGACATGAAGAGCTACTACTCGCGCATGAATCTGCCGGAGCCGATCGTTCCGGCCGTGCAGGCAGTGCGTTTGCTCAAGGGCCAGACTGCATTGGTGACCGGCGCCAACTCCGGCATCGGCCGCGCAATTGCAATCGCGCTCGGCAGAGCGGGCGCCAACGTGATCGTGAACTATGTGGCCCGGCCCGAAGATGCGGAAGAAGTGGCTGCAGAGATTCGCAGCCATGGACAAGGCGCGATGATCGTCCATGCCGACGTGTCGGATGAAGCGCAGGTGCAGGCGATGTTCGCCGCGGCGGTGCGCGAGTTCGGCACGATCGACATCCTCGCCAGCAACGCGGGCATGGAGCGCAACGCGCCGTTCCACGAAATGACCGTCGCGCAATGGGATGCCGTGATGAACGTCAACCTGCGCGGCGGCTTTCTGTGTGCGCGCGAAGCCGTGCGCGAATTCCTGCGTCGCGGCGTCCGGCCCGAGGTTTCAGTCGCGGCCGGCAAGATCATCTTCACCAGCTCCGTGCATGAAGTGATTCCATGGGCCGGTCATGTGAACTATGCCGCGTCGAAAGGCGGCCTGATGCTGATGATGAAGAGCCTCGCACAGGAGGTCGCTGAGAAGCGCATCCGCGTGAATTCGATTGCGCCGGGTGCGATACGTACCCCGATTAATGCGGCGGCTTGGTCGACAGCGGAGGCTTATGCGGAGCTGATGAAGCTCGTGCCGTACAAACGGATTGGAGAGGTGGAGGAGATCGGCCGGGCCGCGGTGTGGCTGGCGTCGGACTTCACGGATTATTTGGTTGGAACGACGCTGTTCATCGACGGCGGGATGACGCTCTATCCGGGATTCGAGACGGGAGGCTGAGCTTCGTAGTCTTGCGTGCGGTACCGTACAGAAAGGACTATTCAACCCGGTGCAGCGTTCCCGCACGATGAACCTCGACTGGTTATACGGACTGATTCACCTTGGCTTCTGGAGCTACGTGTGGATCTCAGTGGCCATGGTCCAGACCACCATGATGGCGGTCACCGTGTACTTGCATCGGGATGCCACTCATCGAAGTCTCGATCTGCATCCTGCCCTGCGGCATTTCTTTCGATTCTGGATCTGGTTCACCTCGAGCATGCTGACGCGCGAATGGGTGGCGGTGCATCGCAAGCACCACGCCTTCGCGGACACCGAAGGCGATCCGCACAGCCCGGTAATTGCCGGGTTGCGACGCATTCTCCTCCAAGGCGCTGAATTCTATAAGCGCGAGGCGCGCAATCCGGATTGCGTGCAGCAGTACGGCAAGGGAGCACCTGACGACTGGATCGAACGCCGCATCTATTCGCGACACCGCAACGCGGGCATTGTCGCCTTCATTGTGCTGCAGCTGCTGCTGTTCGGCGTCCCGGGCATCATCATCGTTGCGGTTCAGATGCTCGCTATGCCGCTATTCGCCGCCGGCGTCATCAACGGCTTCGGCCACGGCATCGGCTATCGCAACTACGAGGTCGAGAACGCGTCGAGGAATATCATTCCGTGGGGACTGTTCATCGGCGGAGAGGAGCTGCACAACAACCATCACGCATTTCCCTCGTCCGCGAAGTTCTCGATACGGCCGTGGGAGGTCGATGTCGGTTGGCTGTGCATCGTTGTGTTGCGCTCGCTCGGCCTCGCCAAGGTCAAACGTGTCGCTCCTCGATCTTGCGTCATTGCAGCCCGCCAGCAGGCTGATGACCATGCAGCGCATGCAGTCATCCACAACCGCATGCACGTGCTCAGGGCGTACGCGGCACAGGTGATTGCACCGGTCCTCGAGCATGAGCTTGGTAGAGAGCTGCCACGGCGCGCGGCCCGGAAGCTACTCACACGGAGTCCGACGCTGTTAGATGCGACCGCCAGGCAGCGATTGCAGCAGCTCCTCGCGGCTCATCCGATGCTCAGGACGGTCCATGATTGCCAGGAACAATTGCGGCAACTCTGGGGAACAGTCGCCTCGACCAAGGAGGATGTGGAAGGAAGGTTCGCGAGCTGGTGCGGGCGAGCCG